>SMFF01000066.1_pt1 | contig 24277 bp, 24 predicted proteins | sample 2456181 | NCBI WGS metagenome assembly SMFF01 (sample SAMN10132611, study PRJNA489261) | soil metagenome | isolation source: day120 antibiotic-loamy sand soil ammended with raw manure from dairy cow... | place: USA | collected 2015-04-01
CCTTTCTCGAGCACACAGACGCTGATTTCCTGTTCGCGCTGGGCGGCCAGTTGTTTCAGTCTGATGGCTGCGGCCAGGCCGGCCGGGCCAGCGCCCACGACGACGACGTCGTATTCCATTGATTCACGTTCAGCCATTGATGAGATCCCCCGTAACGATGTCTATGGCAATATGGCTGCGCCAGGCGCTGCTGTTTGGGCGTCAATTGTATTGCAGAGTTTGCTGCGTATCGAATCGTCGGGCCAACGGCGCCTGATCAGCGCAGTTATACTGATTGTTGCACTGATGACCGCGTAGGGTGTTAGCACATGCCAGCAAGCGTTTCCTCTTCACTACCGCCGCTGGGCGGCGTATTTCATACGGCCATGCCGGTGCGGTGGGGCGATCTCGACGCCCTCAACCACGTCAATAACACGGTATATCTGCGTTTCTTCGAAGAGGCGCGCGTGCAACTACTGGCACGAGCCGGCATCGTGATGCCGTCGGACAAGGTGGGGGTGTTGGCCCACGTGTCCTGCGATTTCCTGAAACCCCTGATGTATCCGGCCGTGGCGGTGGTCACCCAGACGCTCAAGCGGGTGGGGCGATCCAGCCTTGATATGCAGGTCTCCCTCGAGCGCGAGGATGAACCGGGTGTAATCTACGCCAGAGGCAATTATGTGCTGGTTTGTGTGGACGCAGCCAGCGGCAAATCGGCAGCCTGGGACCCCCAGGAGCTTGCCCAGTTGGCCAGTGCTCTTACCTACTGAATATTTTCAATGTTAATTAAGGATAGGACTAATGGATAAAGTCTACGCAAGCGCCCAGGATGCGCTGAAAGACGTCGTTGCCGACGGCCAGACCATAGGCGTTGGGGGCTTCGGGCTTTGCGGCATCCCCGAAGCGCTGATCGCGGCACTGCGCGATTCGGGCGTTCAAAATCTTACATGCGTGAGCAACAACGCCAGTTCCTGGCGGGGGAACTCGAGCTTGAATTTACGCCGCAAGGCACCCTGGCCGAGAAACTGCGTGCCGGTGGCGCGGGTATTCCGGCCTTCTTCACACGCACGGGTGTGGGCACCATGGTGGCGGATGGCAAGGAAATTCGCGAGTTCGACGGCGAACAGTACGTCATGGAACGCTCCATCGTTACGGACGTCTCGCTGGTCAAGGCCTATAAGGCCGACCGCAGCGGCAACCTGGTATTTCGCAAGACGGCCCGCAACTTCAATCCGAACGTAGCCATGGCCGGCAAGATCACCATCGTCGAGGTCGAAGAGATCGTCGAAACAGGCGCCTTTGATCCGGATGAGGTTCATCTGCCCGGCATCTACGTGCACCGCATCGTGCTCAACGCCAACCCCGAGAAGCGCATCGAACAGCGCACCGTCCGTAACACGCAAGGAGCATAACAATGGCCTGGAATCGCGATGAAATGGCAGCGCGCGCTGCCCGTGAACTGGAAGATGGATTCTATGTGAACCTGGGTATCGGCATGCCGACGCTGGTCGCCAACCATGTGCCCAAGGGCGTGGAAGTCTGGTTGCAGTCCGAAAATGGATTGCTCGGCATCGGGCCGTTTCCAACCGAAGACGAAATCGACGCGGATCTGATCAACGCCGGCAAGCAAACCATCACCACCTTGCCAGGCTCTTCGATCTTCGCCTCGGCCGACTCGTTTGCCATGATTCGGGGCGGCAAGATCAATCTGGCCATCCTGGGGGCCATGCAGGTTTCCGAGAAAGGCGATCTGGCCAACTGGATGATCCCGGGCAAGATGATCAAGGGCATGGGCGGCGCCATGGACCTGGTCGCGGGTGTGGGCAAGGTCGTTGTACTGATGGATCACGTCGCCCGCAAGAAGGACGGCACGGAAGACATCAAACTGTTGCCCGAGTGCACCCTGCCGCTGACCGGGGTAGGGGTGGTCGACCTGATCATTACCGACCTTGGCGTCATGGAAGTCGGCGAAGACGGCCTGAAGCTTATTGAAATCGCCCCCGGGGTTACCGTGGACGAAATCAAGGCCAAGACGGCCGCCAAGCTGGACGTTTCCAGCGTTTCCTGATTTTTTCAGGTCTGGAAATAACGGCGCCTGCCCATCCGGGACAGGCGCCTTGTCATTCATCATCAAGGAACGACGTGCATCCGTCCATTTTTTCCCAGCGTATCCAGGCATTGCGCAGCGCCATGGCGATACGCGCCATCGACGCCTGCGTGATCTTGTCATCGGATCCGCATCTGTCCGAGTACCTGCCCGAGCGTTGGCAAGGCAGGCAATGGCTTAGCGGCTTCGATGGGTCGGCGGGTACGCTGCTGGTGACGGCTGACTTTTCCGGTCTGTGGACGGACAGCCGCTATTGGGAGCAGGCAGGCAATGCGCTGGCGGGCACCGGTATCGAAGTGATGCGCGCCGGCGCACCCGACGTGCCGCCGCCGGCCGGGTGGCTGGCTGACACGCTACCCGCCGGCAGCCGGGTCAACATCGATGGCAAGGTGCTGGCCGTGCAGGCCCATCGCCAGTGGCAAAAGACGCTGACCGATGCAGGCATCGCGCTGGACTGCAGCGTAGATGTGCTGGACGATATCTGGGCTTCAAGGCCCTCTGCCCCGCATGCGCCGGTTTACGAGCATTTGCCGCCTTACGCGTGCCGCGAGCGCGTCGGCAACCTCAAGGCCGTGCGAGCCGCGATGGCGGAACACGGAGCGCAGTGGCATCTGCTGTCCACGCTTGATGATATTGCATGGCTGCTGAATCTGCGCGGTGCGGATGTACCGCATAACCCTGTGTTTCTGTCTTACTTGTTGATAGGGCCGGATAGCGCGCAGTTGTTCGTTGCTCCCGGAAAAGTGGATGCCGCGCTCATGCAGCGTCTGGAACACGACGGCGTGCAGACCTTGCCCTACGAGCAGGCGGCCTCCGTGCTGGCCTGCCTGCCTGAAGACCAGACTCTGCTTGTCGACCCGGCGCGCAGCACGCTTGCCAGCCTGCAAGCTGCCGCATTCGTCGGCAAGGCGGAAGCCATCAACCCCTCGCAATTGCTCAAGTCACGCAAGAACGCGGCAGAGATCGAGCATGTACGTCGCACCATGGAGCAGGACGGGGCCGCACTATGCGAGTTTTTCGCCTGGTTCGAGTCGGCACTGGGGCGCGAGCGCATTACGGAATTAACCGTTGACGAGCAAATAACCGCAGCTCGTGCGCGGCGTCCGAATTTCGTCACGACCAGTTTCGACACCATTGCGGCTTTTGGCCCCAATGGGGCCATGCCGCACTACCACGCCACCGAAGGCGCGCACGCGGTCATCGAAGGCGATGGCCTGTTGCTGATCGACTCGGGCGGACAGTATCTTGGGGGCACCACCGACATCACACGTGTGGTGCCGGTGGGGCAGCTGGGCGATGACGAGAAACGCGACTACACCGCCGTGCTCAAGGGCATGATTGCCTTGTCGCAGGCGGTGTTTCCCCGCGGAACTGCGTCACCGCTATTGGATGCGATTGCCCGCATGCCGATCTGGCAGACCGGCGCGGACTACGGCCATGGCACCGGCCATGGCGTCGGCTATTTCATGAATGTCCACGAGGGGCCGCAGTCGATTGCCTATCGTGCCACGGTGACACCGCATATGGCGATGGAGCCAGGCATGATCACCTCTAACGAACCGGGTCTGTATAGGCCCGGGCGATGGGGCATACGGATCGAAAACCTGGTGGTGGCCGTCCCGGCGGTCGAAACCGAGTTCGGTGAGTTCCTGAAATTCGAAACGCTGACGCTGTGTCCCATCGACACCCGATGCATCAAGGTGGCGATGCTGACCACAGCGGAACGCGAGTGGCTCAATGCTTACCACGACGAGGTGCGTCGCCGCCTGTCGCCACTGCTGCACGGAGACGCCTTGGCGTGGCTGACAGAGCGCACGGCTGCCCTTTGATCACGCACGTTCGCAGGCGCCGTCGCCCGCTTGAAACCAGAAATTTCAAGCGGTACGGAAAATAAGCGGCCGGCTCCCGGCTATAATCCAAATTTCCCGCTCCTGCCCGGTCGCCCGGGCATGCACATAATGACTAAATACGTATTTGTCACGGGAGGAGTCGTATCCTCTCTGGGTAAGGGCATTGCTGCTGCTTCTCTGGCTGCCATCCTCGAATCGCGGGGACTGCGCGTCACCCTCCTGAAGCTGGATCCCTACATCAACGTCGATCCGGGCACCATGAGCCCCTTCCAGCACGGCGAAGTCTTCGTTACTGAAGATGGCGCCGAGACGGATCTGGATCTGGGCCACTACGAACGCTTCATCTCCACGCGCATGCGCAAGGTGAACAACTTCACGACGGGGCAGATCTACGAATCGGTCCTGCGCAAAGAGCGGCGGGGCGATTACCTGGGCAAGACCGTGCAGGTCATCCCCCACATTACCAACGAAATTCAAGACTTCGTCGCACGCGGCGCAAAGTCAGCCTGGGATGGCGCGACCGATGTCGCCATTGTCGAGATCGGCGGTACGGTAGGCGACATCGAATCGCTGCCTTTCCTTGAAGCCGCAAGGCAAATGAGCTTGCGCCTCGGTCGCAACAATGCCGCCTTTGTCCATCTGACGCTGGTGCCTTTTGTTGCCTCGGCCGGCGAACTCAAGACCAAACCCACGCAGCACTCGGTAAAGCAGTTGCGCGAAATCGGCATCTATCCCAACGCCTTGCTGTGCCGCGCGGATCGTCCCATCCCGGAAGAAGAGCGCGCCAAGATTTCGCTGTTCTCCAACGTGCCGCTGGACGCCGTCATTTCCGTATGGGATGCCGATTCCATCTACAAGATTCCGTCCATGTTGCACAAGCAAGGGCTGGACAATCTGGTGTGCGATGCGCTGGCGCTGACGCCTCCGCCTGCGGACCTCACCATGTGGGACCGCTTGGTCGACGCCTGGGAAAACCCCGAACACGAGGTTCGCATCGGTATGGTGGGCAAGTATGTCGACCTGACCGAATCGTACAAGTCGCTTAGCGAGGCGCTCGTGCATGCCGGAATCCATACCCGTTCCCGCGTGGCGATCGAGTACCTGGACTCCGAGCAAATCGAGACCGACGGCGTCGCCTGCCTGGAAGGCCTGGACGCGATTCTCGTGCCGGGGGGCTTTGGCAAGCGCGGCACCGAAGGCAAGATCAAGGCCATACGCTACGCCCGAGAAAACGGCGTGCCTTACCTGGGCATCTGCCTGGGCATGCAGTTGGGCGTGGTGGAATTCGCCCGTCACGTGGTGGGTCTGGGCGGCGCCAACAGCACCGAGTTCGACCCGTCAGCGCCGCACCCTGTAGTGGCATTGATCACCGAGTGGCAGGATCGCGAAGGCAAGATCGAGAAGCGTGATCAAACCTCCGACCTGGGCGGCACCATGCGCAAGGGCGCGCAGCGTTGCCCGGTCAAGCCGGGCACGCGTGCCAACGAGATCTACGGCAATGAAGTCAACGAGCGCCATCGTCACCGCTACGAAGTCAACAATGTGTATGTGTCGCGACTGGAAGAGGCCGGTATGGTGATCAGTGCGCGCACACCCACCGAGAACCTGCCCGAAATCATGGAACTGCCGGATCACCCCTGGTTCATGGGCGTGCAGTTCCACCCGGAGTTCACCTCCACGCCGCGCGACGGGCATCCCTTGTTCTCCAGTTATATCCGTGCTGCAATCGACTATCAGGAGCGGCGCAAGGAACAGTCATGAAGTTATGCGGATTTGAAGCCGGGCTCGACCAGCCCTTTTTCTTGATTGCCGGTCCTTGCGTGATCGAATCGCGCCAGATGGCCTTTGATACCGCCGGCGCCCTGGTCGAGCTAACCGGCAAGCTGGGCATACCCTTCATCTATAAAAGCTCTTTCGACAAGGCCAACCGCAGTTCCGGAAAGTCCTACCGCGGTCCGGGCCAGGATGAAGGTTTGCAGATACTGGCCGACGTGCGCGCCCAGTTGGGCGTGCCGGTGCTGACCGATGTGCACACCACCGAGCAGGTCGCGGCTGTGGCGGCCGTGGTCGATGTGCTGCAGACGCCCGCATTCCTGTGCCGACAAACCGACTTCATCCACGCCTGCGCGGCAACGCTTAAACCGGTCAATATCAAGAAGGGCCAGTTTCTGGCGCCGCACGATATGGCACAGGTGGTGGCCAAGGCGCGCGCGGCGGCGATCGAGGCGGGCGGCGACGGCCATAACATCATGGTTTGCGAGCGCGGTGCGTCTTTCGGCTACAACAACCTGGTGTCTGACATGCGCTCGCTGGCCATCATGCGCGAAACACAGGCGCCTGTCGTCTTCGACGCCACCCACTCCGTGCAATTGCCGGGCGGGCAGGGCACGACCTCGGGCGGTCAGCGCGAATTCGTACCGGTATTGGCGCGCGCAGCGGTGGCGGTCGGTATCGCGGGCCTGTTCATGGAAACGCATCCCAACCCGGATCAGGCGCTGTCCGATGGCCCCAACGCCGTGCCGCTGCACGAGATGGCGGCCTTGCTGGAATCGCTGCAAAACATAGACCGCTGCGTCAAGTCCAGCGGCGTACTTTCCTGACGAGTCCTTATGTCCACTGCGTATATCATTGCCAACGTATTCGTCAGCAACCCGGAAAAATACGAAGAGTATCGTCGGTTCTCCACGCTGGCGATGCGCGCCCATGATGTAAAAGTGCTGGTGCGCGGGGGCAAGACCGAGGTCCTCGAAGGGCGCGACCCGGGGCGCACTGTGGTACTGCAATTTACCAGCATGGCCGCAGCGCGGGCATTTTATAGCTCCGCGCAGTACCGCCGCGCGCGCAATGCCCGCGAACGTGCGGCCATCATGCATATGTATATCGTCGAAGGCGTGTAGCTTACCGGCCTTGGCACAACGCAGTCGTCTTGTCGAGGCCTGCAATATGGGATTAAAATGATTGACCAGTCAATCGTTGATTAGTCCACCAATGCCGTCCATCGAACCTCTCAACGCCCCCGAGTCCGGTCGCATGCTGTCGGTCCGCCAATCGCTGCTCGCCATGCTGGGGCTGTGCTTTGTCACGATGATGGTAGCCGTTGATCAGACCGTCGTTGGTACGGCCCTGCCAACTATCGTTGCCGAGCTGAATGGCTTCAAGCTCTACGCCTGGGTAGCCAGCTCTTATCTGCTGGCGTCGGTCATTACCATACCGATCTTCGGTCGACTAGGCGATTACTATGGCCGCAAGCCGTTTGTGGTCGCCTCCATTGTGGTCTTTACGATTGCCTCCATTCTGTGCGGCATGTCGAACACCATGCTGCAACTGGTGTTGGCCCGAGGGTTGCAAGGGGTGGGCGGCGGTATGCTGATAGGTACCGCCTTCGCCTGCGTTCCCGACCTTTTTCCCGATTCGCATGTACGCCTGCGCTGGCAGATATTGCTCAGTTCGGCTTTTGGCATTGCCAATGCGTTTGGCCCGTCGTTGGGCGGGCTGCTGACCCAGAACGCCGGCTGGCGATCCGTTTTCTATGTCAACGTCCCGATCGGCATAGCGAGCCTGTTCTTTATATGGCGTTTTCTGCCCCACATCCGGCAAGTTCAAACTGGCGCTATCCACCTGGACTGGCAGGGCGCGATACTCGTCGCCCTGGGTCTGGGCGGCTTGCAGATGTTCGTGCAGTTCCTGCCTCAGCAGGGCGCCAACTTGCCCATGGTGCTGTTGGGGCTGGGCACCTTGCTGGTGTTCGCCGCGCTCGTCTACTGGGAAAAGCGATGCCCGCAACCCTTGATCCCCTTGGACATGTTCAAGAACAAAAGCCTGGCCGCACTTTTTTCGATGTCGGTGTTTGTCGGCTTCATCATGTTTGCCTTGCTGTTCTATCTTCCACTATTGATGCAAGGCGGGTTCGGGGCGAACCCGCAGCAGGTCGGATTGCTGATTACGCCCCTGGTGGTGTGCATCACCATAGGCAGCGTCCTGAATGCGCGCATCATTGTCCGGCTTTCACGCCCCAATCACATGCTGTACGCCGGCTTTGCCTTGCTGGTGGTGGCCTGCGCCACGCTGTCGTCCGCGCAGCACACCACGCCGGTGCCCCTGTTGATTGCATATATGGTTATGGCCGGCCTCGGGTTGGGTTTTGTGATGCCTAACCTGACGGTGTTCGCTCAGGAGACTGCGGGGCGCTCATTACTGGGGATTTCCACCGCCATGCTGCAGTCCATGCGCATGATAGGCGGGATGTTGGGCACCGCCATCGTGGGCACAGTGGTCAGTCATTATTATGTGGAAAGTGTGCGCAAGGCGGTTCCGCAAGGGGAAGGCACCACCTGGATCGCCCAACTGGAAGACCCTCAGGTGCTGGTTAACCATGCCATACAAAGCGATTTCATGGGGGCGCTGTTTCGCCAGGGGCTCAATGGTGAATCCTTCATCGAGCTTGCCAGGCTGGCCTTGGTATCGGCGATCCACTCGGGACTGTTCCTTGCGATGTTGGTGGCCATCGTGGCTCTGGTGTGGGTGTACCGACTGCCGCGGGTCACCCTGAGCCGCAGTGCAGGCAGCGCTGTGCAGCCCAGAACGGAGAAGCCGCTTGAGTGATTTTCTCGAACTGCAGGCCATACAGCAGTTGGGCCGGACCTACCGCAGCCTGATGTCGGCTTTCGAAGCCGAGCTGGGCCACTCCATGGCGCGCTGGCGTATTTTGCTGACCTTGCATCAGTCTGGCGAGCTCTCGCAAAAGCAACTGGCACGAACGCTGTTCATGGATCCGGCGGCCCTGACGCGCCAGATCAAGACTATCGAAACACAGGGTTGGATCACGCGGCGCAGCGACGCGGACGACAATCGCTTGACCAATGTGGCGCTTACACCGGCCGGTCAGGATCTGGTCACTCAATGCATGCCGCGGCGCACCGCCTTCATCAAGAACGCCTTTGTCGATCTATCGGCCGCCGAGATCAAGGCCCTGGAGGCCATGCTGCACACGGTCGATCAGCGGCTGAAGCGGATGCCATAAAATTTCACGACTTTTCCCGACTATCTGGACATCACCGTAGTTCGCCCGGGTACAATCGGGCGTTTGCGGCTGTTCTTGCACGCGTCAATCGCGGCTGACGCCAGGCATGCAAACCTTCTTTCCGGCGTAACTTACATTCAGGCAAGGCATCAATCATGAGTGCAATCGTAGATATCATTGGACGCGAAATATTGGATTCACGCGGTAATCCCACAGTCGAGTGCGACGTACTGCTCGAATCGGGTGCAATGGGTCGAGCGGCTGTACCGTCCGGCGCATCGACCGGCTCCCGGGAAGCCGTCGAGCTGCGCGACGGCGACGACAAACGTTATTTGGGCAAGGGCGTGTTGCTGGCCGTCGAAAACCTCAACACCGAGATCTCCGAGGCCCTGATGGGCCTGGACGCGCAAGAGCAAACCTTTGTTGATCGCACCCTGATTGACCTTGACGGCACCGAGAGCAAGGGCCGCCTGGGCGCCAATGCCATCCTGGCTGCCAGCATGGCTGTGGCGCGTGCCGCGGCTGACGATTCCGGTTTGTCCTTGTATCGCTATTTTGGCGGCAGCGGCCCCATGCAGATGCCGGTACCCATGATGAATGTCATCAACGGTGGCGCGCATGCCAACAATACGCTCGATCTGCAGGAATTCATGATCTTGCCGATAGGCGCCTCCAGTTTCCGCGAATCGCTGCGTATGGGTGCGGAAGTCTTCCACGCCCTTAAAAAACTCATCAACAAGCAGGGCATGTCCACCGCCGTTGGCGACGAGGGCGGCTTTGCTCCCAACGTGGCCAACCACGAGGCCGCCATCCAGCTTATCTTGCAGGCCATCTCCGAGGCCGGCTACGAAGCCGGTTCGCAGATCGCGCTGGGCCTGGACTGCGCCAGTACCGAGTTCTACCGCGACGGCAAATATCACCTGGCCGGCGAGGGCGGTGTGGCGCTTACCTCGCAAGACTTCACCAATCTGCTGGCAAGCTGGTGCGACAAGTATCCCATCATCTCCATCGAGGACGGCATGGCTGAAGACGATTGGGATGGCTGGAAGCTGCTGTCCGACCAGTTGGGCAAACAGGTGCAACTGGTGGGCGACGACTTGTTTGTTACCAATACCAAGATCCTCAAGCAAGGCATCGATCAGGGCATCGCCAATTCCATCCTGATCAAGATCAACCAGATCGGCACGCTTACCGAAACCTTCGCCGCCATCGAGATGGCAAAACGCGCGGGCTATACCGCTGTCATATCCCATCGCTCGGGCGAAACCGAAGATTCCACCATCGCCGATATCGCGGTGGCGACCAATGCCATGCAAATCAAGACCGGCTCGCTGTCGCGTTCTGACCGCATGGCCAAGTACAACCAGCTCTTGCGTATCGAAGAAGAGCTTGCCGAAGTGGCCTCCTATCCCGGCCGTGACGCCTTCTACAACCTGCGCTAGGCTACAACCCGGCTTCGGTCGGGTTGTTTGTCTTGAACATGCGACTGCTTTTTCTTGTCCTGGCCGTGCTTACTCTCATTACCCAGTATCCTTTGTGGCTGGGCAAGGGCGGCTGGCTGCGCGTACAGGAACTACACGCCAAGGTCGCCAGCCAGCAGGAAACCAACGAGGCGCTGGTAGCCCGTAACAATGCGCTGCAGGCCGAGGTACAAGACCTGCAGTCGGGTACCGCAGCCATCGAAGAGCGAGCTCGTACGGAACAAGGCATGATCAAGGAAGGCGAGGTCTTCGTCCAGATACTCGCGCCCCACGAACACGGCCCTGCCGTGATCACGCCAGACATTCCGGAACGCAAGGGTAATTAAACGTCGGCTGCCGCCAGCCTTACAGGCAGCATAGCGTCAGTCCGCAAGCGGGATCGCCCGGATCGGGCACAAGCCCTTCGCCGGGCACCGGTAAATCGGCGGGCCCGGGCGGCAGCAAGGTAGAGGGATTGCCCGGCTGCGGGGTGGTGGGGCCGGGCGTGCCGGGCGAGCCATCTGGTGCCCGCAGCATGGGTAGCCCCTGAACGATTTTGCCGCTGGCCGGCAAGGCCCAGTTGACGGGATGCGACTGCATGCCCAGGGCAATTTCGTGCATGATGGGCAGGTAGCCGGACGCCAGGGCGCGCTGGCCGTAAGCGCCGTTTTTATTGCCCAGTGCCGACAGCAAGCCCTTGAAGCCAGGTACGATGGGCTCGTGCAAATATTGCAAACGCAGCACCAGCGTGTTGGCCTCAAAGACCGACTGGCCCGAGGCTGGTCCGCGGCCTTCCACCCAGCCCCGCGCGCGCTTACCCTGATCTTGCTCGAACTGATAGTTGTTATTGATGGCTGCCCGGCCGGCCGCGCCGGCTATGCGTAGTGCGGGGTCGGCATGGTCGTGGAAGGCTAGCGGCGAGGGTGAAAGCACCTGGACCTGCCATGGCGGCAGTCCGCTGCGTTGGCTGCGGCCGGCAAAGGCCGATTGCTGTGCCAGCTTGCGGCTGGCTCGGCTACCGCCGGCAAAAAGCGGTAGCAGGGCGTCTTCGAAGGCTTGCTCCAGTGCTTGCGGACGGCCGTGTTCGGTACTGGCTGCCCGGGCGCCTTGCAGCAAGGCAAGGCTGATAGCCTGGCGCGCCAGCATCCAGCGGGCAAGCTCGATGCTGCCCAAACCCAGAAACAATACCGGCACCGCTGCGATCGTGAACTCGATCATGCTGGTGCCCCGTTGCGTTCTCATGGCGCCAGTGTGCTGGCGTTTGTGGACGAGGTCGATTGTGGATAGTGCTTAAGGAAGCTCTGAAGGTCCCTTAATGCACCGAGCCATCCTCGCCCTGGGTCGGCCCCAGGTTGTCGACGAACAGGCTGACGCAATCTACCGCATCGAATTCGTAGGGCTTGCCGCAGAAATTGCATACGACGTCAATTTTCTCGCGTTCGCTGAGGATGTCTTCGACCTCTTCGCGGCCCAGGGCGCGCAGCATATTGGCGACCCGCTCTCGGGTGCACGGACAGTGCCAGCGTACCGGCTGAGGATCGAAGGCAATCAAGTCTTCCTGCCAGAACAAGCGGTGAACCAGCGTGTCGGTATCCAGATCGAGCAGCTCTTGCGTCTTCACCGTTGTTGCCAGATGGTTGATGCGCTCCCAGGTTTCCTGTCGCGCATCCACGCCTTCGGATTGCAAACCGCCATGGTCGGGCAAGCGCTGCAACAGCAGCCCTGCGGTGTGGTCGCTGCTGGAGGCCAGCCACAGCCGGGTGTCCAGTTGCTCGGAGTCGCGCATATAGTCTTGCAGCACCTCTGCCACGGTGTCGCCTTCCAGAGGAACGACGCCCTGATACGGTTTCAGGTCGGTGGTTTCGCGATTGGGGTCCAGCACCACGATAAAGCGGCCATTGCCCTGTGTGTTCAACAGGTTCTGCAGACCGCCATCGGCAGGGATCTCGTGGCCCTCGCGCAGGGTGGCCGTGGCGCGTATGGAAAGGTCTGCGGTGCACTCCACCACCAGCAGAGCGACTGGCCCATCGCCTTGCAATTGCAATACCAGCGAGCCGTCGAACTTGATGTTGGAGGCCAGCAGAACCGCCGCGGAGACCAGTTCGCCCAGCAGTTGCTGTATCAGCACGGGATAGTGCTGATGTGACAGCCCGGTGCGCCAGGATTCGGTCAGCCTTACGGCCTGGACCCGGGTACTGTGGTCGGGCAGGAGATACTTTTTAAATTCGTCAGTCATGGGCTGATTTTAGCCCATCCGTACCTCGCGCCCCGTGGCAGCAGCGTGCTTGCGCCCGGCATGCCAGTAGTCGCCATCGGCATCGATACGCGCCAGATGGCCCGTCAAATACCAGTCGTTGAGATATCGGTTTTCCGTTGCGGCCGGGTTGCGCCAGTAGCCGAGAAACAGGGCGGGATCGGGATGGCCATGCATATCGTTGCGGTGGACGGCGAGCTCGCCGACGGCGTCGGTCCGGCAAGGCTGTCCCTGGTCGTCGAGCACGGCAAGCTGATGACCGGGATAAGGCCTGCCCATGCTACCGGCCTTTGCCGGCCACTTGCGGAAACTCTGGCCCATCAGGTAGACCGCTTCTGGCATGCCAAACGCAGCGTTGGCGGTGGTGTCCAGGGCATCCTGGCACCATTCGAAAAGCATCGGCTCTATGGCTGGGCCGGCGACGGCCAAACCACGCAAACTGAGGTGGAAGCGTTCGCGTGGCAGGGGATAAGCATCCATCATGGCTTGCAACTGCTCGGCGGTGAGCAGTGTATTGGTAATCCGGTAGCGCTCCATGATGTCCAGTGCCAGGGCGGCGTCGAAGCTGCCGGGGGCGCCCACGACAGCATGGCCAAAGTACAGCGTAGGCAGCAAGGTGCCGAGCAAGCCGGCGGCTGTTGTCCAGGCGGCTGGGCTCCAAAATACATCGCCTTTCTTGGGAAACCAGTTCTGGGAAGCCACGAAGCCGGGCATGGCGCCTATCAGGGCGCGGTGAGGCAGCAGCACACCCTGCGGCACACTGAGCAGGCCGGGCGAATACAGCAGCAGTGCAGGGCTGTGCGCACTGGTCGCCACGCTGCGGAAGGCAGTAGGCTGGCGTGCCAGCAGGCTGCGCCACGGTATGACGGCCTCATGCTGCAGATCCACCCCGACGATTTGCGTCAGGCCGGGGCACTTGGCCTGGGCTTGGAGCACCCCTGGGCCCGCGATGGCGTCAATAATGGCAACACGCGCATCGGCATTGTGCAGGCAGGCTGCCAGGAAATCACCGCTAGCATCGGCGGCCAGCGGTACGCTGATGCCCCCGACGCTGAACACTGCCATGCAGGCCGCGACCGCCTCGGGGCGTTTGGCCATGACGACCGCCACGCGATCGCCCGGCTGTACTCCCATGCGGACCAAGCCGTTCGCCAATTGATTTGCCGTGTCGGACAGGCGCGAATAGGTCCAGACTTCGCGTCGGCCGGTTTCTGTTTCGTGGAAAAGGGCAATGCGCCTGCCTTCGAGCGGGTTTTCGGCCCACCGATGCGCGCACGCGTCAGCGATGTTGAATTGAGTAGGGACTAGCCAGTGGTAAGACGAGTACAGCGCCGAATATTGGTCGTTCATTGTCTTTGAATTCAACGGAGGCACGGCAGCGTGCAAACTGCTGCAGCCTGAAGCATGAACGACAAGAAGATTCTGTGCAATCCCTACGTTGGATAAAGCGAATTACCCTAGGGTTTATACGGGGCAGGCTTTAGACTTTCTGAACATCCAGCAGACGAGTGCCCAGCAAGCGGTCATGGAGGAACTGGCTTTCAGGGTCGAACCAGCTCCAGACGAAGATGCTGAAGGGGGCAAAAACGATAAGCAGATCCGTCGAACTGTAGCCCGTGATGCGGGAAGCCCCCAACACTCCCAGCGCAGCCAGCAGGGGCAGTACCCAGGCCAGTACGTAACGCGCCATCAGGCGCGGCAGGGTGGACGGGGTGCCGTCTGCACCCGACAGCCGTATGTGCCAGGTCTTCATGGGCAGGGTCTGCCCGCGCATGCGCCAGCAAACAAGAAAGTAAATGCCGATAGCAATGAAAAGCGCCGCCTGCCGTCCATGCCGCAACATCAGGCCGTTGCGGCTTTGCGTCAGGGTGTCAAACAAATAGCTTGCCAGAAACACCACCGCGAACAACAGCACGCCTTCATACATCATGCAGGCAAATCGCCGGCGGCGACTGGCCAGACGAAGGGGAGGGGCGGCGCTATTTTGTTGCATTGCAATTCGGAGTTAGGAGGTCAGGCCGTATTATCCAACAAATCGGTCCAGACAAGAAAAAAGCCGCTGATAGCGGCTTTCGGGGCGCGGTATTGACCGCGCCGGCTTGCACAGCGCAAGATTAGCTGGCTGACTGCACCGGGTTGCCGGTGTTGGTAGCTTTTACGCTGTCCATAGCGCCAGTAAGGCGAGCAAACAATTTTTTGAGTGACACAACAGGCTTAAAGCGGAACTGATCTTCAATGGCTTGTGCCATCAATTGGCGCTCGAGTTCGTCGGTTAAGCGGGTGTCTGCATTTACGTTGATCATGGCTTTGGCCTCTCTCAGAAATGAACGTTTCGTTCAGGGTTAACCCTATTATAGGGGTAAACCCTAGAGAAAAGCAAGGCTGTTTGCTGCGCTGCACTAAAGCGTTGCAGAAGTACGACTATTTGGGTTTCCGGTAGCTGGCAGTCACCATCTCGAAGTTGAACAGGCGGCAATCCAGCGAGCCATTGTGCAGCGGGTAGCGGCGCAAGGGCTTGAGGCGCATGCGGCGGGGCAAATCCAGATCGCTCGAAATGATGCTGACCTGCCACCCGCTGTAGTGCTGCTTCAGGTTTTGCGCCCAGTCGGCCCATAGTGCGTCGTCTTCCTGCTCCAGCCGTTCGCCATAGGGCGGATTGGTAACAAGCCAGCCGGTATCGGCGGGCGGTCGCACATGCCTGGCATCGCCCACCTCGAAACGGATGGCGTCTGTCGTCAGCCAGGCGCGCTCCAGGTTGGCACGGGCTGCGTCTATGGCGTGCCCGTCCAGGTCGTAGCCAACAATAGGGCTTTCCAGTTGTGTGGCAATATGGCTGCGGGCGTCGTCCTTGATGTCGCGCCAGTGACGCGCATCGTGATTTCGCAGACGCTCGAAGCCAAAGGGTCGCCAAATGCCGGCCGGTACACCCAGCGCAATCCACGCTGCTTCGATCAGGATGGTACCGCTACCGCAGAAGGGATCCATCAGGGCTTGAGAAGGGTCCCATCCGGCCAGTGCCAGCAAGCCGGCGGCCAAATTCTCGCGCAGGGGCGCTTCGCCCTTCTCGAGGCGCCAGCCGCGTTTGAACAGCGACTCGCCCGAGGTGTCCAGGTACAGCGTGCCGGTGTCTTCGGTAAGGAACAAATGTACGCGGGCGTCCGGTCGGACGGTGTCGATGTCGGGGCGCTCGCCCTCTCGGTCGCGCAGCCGGTCACAAATGCCATCCTTGGCCCGCAGATTGCAGTATTGCAGGCTTTGCATGGGGCTGCGTATGGCAGAGGTGTCTACCCGCAAGGTCTGTTCGGCGCCGAACCATCTTTCCCATGGCGTATCCATGGCAAGGTCCAGAATGTCGTCCTCGTGGTGCACAGGCCCATGGTTGACTTCGACCAGTATGCGCGTTGCCAGCCGGGAATAAAGATTGGCCCGTAAAATGCCGGTCCAGTCAGCGTGAAACTGGCATCCCGCCCGGTCCGGGGTAGCGTCGTCAAAGCCCAGCGCCTGCATCTCGGCGGCCAAGGCATCTTCCAGGCCGTGGGGACAAGGAGCAAAGACGCGGAAGATTTCAGCGCGGGCCGGCGCGCGCGGTGAGCGCTCGCGATTACGCCGTGGCGGAGCCTCGCGCACACGTTCATCCGCCTCGCGCGCTGGCGCTGGCGCCGCTACGGGAAGGGCTGCCGGGGTCGGCTGCTTTTTCTCGCGTTCGCGTTCCAGTTGCGCGACCTGCCGGGCGCGAGCGCCGGCGCGCTTGGGGCGCTTCTGTTCGGCATCGGGGGCGGCGGCTGCGGGTTTCTTCTTCAGAGTCAGCGTCTTGCCGGGTTTGGTGTCAGACATGGTGTCCAGGCTTTAAAAAGGTCGTACTACTACCAGTGTGATGACAATGAGCAGCAAAATAACCGGGATTTCGTTGAACCAGCGATAGTATCGATGGCTACGCGTGTTGGCGCCTTGCTCGAAGATCTTGAGCAGGCGACCGCAGTACAGGTGGTAGGCCACCAGAGCGATGACGCCCGCCAGCTTCGCATGCATCCAGCCTTGGCCCTGGCCAATACCATAGCCCACGAACAACCATAGGCCAAAGGCCGTGGCCAGTACTGCCAATGGCGTCATGAAGCGGTATAGGCGTCGCGCCATGCCCAACAGGCAGGCCGTTGCGCCCGCATCGTCTGTCTGAGCCAGGTTGACGTAGATGCGGGGCAGGTAAAACAGGCCGGCAAACCAGGACGTGACAAACAGAATGTGCAGGGTCTTGATCCAGAGCATAAAGAATGGCGGTCTAGCCGCGCAGTTGCCCTTCGCCGGCCAGCACCCACTTCATGGTGGTCAGGCCTTCCAGTCCTACCGGGCCGCGTGCATGCAGGCGATTGGTCGAGATGCCGATTTCGGCACCCAGCCCGTATTCGTAGCCGTCCGCGAAGCAGGTAGGCAGGTTGACATAGACGGAGCTGGAGTCGACTTCGCGTTGGAACCGGGCGGCGGCCTGCAGGTTTTCGGTAACGATGGCGTCAGTGTGCTCGGAGCCGTAGCGGGCGATGTGGTCGATGGCCTGGTCCAGCGTATCGACGATGCGCACGGCCAGTATGGGCGCCAGGAACTCTGTTTCCCAGTCCTCGGGGGTGGCTGTCAACATTTGCGGGATGATGGCTCGGCTGCGCTCGCAGCCACGCAGCTCTACGCCTTTGGCTATCAGGGTAGCGGCCAGGCGTGGAAGTATCTGCTCGGCAATGTCGGTGTGCACCAGCAGGGTTTCCATCGCGCCGCAGATGCCATAGCGATAAGTTTTGGCGTTCACTGCGATGTCGTGGGCCTTCTGCAAATCTGCTGCGGCATCGATATAAACGTGGCAATTGCCGTCCAGGTGCTTGATCAGCGGCACGCGCGCTTCGGCTGCAAGCCGGGTGATCAGGCCCTTGCCGCCACGAGGCACAATGACGTCCACGTATTCGGTCATGGTGACCAATTGGCCCACTGCGGCGCGATCGGGCGTGGTGACCACCTGTACCGCATCGGCCGGCAAGCCCGCATCGGCGAGCCCCTGGCTGATGATGGCGCCCAATGCAATATTGGAATGCAGGGCTTCGCTGCCGCCGCGCAGTATCGTGGCATTGCCCGACTTCAGGCACAAAGCGGCGGCGTCTATCGTAACGTTGGGACGCGATTCGTAGATGATGCCGATGACGCCCAAGGGCACCCGCATCTGCGCTACGCGCATGCCGTTGGGCCTGATCTGCGTGGCGCTAAGGCTGCCGATGGGGTCCGGCATGGCGGCGATCTGTTCCAGCCCGGCGGCCATGGTGGCGATGGCTTTGTCGGACAGTTGCAGCCTTTCCAACATGGCCGGGTCCAGTCCGTTTTTCTCGGCTGCGGCAAGATCGCGGGCGTTTTCTGCCTGCAGCGCGGCTTGCTGAGCTTGCAGGCGTCTGGCCATGGCGAGCAAGGCAAACGACTTGTCTTGTCCCGAGGCATTGCGCATGGCGCGCGATGCCTGGCGAGCCCTGCGGCCCAGGTCGGTAATGTCGACCGCGTCTGGGGTGTCGTTGGCGGGACGGTTGCTTGCGATGTTCAGTGTCATGTTAAGTGCTTTCTTTCAATGCGGGTGTAGCGGTCATGATGGGATTATCCCAGTAAATGCCGCCATCGGTGTATGCGGCTTCAACGTGCACGGGGCGGCGGCTTGCGACTGACGGCGATACGCAAGGTCAGGCGCGCAAGTTCTTCCCATGGGTCATCGAGCCGGCCCGCAACCTTCAGGCCCTTGATGATGCGGTCGATGTCGTGCGCGTGTTGAACAGCCGCCGGCCAGGCATTGGCCGGCAGGCGTGACAAGGTCTGGCGAATGAGGTTCTCGCGCGGGCCAAAAATACGGTAGCGGCGCATTGCCGACGAAAGGTCTTCACCCGCAGCTTGGGCGGCTGACAGCCGTGCCAGCACACGAACTTCCTCACCTACTGCCCACAGCACCAGGGGCAATGCCTCGCCCTCGGCGCGCAAGCCGGTCAGCATGGTGACGGCGCGCGTGGCATTGCCGGCCAGCATGGCGTCGCGCAAGCCAAAGACATCGTAGCGTGCCACGTTCAGCACGGCCCGTTCCACATCCTGCGGGCTAATCTTGCCCTCGGGATAAAGCAGGCCGAGCTTCTGGACCTCCTGGAAGGCGGCCAGCAGGTTGCCTTCGACCTTGTCGGCCATCCACTCCAGCGTTGCAGGGTCCAATTGTTGTTGCTGCCGGGCCAGGCGTTGGCCGATCCAGCGGGGCAGGGCGCCACGCTCGATATTGCCGATTTCGACAGCCGTTGCACTAGCGGTCAGGCCCTGCGCCCATTTGGCGTTGCGAGTCGTACGATCCAATCGGGGCAAGCTGACCAGAACGATGGTGTCTTGCAGCTTGCCGCCATCCACCATGGCGGCCAGCCGCAACAGGGTGTCGGATCCGGTTTTGCCCGGCTTGCCGCTGGGTATGGCCACATCGATCAGCCGCCGATCACCGAACAGGGAAACGCTTTGGGTAGCCCCGATGACTGCGGACCAGTCGCTGCGTGCATCCAGGATCAGGCTGACACGCTCGGCATAGCCTGCCTGCACGGCTGCAGCGCGCAGCGCGTCGCAGGTTTCGATGACCAGTAAAGGCTCGTCGCCCGACACCATGTATAGAGGGTCCAGGTGTGCGGGCGTTGTTTTAAGCTGAGCTAAGAGCGTGTCGGCGTCCAGGCGGCGTCCCATGGCGACCTAGTACGATCCGGCGTCCGGTATGACGCGCGGCGCGCCCCATGGCGCCGGTGCCTGCGGTGCGGGCGCCGGCGTATTGCGGCTTTCCGCTGCGGGAATGGCAGATTCGTCTATGGGCAGGGTGGCTGCCTGCCTGTACGCAGAGGTAACGTCGGGCGATGCCAGCATGCGTACGATGCGATCGACCAGCGATTGCTGCATTTCTTTGAAGACCAGTCCGATTTCACCCTGCTTGGCTTGCACCACCGAGTCGTCGTAAGGGATTTCGCGTGTGGAATGCAGGGTGGTGGGGGGCAGCACGATATGCCCCTGCGCGTCCGTTAACTGGAAAATGAACTCCAGGTTCAGTTCGTACTCTTCCACGCGCCCCTGGGCATCCAGGGACAGTTCGCGCAGCGACTGGGTATTGGCCAACTGCGTGAGGCGGGCTTCGGCTTGTGCCGGTTCGGCGAATGGCAGCGGCGTTGCGCCCTTGAGATGAAAGCCGCAGGCCGCCAGAAGCAGGCACAGCGCTGCACAAGCCAAGCCCCGCGCAAACTGCTGCGGGGTGCGAACGGACGACAAGAGTGCGAGCGTAGTGCGGTGCATGCCTGATTTTATCCCACGACGTTGACAAGTTTTCCGGGAACAACAATCACGCGCTTGGGGTCCCGGCCTTCCAGGAATTTGACCGTTGCGTCGTGGCCGGTTGCGCTGCGTTCGATTTCGTCCCGGGCTGCCCCGTTTGGCACGCGTATGCTGCCACGCAACTTGCCATTGATCTGCAGCATGAGTTCGACTTCGTCGGCGACCAATGCCGCCTCGTCAACGGCGGGCCAGGGTGCATCCAGCAAGTCGCCAAACGACTGATCGTAGCCCAGGTCGCGCCAAAGTTGCCAGGTTATGTGCGGCACGACCGGATACAGCACGCGCAGCAGTATGGACAGTGTCTCGGCGATGGCGCGATGGGCAACCGCCGTATCGGGCAGTTGCGCCGACTCGAGCGCATTGAGCATCTTCATGCAGGTAGACACTACCGTGTTGTACTGGATGCGCTGGTAGTCGTAGTCGGCCAGCTTCAGCAGCCCGTGAACTTCGCGACGCAAGGTCTTGGCCGCCTCATCGGCGCCGTCCCAGTCTGCAGCGCCTGCATGCGAGCCTTGCACTGCTTTTTGGTGACTATGGCAGTACGCCCACAGCCTGCGCAGATAGCGGTTGGCGCCTTCTACGCCCGAGTCGGACCATTCCAGCGTCTGTTCTGGCGGGCTGGCAAACATGACGAACAGCCTGGCAGTATCGGCACCCATGGAATCGATCAGCGACTGCGGGTCCACCCCGTTGTTCTTGGACTTGGACATCGTGCCGATGCCCCCATACTGCACGGGCGAGCCATCCGAAATCCGTTCGGCGCCGATGATGCTGCCTTTGGCATCGTAAAGGTTACGGACCTCCTCCGGCCAGAAATATTCGATGCCGCCCTGCGCATTCTTGCGCGAATAAATATGGTTAAGCACCATGCCCTGGCACAGTAGCTTGGTGAAGGGCTCGTCGAACTTGAGCAAGCCCATGTCGCGCATGACGCGCGTCCAGAAGCGGGCGTAAAGCAGATGCAGGACCGCATGCTCGATGCCGCCGATGTACTGATCCATCGGCATCCAGTAGTCGTTGCGCTCGTCCACCATGGCCTGGTCGTTGTCGGGCGAGGTGTAGCGCATGAAATACCATGACGAATCCACGAAGGTGTCCATGGTGTCGGTTTCGCGACGTCCGGCTGCCCCGCACTTGGGACAAGTGCACGACAGAAAGCCCTCATGCTTGTTCAGGGGGTTGCCGCTGCCATCCGGGATGAGGTCATCCGGCAAGACCACCGGCAGGTCCTTCTCGGGCACCGGTACGGGGCCGCAGTCTGGGCAATGAATAATGGGTATGGGCGTGCCCCAGTAGCGCTGACGCGATATGCCCCAGTCGCGCAGCCGCCAGGTGGTTTGTTTCTCGCCCAGGCCCTTGGCGGCAAGCTCTGCGGCAACGGCATCGACGGCTTGCTGCAGGTTCAAGCCATCCAGTTTGCCCGAATTGACGCAATAGCCGTGCTTGTCGCCATACCAGTCTTGCCATTGTTCGGTAGAGTAAGTTTTGCCGTCCAGGGCAATGACCTGGCGTATGGGCAGGCCGTACTTGGTGGCAAAAGCAAAGTCGCGCTCATCGTGGCCCGGTACGCCCATGACGGCGCCATCGCCATAGCTCATCAACACATAATTGCCGACCCATATTTCGACTGGCTCGCCGGTTAATGGGTGAGCAACCGAAAGGCCCGTGGCCATCCCTTCTTTCTCGCGGGTGGCAACTTCAGCTTCGGTGGTACCGCCCAGCTTGCAGGCCTCGATAAAGGCCGAAAGCTGGGGGTTGCTGCTGGCCGCATGGGTGGCCAGTGGATGCTCGGGCGCCACCGCGCAGAAGGTAACCCCCATAATGGTGTCGGCGCGTGTCGTGAAGACGTACATCCGACCGTCCTGTATCAGGTCGCCCTTGCTGTCGCGGATGTCGTGTGTAAAAGCCAGGCGTACGCCTTCGCTCTTGCCGATCCAGTTTTCCTGCATCAGGCGCACACGCTCGGGCCAGCCCGGCAGGCCGTCCTGGACCTGGCCCAGGAGTTCGTCCGCGTAGTCGGTGATGCGCAGGTAGTACCCGGGGATTTCGCGCTTCTCGACCGGCGCACCCGAGCGCCAGCCGCGCCCGTCTATGACTTGTTCGTTAGCGAGCACTGTCTGATCGACGGGATCCCAATTGACGACCTGGGTCTTGCGGTAAGCGATGCCTTTGTCCAGCATCTTCAGAAACAGCCACTGATTCCACTTGTAATACTTGGGATCGCAGGCGCACATCTCGCGCGACCAATCTATGGCCAGCCCCATCGCCTGCATTTGCTTCTTCATGTAGGCAATATTGTCGTAGGTCCATTTGGCGGGCGGCACCTTCGATTTGATGGCGGCGTTTTCTGCCGGCATGCCAAAGGCGTCCCAGCCCATGGGCATCAGTACGTTATAGCCGCGCATGCGCAACTGCCGGGCCATCATGTCGTTGATGGTGTAGTTGCGCACGTGACCCATGTGCAGTTTGCCGCTGGGGTAGGGCAACATCGAACATGCATAAAATTTTGGCTTGGGCGAGCCGTCGGCAGCCAGGGCATATTCGGTGACACGGTAGGCGTCGCGCTCCTGCCAGTTTTTATGAGAGGCTTGTTCGACGTCGTTGGGGCTGTAGCGTTCCTGCATGGGATCCGGGGTATGTAGTTGATGCAAACGAAGCATTATAGAGGGCACCGGGAAATGCAACCGATGGTAGAAATACAAAGACCCCGCCGAGGCAGGGTCTTGCAAGGATACGGGCACGGAGGCCGCAGCGGCTGGGATCGGGGCGGATCGGCCGGGGCGGGTGTGCGACCAGGCTCTTAGCGGAGCTTGGTTTCCTTGTAGTCAACGTGCTTGCGGGCAACGGGATCAAATTTCTTGATCAGCATTTTCTCGGGCATGTTGCGCTTGTTCTTGGTGGTCGTGTAGAAGTGACCAGTGCCGGCGGTGGACTCGAGCTTGATCTTCTCGCGGGTACCTTTTGTTGCCATGTTGAGCTCCTGAAGTTAGATCGCTGGCTGCTTAAGCCACTTGGCCACGGGCGCGCATCTCGGCCAGAACAGCGTCGATGCCGTTCTTGTCGATGGTGCGGATCGCATTGGTCGAAAGGCGCAGGCGAACCCAGCGGTTCTCGCTTTCAACCCAGAAACGGCGCGATTGCAAGTTAGGTAGAAAGCGACGCTTGGTTTTATTGTTTGCGTGCGAAACATTGTTGCCCACCATTGGGCCTTTTCCGGTAACTTGGCATACGCGTGCCATGGTCATACCCCTTGAGAATTTGGCTAGTTTACGAAGGCCCCTTATGGGTTGCCTTGTATCTGTAAAGCCTAGCATTCTAATACGAAATCAGCTAGTTGATCAAGTTGCCCTAAGCGCAATGCGACCAAATAACCACGATAGACAAGCGCAAATGGCCAGCATGCCAGTGAGGGGCAGCGGGGTGTCCGACTGCCAGGCGCTGACCGCCAGGCCCGAGGTTGCTCCGCAGAGCATCTGTAAGGTGCCCATCAGTGCCGATGCCACGCCAAGTCGGTTGCCTTGCTCGCGTAGGGCCAAGGCGGCGGCATTGGGGTTGACGAAGCCCTGGCTGGCCATGAAGCCTATCAGGCACAGCATCAATAGTAGCAGGCTTATGGTGCCCGTCACGGTCAGTGCCAGTGCCACCAGCGTCATGATGGCCAGTGTCCGCTGAGCGATCTTCAGCAAGGCCTCGGGGCTGTGCCGGTTGAGCATCCGGGCGCTGATCTGCGATGCAAGGATAAGCGCAGCAGCGTTCAGCCCGAACAGCAGGCCAAAGTAACGAGGGTCTATGCCATAGACGTCGATGAACACGCGCGGCGATCCGGCAATGTAGGCAAACATGCCGGCCGAGCCGAAACCGCCTGCCAGCGTATAGCACATGAAGCGCTTGTGGCACAGCAAGCCGGCATAGTTGCGCGCTATGGTCTTCATGCCCAGCGGGATGACGCGGCTGGGATCCAGCGTTTCGCGCATGGTCCACACCACGCCGATCAGCAAGGCGCCGCCACAAGCGGCCATGATGGCGAAAATCCCGCGCCAGCTTCCAAATATCAGCACCTGTGCACCGAGGATGGGTGCCAGAATGGGCGTTACGCCCATCACCAGGATCAGCAGCGAAAGCGCCTTGGACGCGTCCCGTGTGTCGAAGTTGTCGCGTATGACGGCGCGCGGAATCACCATGCCCAACGCCCCGCCAAAGGCTTGGGCAATACGCAAGAACGTCAGGTGTTCGATGTCGTTGGTATAGGCGCAG
>SMFF01000099.1_pt1 | contig 24188 bp, 21 predicted proteins | sample 2456181 | NCBI WGS metagenome assembly SMFF01 (sample SAMN10132611, study PRJNA489261) | soil metagenome | isolation source: day120 antibiotic-loamy sand soil ammended with raw manure from dairy cow... | place: USA | collected 2015-04-01
AGGTTGCACGCATCACCGCCATGCGCGCGCACGCCCGCATGGCGTCACATTGTGTACAGGAGGAACCGTGCGAATCACTCGCATCGCAGCAGCAGCCGGTGGCATCGCCATCGCGTCGGCGCTCATCCTCACCGGTTGCGCGTCGGATAACGGCGACAATAACGGTGGCGGCGGAGCGTCGATGGGCATCGTGACCGCTCAGAACAACGAGCCGCAGAACCCGCTCATCCCGGCGGTCACGAACGAGGTTGGCGGTGGTCTGGTACTTCAGAACATCTTCGCCCAGCTCGTGTACTACAACCCGGACGGTTCGCTCGAGATGGAGTCGGCCGAGTCGATCGACTCCGACGACAACCAGCACTGGACGATCAAGCTCAAGGACGGCCTGAAGTTCAGCGACGGCACCGACGTGACGGCCGAGTCGTTCGTGAAGGCATGGCAGTACGCCGCATCCGACCCGACGTTCGAGAACCAGTGGTGGTTCGCCAACTTCGCCGGATACAACGACGGCGGTGACGACCCCGACAACCCGACCGTCGTGGAGGACTCGCTCGCTCTCGAGGTCGTCGACGACCAGACGTTCACGGTCGAGCTCGCCGCGCCCCAGTCGGACTTCCCGGTCTCGCTCGGCTACCAGGTTTTCTCGCCGCTCCCTGACTCGTTCTACGACGATCCCGAGGCTTTCGGCGAAGCTCCGATCGGCAACGGCCCCTACAAGCTGGAGAAGTGGGAGCACGACTCGGTCATCTCTCTCGTTCCGAGCGAGACCTACGACGGCCCCCGCAAGGCGCAGAACGGCGGCCTCGACCTCGTCGCATACGGCACGCAGGACGCGGCATACGCCGACCTGCTCTCCGACAACCTCGATGTCATCCAGCAGGTCCCGAACTCGGCTCTCGCCACGTACAAGGACGACCTCGGTGACCGTGCCGTCGACCAGCCCGCCGCGATCTGGCAGGGTCTGACGATTCCGTCGCGTCTTGCGCACTTCGGCAACGATGAAGAGGGCGCGCTCCGCCGCCAGGCGATTTCGCACGCAATCGATCGCGAAGAGGTCACCTCGGTGATCTTCGAGGGCACCCGTACGCCGGCAGTCGACTTCACATCCCCGGTGATCGACGGATGGTCGGACTCGATCCCGGGCTCCGAAGTGACCCAGTTCGACGCTGACCTCGCCAAGGAACTGTGGTCGCAGGCCGACGCCATCTCACCGTGGAGCGGCAGCTTCGACATCGCCTACAACGCCGACGGTGGACACCAGCCGTGGGTCGACGCCGTGACCAACCAGATCAAGAACACGCTCGGCATCGAGGCGTCCGGGATCTCCTACCCCGACTTCGCGACGCTCCGCGCAGAGGTCAAGGCCCGCACGATTCAGGCCTCGCTGCGTTCCGGCTGGCAGTTCGACTACCCGGGTGCGTACAACATCCTGGGCGCGCTGTTCATCACGGGCGCCGGATCGAACGACGGCGACTACTCGAACCCCAAGTACGACGAACTCGTCAACAAGGGTGCGACCGCTGCCTCGGTCGACGAGGCGAACGACTACTTCGAGCAGGCGCAGGAGGTTCTGTTCACGGACCTGCCGGTGCTTCCGATGTGGTACTCGTCGGTCAACGCGGGCTACTCGACCCTGGTTGACAACGTCGCGTATGGCTGGGACAGCTGGCCCGTGCTCTACGCCGTGACCAAGTCCGAGTAGTAGCGACACTGGCACAGTCCTGACAGGCTGTGGGGCGGTGCGATTCGCGCCGCCCCACAGTACTGGCCACCGTCCCGACGACAGTTTCTTGGCTCCATGACCGCATACATCATCCGGCGATTGCTGCAAGCGATTCCGGTCTTTCTCGGCTCGACCTTCCTCATCTTCTCGATGGTGTTCTTGCTGCCGGGTGACCCGATCCTCGCCCTCTTCGGCGACAAGACCCCCACCGACGCTCAATACGCAGCGCTCCAGGCGAAGTTCAACCTCGATCAGCCGTTCCTCACGCGCTACCTGATCTACCTCGGTGATCTGTTTCAGGGTGACCTCGGCACGACCTTCCGCGGCCAGAGCGTCAACGAGATTCTCGCCCGCACCTTCCCGACCACTCTCCGGCTGGCGCTGCTCGCCATCGCGATCGAGCTCGTGTTCGGCTTGATCGTCGGACTCATCGCGGGTCTGCGCAAGAACAGCGTCTTCGACCACGCGTCCATGCTGTTGAGTCTCGTGCTCATCTCGCTCCCCGTCTTCGTGCTCGCGTTCATCGCGCAGTACTTCCTCGGCATCCAACTCGAATGGTTCAGACCGACCGTGAGCAGAGGGGTGCCGTGGGGCGACCTCTTACTCCCGGCCATCGTGCTCGCGGCGCTCAACTTCGCCTACGTCGTGCGGCTCACGCGCGGCTCGGTCATCGAGACACGCCAAAACGACTTCGTACGGATGGCCTTCGGCAAAGGTCTCCCCGCGCGCCGCGTCATCCCCGTGCATGTGCTGCGCAATTCGCTCATTCCGGTGACCACCAATCTGGCGGCCGACTTCGGCATCCTGATCGTCGGTGCCACCGTCACCGAGGGCATCTTCAACGTGCCCGGCGTCGGCAATGAGCTTTTCGAAGCCATCCGTCGCCACGATGGTCCCGAGATCATCTCCATCGTCACCGTGCTCGTCGTCATCTACGTGCTCGTCAACCTGCTGATCGACCTGCTCTATGGCGTGCTCGACCCGAGGATCCGCTATGTCAAGTAAGACCCCCCTCCGCCGCGCGCCGCGCTTCGTGGCCGAACTCGACGAGGCCGGCCTCGGTGCCGTCGACGCTGTGCGGGTGAGTGAGCGCAAGAGCAATCTCTGGCTTGACGCTTGGCGCGACCTGCGCGGCCGCTGGATGTTCTGGCTCGCTGGCGCCGTGATCCTGCTGCTCATCGTGGTCGCGGCTTTCCCCGGGCTTTTCACGCAGGTGGATCCCCGGGCCTGCGCGCTGAAATTCTCGAACGACCCGCCCACCGACGGGCATCCGCTGGGGTTCACCTTCCAGGGGTGCGACATCTACTCGCGCATCATCCATGGCACGAGCACCTCGCTGATGGTGGGGCTTCTCGTGACGATCATCGTGGCGATCATCGGCATCCTGGTCGGGGCGTTCGCGGGATTCTTCGGCGGCTGGCTCGACTCGTTGCTCATGCGCGTCGGTGACATGTTCTTCGCGATCCCCTACATCCTGGCGGCGGTCGTCATCATGTCGATGTTCCTCGCGGACCGGAACATCCTGGTGATCTCCATGGCGATCGGCTTCTTTGCCTGGCCGTCGACGGCCCGCATCCTGAGGTCTGAGGTGCTTCGGGTGAAGAATGCCGACTATGTCATGGCATCCGAGGCGCTCGGCGTCTCGAAGGTGCGCACGATGCTCACCCATGTGCTGCCGAACTCGATCGCCCCCGTCATCGTGGTCAGCACGGTCGGTCTCGCTGCCGCGATCACCGCCGAGGCAACCCTGTCCTTCCTCGGAGTTGGACTTCCGAGCAACCTCTACCTCTCGTGGGGAAACGAGATCTCGTTCGCGCAGGAGCGCCTGCGCACCGATCCCATGCCTCTTATCTACCCGTCGATCGCGCTGTCGGTGACCGTGCTGAGCTTCATCATGCTTGGTGAGACCGTGCGTGATGCGCTTGACCCGAAGGCGAGGGCTCTGCGATGAGTGGCCAGACTCCGGCGACCTCACTCGAACCACTGCTGTCGGTCGAGGATCTCGAGGTCACGTTCAAGACCCAAGACGGCTTCGTGCGGGCCGTGCGTGGGGTGAGTTTCGACATCTACCCCGGTGAGACCCTCGCGATCGTGGGCGAATCCGGCTCAGGCAAGTCGACGACTGCCCACGCGATCATCAACCTGCTTCCTGGATCCGGCGAGGTCACGGGCGGCCGGGTGATGCTCGAGGGCCGCGACCTGACGAAGCTCAAGCGGGCCGACATCGAGGACGTGCGGGGCAAGGAGGTCGGCCTCGTTCCGCAGGACCCGATGAACAGTCTCAACCCGGTGCACCGCATCGGGTTCCAGGTGGAGGAGACGATCCGGGCGAACGGTCTTGCCACCTCGAAGAGGGCGGTGCGCAAGCGCGCGATCGAGGTGCTCAAGGAGGCGGGCCTTTCGGATGCCGAGGCCCGGCTCCGGCAGTTCCCGCACGAGTTCTCGGGGGGTATGCGTCAGCGGGTGCTCATCGGCATCGGTCTGTCGTCGCATCCCAAGCTGCTCATCGCCGATGAGCCGACGAGCGCGCTCGACGTGACGGTGCAGAAGACGATCCTCGACCATCTTGAGAAACTCACGGCCGAACGCAACACGGCAGTGATCTTCATCACCCACGACCTCGGCCTCGCAGCAGAGCGCGCCGAAAACCTCGTAGTTATGCACCGCGGACGCATCGTGGAGTCGGGGCCCGCCCTCGAGATCCTGCAAAATCCGCAGCATCCGTACACCCAACGTCTCGTGTCGGCTGCTCCGAGCCTCGCATCGAAGCGCATCCAGTCGGCCGCGGGTGCGCGCACCCCGATCCAGTCCCATGATCGCGGCGACAAGACGGGTGAGTTCAGTCTCGACATCGTGGCCGAGAAGGCGGCCGAGTCTGCAGGTACCAGCGAATCCGTCATCGAGTTCCGCGATGTCACGAAGGTGTACAACATCAGGGGGGGAGGCTTCCGCTCGACGCCGTTCACGGCCGTCGATGCGGTGTCGTTCACGGTTCCCAGGGGCTCCACAATGGCGCTGGTCGGCGAGTCGGGATCGGGTAAGTCGACAGCGGCAAAGCTGCTCCTTCGGCTGGAGACGAAGACTTCAGGCAAGATATTCGTCGATGGCAGGGACATCGACGAGGTGAAGGGCGCGGAGTTGCTCGCGCTGCGCCGCAAGATGCAGCCGGTCTTCCAGGACCCGTACGGCTCGCTTGACCCCCTGCACAACATCGGAAATACGATTGCCGAACCCCTGCGCGTGCATCGGGTCGGCGATATCGCCTCGCGTAAGGCTCGGGTGCTCGAGGTGCTCGATCAAGTAGCGCTGCCTGCGAGCGTTGCGGCGCGCTATCCGAATGAGCTCTCCGGTGGTCAGCGCCAGCGCGTCGCGGTCGCGCGGGCGCTCGCCCTCAAGCCTGACATCGTCGTGCTCGATGAGGCGGTGTCGGCGCTCGATGTGCTCGTGCAGGCGCAAGTGCTCAACTTGCTCGCCGACCTCCAGGCGGAGCTCGGGCTCACCTACTTGTTCATTACGCACGACTTGGCCGTCGTCCGAGTGATCGCGGACTACGTGAGCGTGATGCAGAGGGGGCGGATCGTGGAGCAGGCAACGGTAAACGAAGTCTTCGACAACCCGAAGACCGAGTACACGCGGGAGCTGCTGGCCGCGATTCCAGGTGCCGACATCCCGCTGGGTGCGTGACGCTGGTGCTCCCGGCCCCTCACTAGCATTTGCTTGAGGTGCACAGACCGGGCGGTATACCCTCCAGCTGTTGAGCGATTCATGACTCATTTGGAGGTCGTTATGAAACAGGCTGACCGTAAGCTGACGTCCGCGCATCGACGAGGGCGAGTTCTTGCCGCAGCGGCGGCAGTTTCTTTGGGAGTGGGTTCCCTCTTGGTGCCCGCCACTTCTGCCGTCGCGTACCAGGACTACCTGGTTGCGGGGCCCTTCTCGAGTTCCTCGGCATGCAATGCGGCTCGGCAGCAGTACCTCCACGACACGGGGTACCAGGTGATGTCGCCGTGCCGCGCGATTGTCGGCGATTGGTTCTTCGAGTACAAATACAAGTGAATCCACATTGAATCCACGTCCGAAGGGGTGGCATGACGCGAGGTCGTCAAGCCGCTCCTTCGGTTTGTTGGATACGCTGCTTGCCAAGGACGCGGACCCGGTGAGCGGTGTCCGTCGGACGGGACCACGTGACCCCGCCTAGGGTTGACAGGGTGAGAACCCCCCGCCTGCTCGCGCTCGTCGCCGCCACTCTCGTGGCGGCGACGGCGCTCGCGGGCTGCACCGAGCAGGACACCGTGGTGGAGGGTTCCCGGGCCACCGTGGCCGTCACGGGTTCGCTCACCTCCCTCAACGCGAACAGCACCTATGGCCGCGCATCGAGCCTCAACGCCGACGTCGCCTACCTCACGGGCAGCTCATTCGCCTACCGCGATGCCGCCTCCGAGCTGGTGCACGACACGAGCTTCGGCACCGCGGAGGTGACCGAACGCGATCCGCTGACCGTGCGCTACACGATCGCCGACGACGTCGTCTGGTCGGATGGGGTGCCCGTCACCCCCGCGGACCTGCTGCTCGCGTGGGCGGCCAACTCGGGCTCGCTCGACACCCCCGATCTGGACGTCGACGCCTACATCGACCCCGAGACGGGCCGGTTCGGTGAGCTGCCCGACGACGTCGTGTACTTCGACGGGGCGCGCGGCCGCGGGCTCGAGCTCGCGACGCAGACGCCTCAGCTCGGCGACGACGGTCGCTCGCTCTTCGTGCACTACGACGCGTTCACGCCCGCCTGGGAGACGGCGCTCGCGCCCGGTCTTCCCGCGCACATCGTGGCCTCTCGCGCCCTCGGCCTCCCCTTGCGCGCTGACGACACGGCGGCGACCGCCGACCCGGATGACGCCGAGGCGCGCCACGCGCAGCAGGCCCTCGTCGATGCGGTCGCCGACGGCGACACGGCGGCGCTCTCGGCCATCGCGGATGTCTGGAACGGTGCGTACGACCTCACCGGCGCCGAGCCGGACGCCGAGCTGCTCGTGGCCAACGGTCCCTACCTGGTGTCGGCTGTGGCCGACGGCGCGGTGACGCTCACCGCCAATCCGCGCTACCGGGGTTCGCGCGCGCCGACGATCGAGACGATCGTGCTGACCACCATCGGCGACCCCGACGAGCTCGTGCGGCGGTTGCGCGCGGGCGAGGTCGACGTGGCATCGCCCGCCCCCGACGCCGAGCTGGCAGGCGAGCTCGGCGACATCCCGGGGCTCACCGTCACGGCGGGCTCGGAGGCGACGTTCGAGCATCTCGACCTGCAGTTCGCCGATTCGAAGAGCGGGCTCTTCGACGACGAACGCGTGCGGCGGGCGTTCCTGCATGTCGTGCCGCGGCAGCAGATCGTCGACGAACTCGTGACCCCCGTGCAGGCGGATGCCGGTCAACTCGATTCGTTCGTGCTGCGCCCCGGCGTCGAGGGCTACGACGAGGCGATCACCGAGAACGGCTCGGCCGAGTACCAGTCGACCGACGTCGATGCCGCGAAGGAGCTGCTCGCGGAGGCGGGTGTCACCTCGCCCGAGGTGTGCATCCTGTACGACCGCAGTGACGAGCGGCGGGCCGCGGAGTTCGCGCTCATCACCACCTCGGCCGCCCGTGCCGGCTTCCGGGTGACCGACTGCTCACGCCCCGACTGGTCGAGTCTGCTGGGCGTCGCGGGCGCCTACGACGCGGCGCTGTTCGCTTGGGACACCACGCGGCTCGGCCCGTCCGCGATCGCCGCGGTCTTCCGCAGCGACTCCCAGATCGCCAACCTCAATCGTTTCGCCGATCCCCAGGCGGACGCGCTCGTCGACGAGATCGCGGGCAGCGACGACGCCGAGACGCAGACGGCGGCCCTGCAGAAGCTCGACGCGATCCTGTGGGCGGATGCCTACGGCGTGCCGCTGTTCGCGCATCCGACGCTCACCGCCGTCTCCGACCGCCTGACCGGCGTCAGCCGCTCGCCGCTCGCGCGCGGCGTGTTGTGGAACGCGTGGGCGTGGGCCCCGGCGAGCCCGTCGCCGAGCCCTGCCGGCTGACGCATCCCGCACGCTCGGTGGCTCTCCGCTAGGATGGAACGTCGCCCACTCGGCGCCGACGACTCCCCTCTCTCAGCATCCGAGGTCTCTGCATGCCCATCGCCCACCGTTCCGACCTGCGTAACGTCGCCATCGTGGCCCACGTGGACCACGGCAAGACGACGCTCGTCGACGCCATGCTGCGCCAGACCAACTCGTTCGGCTCGCACGAGCACGTCGAGGAGCGCGCCATGGACTCGAACGACCTCGAGCGTGAGAAGGGCATCACGATCCTCGCCAAGAACACGGCGATCATCTACGAGGGCGTGCACGCGACCGACGGTCCCGTGACGATCAACGTCATCGACACCCCCGGCCACGCCGACTTCGGCGGCGAGGTGGAGCGCGGCCTCTCGATGGTCGACGGCGTCGTGCTGCTCGTGGATGCCTCCGAGGGCCCGCTGCCGCAGACCCGCTTCGTGCTGCGTAAGGCGCTCGAGGCGAAGCTGCCCGTGATCCTCGCCGTCAACAAGACCGACCGGCCGGACGCGCGCATCGAGGAGGTCGTGGGGGAGAGCCACGACCTGCTGCTCAACCTCGCGAGCGATCTGGCCGACGACATGCCGGATCTGGATGTCGACGCGCTGCTCGACCTGCCGGTCGTGTACGCCTCGGGACGCAACGGTGCGGCATCCCGCAACCAGCCCGCCAACGGCGAGCTGCCCGACAACGCCGACCTCGAGCCGCTGTTCGAGGCGATCCTCGAGCACGTTCCGGCGCCCAGCTACGACGACGAGGCGCCCCTGCAGGCCTGGGTCACCAACCTCGACGCCTCGCCGTTCCTCGGCCGCATCGCGCTGCTGCGCGTGTTCGCCGGCACCATCAAGAAGGGCCAGACGGTCGCCTGGGTGCGTCACGACGGCTCGCACTCCAACGTGCGCATCACCGAGCTGCTGAAGACCCGCGCGCTCGACCGCTACCCGGCCGAGTCGGCATCCGCGGGCGACATCGTCGCCGTCGCCGGCATCGAGGACATCACGATCGGCGAGACGATCGCCGACCCCGACGACATCCGTCCGCTGCCCGCGATCCACGTCGACGAGCCCGCGATCTCGATGACGGTCGGCACCAATACGAGCCCGATCGTGGGCAAGGTCAAGGGCCACAAGCTCACCGCCCGCATGGTGAAGGACCGCCTCGACCGCGAGCTCATCGGCAACGTGTCGATCCGTGTCGTCGACATCGGCCGCCCCGACGCGTGGGAGGTGCAGGGCCGCGGCGAGCTCGCGCTCGCGATCCTCGTCGAGAACATGCGACGCGAGGGCTTCGAGCTCACCGTCGGCAAGCCGCAGGTGGTCACCCGCCAGATCGACGGCAAGGTGCACGAGCCGTTCGAGCACCTCACGATCGACGCGCCCGAGGAGCACCTCGGCGCCATCACGCAGCTGCTCGCCGCTCGCAAGGGCCGCATGGAGGGCATGACCAACCACGGCACCGGCTGGGTGCGCATGGAGTTCATCGTGCCCTCGCGCGGGCTCATCGGCTTCCGCACCGAGTTCCTCACGATCACGCGCGGCACGGGCATCGCCAACGCGCTCGCGCACGGTTACGAGCCGTGGGCGGGCGAGATCACGACGCGCGTCAACGGCTCGATCGTGGCCGACCGTGCCGGCGTGGTGACGCCGTTCGCGATGGTCGCGTTGCAGGAGCGGATGTCGTTCTTCGTCGAGCCGACGCAGGAGGTCTACGAGGGCATGGTGGTGGGCGAGAACTCGCGCGCCGACGACATGGATGTCAACATCACCAAGGAGAAGCAGCTCACCAACATGCGCTCCTCCACCGCCGACAGCTTCGAGAAGCTCACGCCCTCGCGCAAGCTGACCCTCGAGGAGTGCCTCGAGTTCGCCCGCGACGACGAGTGCGTCGAGGTGACGCCGGAGATCGTACGGATCCGCAAGGTCGTGCTCGACCAGACCGAGCGCGCCCGCGCGACCTCGCGTCTCAAGCGTCAGAACGCGAGCGCGTAACCGCTCGTTCTCACCCCCGTGTCCCATGGATGAGGGGTACAAGAGTGAATTTTCCTTTGCTAGTTTTGGCGGGAATGCCCGTCGACAGCTGAGGATCTGATGTACCCCGAATCTCCCGCCGCCCACGCACGCCCGAGGGCGGGTCGCGTCGCCGTCGCGCTCGCCGCCCTGCTCGGGCTCGCCACTCTCGGTGTGCTCCCCGCGACCGCGGCGCACGCCGACACCGACCCCGACACGCTGCACGTCGATGCGTATCTCGTCTCGACCAAGTACGGCGGGATCGCCGTCGACATCAAGGCGCTCGACACGGCGGCCGTGACCGACCTCGACGAGGTGCGGGTGACCGTGCACCGCGCCATCGGGCCGGATGTCGTCAAGGTGAGCAAGGGCACCGGCGTCGTCACGACGCTCAAGGCAGGCAGTGCGATCACCGCGCCCATCGTCATCACGCCCGGCAGCTACGACGAGGCCGGCAGCTCGAGCTGGGTGAAGCCGGATGCCGTGTGGTCGGCCGAGACCGTTCCCACCGGGCTGACCGTGGAGCTGCTCGACGCGGCCGACGCGGTGCTGCTGAGCAAGACCGTCGGCACGCCCTCGACGGGCCCGACCGGCACGACGCTCGCGGATGTCATGCCGGCGAACCCCGGCTTCGCCAACCCCGCCGCGAACGTGCACACCGGCGCCGACTACCTCGGCATCGCGGTCGACGTGCGCGTGCAGGGCTTCACCGACGCCGAGGAGATCAGCGTGCGGGTGAACCGTGACGGTGCCGCGCCGGTGATCAAGACGAGCAAGCCCGCCCTCATGGCGACCGTCAACACGGGCCAGGCCCGGTCGGTGACGGTGCCCATCGTCATCCAGCCTGGCACCTACAACGAGGCGGCCAGCAGCAGCTGGCAGCTGCCCGGCAGCGTGTGGACGCCCTCGACGGTGCCCACCTCGGTCACGATCACGATCACACGCACCTTCGGGCCCCAGGTGGAGACGACGATCCCGATCGGCGGCTCCGTCGCGAGCGTGCTTCCGACCGCCGCTGACCCCGTCGAGTTCGAGCTCCCGAGCGACGCGCCCCTCGACGTCGTGATCCCCGAGGGCGCGGGGGAGGTCACCGTCAAGCTCGGCACGCCGACGGCCGGTGTCGTGACCACGCCCGTCGACCTGACCGTCTCGGCGGCAGATGGTGCGAGCCTCGTAATCCCGGCGGGCACGACCGTGTCGGCCCCCGACGACCCGACGTGGGACGGCGTCATCTCGCTGCCGACGATCGTCGAGGATGTCGCGGTGCCGACTCCCGCCGGCGCGGAGAAGACCACAGTCGGCTACGCGATCCAGGTCGGCTCGGCGACGACGCGCCTCACCTTCGACGCCCCGGTGAAGCTCGTGCTTCCCGGCCAGGCGGGGAGCAGGGCGGGCTTCGTCGAGGTCGGGGGCACCTTCACCGAGATCGCCGACGTCTGCCCGTCGGCGACGCCGTCGCTCTCGAGCGGGGCGTGCCGGATCGATGCCGGCGACGACCTCGTGATCTGGACGACGCACTTCACGACCTTCGTCGCCTACAACGTGATCGCCGCGGCGCCGGGCTCCGGCAGCCTCGCCGCCACGGGCGCCGACATCGGACTGCTGCTCGGCGTGGCAGGCACGCTACTGCTGCTGGGCGTGGGTGCGACCGTCGCCGTGCGAGTGCATCGCCGTCGCGGCGTCGCGCTCGGCTGATGAGCTGACGAGGAAGCGGGTCGGATGTGCGAGCATCCGGCCCGCTTGGTCAGTTCAGCAGCGCGTCTCCGATCGAGGCGCCCTCGTGCGCGCCGGGTGGAATCGCGAAGACGGCCGAGCCGACGTGCTTCAGGTACTCGTTGAGCCCGTCGCTCGCGAGCGAGCGCTGCACCGTCACGAAGTGCTCCGGGTCGTTCTGGAAGCTCAGGAAGAACAGGCCCGCGTCGAGCCTGCCGAGCGCGTCGTTGCCGTCGACGAAGTTGTAGCCGCGCCGCAGCAGGCGGATGCCGCCGTTGGTCTGCGGATGCGCGAGCCGCACGTGCGCGTCGCGCGCGATCACCGGGCTCCCGTCACGCGCGGTCGCCGTGAGGTCGATCGCGGCGAATTCGCCGCCGCCCGACATCGGCCCGCCCTCGCCCTTGGTGCGCCCGAAGAGCGCCTCCTGCTCGGCGAGCTGCACGCGGTCCCAGCTCTCGATGATCATGCGGATGCGGCGCGCCACGAGGTAGCTGCCCCCGACCAGCCACTCGGGACCTTGCTCACGCGACACCCAGACGTGCTCGGCCACGGCATCCGGCTCCTCCGCCTTGATGTTGGCGGTGCCGTCTTTGAAGCCGAACAGATTGCGCGGCGTGGTCTGGCTCGTCGAGGTCGACGAGGTGCGCCCGAAGCCGAGCTGCGACCAGCGCAGCATCGCGCGCCCGAAGGCGATGCGGCTGAGGTTGCGGATGGCGTGCACCGCCACCTGCGGGTCGTCGGCACACGCCTGGATGCAGAGGTCGCCGCCGCTGCGTTCCGGCACGAGCGCGTCGCCCGAGAACCGGGGGAGCGGCTGGAGGGCGGCCGGACGGCGGGCGGCGAGACGGAAGCGGTCGACGCCCTCGGCGGTCTCGAACAGCGTCGGCCCGAACCCGAAGGTGATCGTGAGCCCCGATGCCGGCAGTCCGAGCGCCTCGCCCGTGTCGTCGGGCGGAGCGTAGGGCGAGCCGCCGACCGCCCCTGCCTCGCCCACCTCGAGGCCCTGTGTGAGCCGCGCGGCGGCCTCCGTCCAGTCGGCCAGCAGCGAGGCGAGGTCGTCGCGCGTGGCGTCGGGTGCGAGGTCGAACGCCGCGAAATGCAGGCGGTCCTGCGCGGGCGTCGTGATGCCGGCCTGGTGTTCGCCGAAGAACGGATAGCGAGCGGATGCGGGGGTGCCGCCCGTCGCATCCGGTGCCGACGCGATCGCCGCCCCCGCCGCCAGCCCGGCGACCGCGCCGATGCCGCCTGCAGCGGCGAGGCCGAGCAGGCCGCGGCGCGAGAAGGAGGCGTCGGGGGTCGGGGTGGCGTCGGGTTCGGTCATCAGAGTCCGAGAACGGTGCTGGTGAGCTGCGAGAGCGGCTCCGCGAGGGCGTTGACCGCGTCCGAGAGCTGCTTGCGCTGCGCGTCGGTGAGCTGATCGTAGGGTGTGAAGCCCGCCTCGATCGAGCCGTACTGCGCGAGCACGCGCTCGAGGGCGTCGAACTGCGTCTCGATCTCCTCCGCCAGTTTCGCGCCCTCATCGCTCTGCGCCGCGAGCTTCTGCACGTTGCCGAAGGCGACGGATGCCCCGTCGACGTTGGCGGCGAAGTCGGTGAGGTCGGTGTGCGACCACCAGTCCTCCTCGCCCGAGATCTTGCCCGTGGCGACCTCGTCGAGCAGGCCGATCGCGCCGTTGGAGATATCGGAGAGGCTCACGCTGAAGTCGGCGTCGGTCACCTGGTCGAAGAGCTGCTGCACGTCGGCCACGAGCTGGTCGCCGAACTGCGTACGCTGCTCGGGCGTCGAGGGCCGCCAGTCGAGCCAGGCGCTCGTGCCGTCGGAGTTCAGACCGTCGGCGGCCGGCACCCAGAGGTCCTTCTCGATGCGGTGGAAGCCGGTCCAGTCGAGTCCCTCGGCCACCGCGTCGACCTCGCGGTAGTCGATCTTGGGGTCGAGGTCGCCGAAGGCCTCGGCTGTCGGCTCGATGCGCTCGTACGAGACGCGCGCGGATGCGAAGAGCGAACGCGCGAGCTCGTCGTCGCCCGCCTGGTAGGCGTCGACGAGCGCCTGCACCTGGGGCAGCAGTTCGCCGACCTGCGCCCGCACGTAGCCGAGGTAGTTCGCGACCGCCTCCTGCTCGAGGGCGGCGCGATCCTCGTCCACGGCCACCGCCTCGCCCGTGACGGCGAACTCGGCCAGGCCGGTCGGCGCTCCGACCATCTGGAACTTGCAGGCCGTGAAGTAGATGCCGGGATCCAGCTGCGCCACGTAGCTGACGGTCTGGCCAGGCGTGATGTTCTCCTTCTCGCCGACGATGCGCAACTGGTCCTCGGCGAGGATCTCGAACTCGTTGACGTCGGTGCCGTTGTTGGTGAGCGTGAAGCTCACCGCACCCGCGACGGCCGTGTTCGCCGACACCGCGCATCCGCTGTCGGTGATGTCGACCGTGAGTGCCGTGCCGCTCGGCGCGTTCGGCACGCACCCGGCCAGCGCGAGGGCGGCGAGCGCCAGGGTCGCGAAGGCCGGGGCGGCGGCTCGGGACGCCGTGCTCGCGGTCACGGGCGTACGGGCGGATGACGGGGCGGGCATGGGGCTCCTCGGAATCGGGATGTCGGATGTTCGAGTGGTGCGCAGGGATCGCGGGTCAGGCGACCCGCTCCGCCGCATCCGGCGTGCCGCGCGGCAGCACCGGGTCGGCCGCGGGCGCCCGACGGGGCGCGCGGCGGCTGAGGCGGAGGAACACGGTGCTCGTCACGACGATGTAGGCGAACCAGGCGATGAACTGAGCCCAGGTGGGCTCGGGGGTGAAGTTGAAGACGCCCGCGAGCAGCACGCCGTACCAGCTCGTGGCGGGGATGAGGTGGGCGAGGCTGAACGCCGACTGCCCCCATCCGGGAATCAGCCCCGCCTCCTGCAGGTCGCCGATGCCGTAGGCCAGCACGCCCGCGGCCACGAGCACCAGGAACAGGCCCGTCCAGCGGAAGAAGGCGGCGAGGTCGATGCGCACGAAGCCGCGGTAGATGAGGTAGGCGATCACGACCGAGGCGAGGATGCCGAGCACCGCCCCGAGTGTGGCGAGCAGCGGGTCGCCGGTCGACTTGGCGGCGGCCCACACGAAGAGAGCCGTCTCGACACCCTCCCGGCCGACGGCCACCACGCCGAGCAGCACGAGCCCCCAGCCGGCGCCGTGTGCCGACCCCGCGATCGCGGAGTCGAGGCCGTGTTCGAGCTCGCCGCGCAGGCCGCGGGCGTGGCGCAGCATCCAGAAGATCATCCAGGTGACGAGTCCGACCGCGAGGATCGAGAGCCCGCCGCCGAGCAGCTCCTGCGCCTGGAAGCTCATGCCGTAGGGGCCCCAGGTGAGCACCGCGCCGACTCCGAGCGAGAGCGCGATCGCCGCGCCGATGCCGAGCCAGAGCCGGGGGAGCAGGTCGTCGCGACCGAGCTTGCGCAGGTACGCGATCAGGATGCCGACGACGAGGCCGGCCTCGAGGCCTTCGCGAAGACCGATGAGCGCGTTGGCGAGCACGGGTGACTTTCCGGGAGCTTTAGGTAAGGCGACCCTTACCCGCGCTGAGCCTACGCCCGCGCGCGGGCGGCTGTCCACTCGCCGGAGCTCGCGGCCCTGACAGCCGCTATCGTTGCGCCGTGCCCCTCGCTCTGCGCATCGCCGCCCCGCTGCTCGCGCTGCTCGTGGGTGCCGCGATCGGCACGGTCGCGACCTTCGCCCACGCGAGCCTCGCGCCGTGGGTGCTCGCTGCGGGGCTGCTCATCGTCGCGGCCTACGTGCTCGGCGTGCGCCTCGCCTTCGATGAGCGGATGCCGGGCATCGCGGCCGCCGTCGGCGTCGGTGCCGCTGTCGTGCTCATGCTCGTCGCGGCGCCGCTCGTGGCCGCCGCGGCACTGCTCTGGCCGATCCGGCGGCGACCGGAAGCGGCATCCGAGTCGCCATAGGATGGAACGGTGACCTACGTCATCGCCCTTCCCTGCGTGGATGTCAAAGACCGCGCCTGTGTCGACGAGTGCCCCGTCGACTGCATCTACGAGGGCGACCGCATGCTCTACATCCACCCCGACGAGTGCGTCGACTGCGGTGCGTGCGAGCCGGTCTGCCCCGTCGAGGCCATCTACTACGAAGACGACCTGCCCGAACAGTGGTCGGACTACTACAAGGCGAACGTCGAGTTCTTCGAAGAGATCGGATCGCCCGGCGGCGCCGCGAAGATCGGGGTGATCCCGGGAGACCACCCGATCGTCGCCGCTCTCCCGCCGCAGGGCTCGTCTTGACCCACGCGCTTCCCGACTTCCCCTGGGATCTGCTGACGCCGTACGGCGACGAGGCCCGCACGCATCCGGGTGGCATCGTCGACCTGTCGGTCGGATCACCGGTCGATGCGACACCCGCCCCCGTTCGTGAGGCGCTCGCGGCCGCGACGGATGCGCATGCCTACCCCGCGACGGCCGGCTCGCCTGCACTGCGCGAGGCGATCGTGGCGTGGTACGCGCGTCGGCGGGGCGTTCCCGACCTGACCACCGACAACGTCATCCCGACGATCGGGTCGAAGGAGTTCGTGGCTCTGCTGCCGACCCTTCTCGGACTCGGCCCGGGCGACGTCGTCGTGCAGCCCACCGCCGCCTACCCGAGCTACGCCGTCGGCGCCGCCGTGGTGGGGGCGAGCGTGCTCTCCTCCGACGACCCCGCGGAGTGGCCCGCCGAGACCAAGCTCGTGTGGCTCAACAGCCCCGGCAATCCCGACGGACGCGTGCACTCGCTCGAGTTCCTGCGGCGCGCCGTCGTGCGAGCGCGAGAGCTCGGCGCGGTGATCGCGAACGACGAGTGCTACGCCGAGCTCGACTGGAGCTCCGACGAGCCCACTCCCAGCATCCTGCACCCCGAGGTGACCCAGGGCTCGCGGCGCCTGACGCTCTCGGTGTACTCGCTCTCGAAGCAGTCGAACCTCGCCGGCTACCGCGCCGGATTCGTGGCCGGATGCAGTGAGCTCGTGGGCGAGCTGCTCGCGGTGCGCAAGCACCTCGGTCTCATGCCGCCGGCCCCCGTGCAGGCCGCCATGATCGCGGCGCTCGGCGACGAGCAGCACGTCGCGGCGCAGAAGGAGCTGTACCGCCGCCGCCGCGACGCGCTCGTGGGGGCGCTCACCGCATCCGGGTTCCGGATCGACGGATCGCGGGCCGGTCTGTACCTGTGGGCGACGCGCGACGAGGACTGCTGGCAGACCGTGGCGGCCCTCGCCCGGCGCGGAATCCTGGTCGCGCCGGGCTCGTTCTACGGCGCCGCCGGGGCCCAGCACGTGCGGATCGCGCTCACCGCATCCGACGAGCGAGTAGACGAGGCTGTCTCCCGTCTCGGCTCGTGGTGACTCCGCGCGCCGGTAGTCTGTCATGGTGAGCGACGTGACGAGCAGCGAGAAGGTGACCCTGAGCCTCGGCGATCGGGTCGCGGAGTTCCCGGTGCTGAAGGCGGTCGACGGGCGCGACGCCGTCGACATGTCGACCTTCACCAAGCAGACCGGTTTCAACGCCTACGACCCCGGTTTCGTCAACACCGCATCCACCCGCAGCGCCATCACCTACATCGACGGCGACGAGGGCATCCTGCGCTACCGCGGTTATGCGATCGAGGAGATCGCGGCGCACTCGACCTACCTCGAGGTGGCGTGGCTGCTCATCTACGGCGAGCTGCCGACCCAGTCGGAGCTCGCCGAATTCTCGGAGAAGGTGCGTCGGCACACGCTGCTGCACGAAGACCTCAAGCACTTCTTCTCGGCGCTGCCGCACACCGCCCACCCCATGTCGGTGCTGTCGGCCGCGGTCTCGGCGCTCTCGACCTACTACGAGGACTCGCTCGACCCGCGCAACCCCGAGATGGTCGAGCTCTCGATGATCCGGCTGCTCGCGAAGCTGCCGGTGATCGCGGCCTACGCGCACAAGAAGTCGCTCGGGCAGGCGTTCCTCTACCCCGACAACTCGCTCGACTTCATCGAGAACTTCCTGAAGCTCAACTTCGGCAACCTCGCCGAGCCGTATCAGGTGAACCCGGTGCTCGTGAAGGCGCTCGACCGGTTGCTCATCCTGCACGAAGACCACGAGCAGAACGCGTCGACCTCGACCGTGCGACTCGTGGGGTCGACCGAGGCGAACCTGTTCGCATCCATCTCGGCGGGCATCAACGCGCTCTACGGGCCGCTGCACGGCGGTGCCAACGAGGCGGTGCTCACGATGCTCGGCCGCATCCGTGACTCGGGCGAGTCGGTGTCGAAGTTCGTGGAGCGCGTGAAGGCCAAGGAAGACGGCATCCGTCTCATGGGCTTCGGTCACCGCGTCTACAAGAACTACGACCCGCGGGCCAAGCTCGTGAAGGAGTCGGCCGACGAGGTGCTCGCCGACCTCGGCGTCAAGGACCCGCTGCTCGACATCGCCAAGGAGCTCGAGGAGATCGCGCTCAACGACGACTACTTCCAGGAGCGTCGTCTCTACCCGAACGTCGACTTCTACACGGGCGTGATCTACAAGGCCATGGGCTTCCCGACGCGGATGTTCACGGTGCTCTTCGCGATCGGCCGCCTGCCCGGCTGGATCGCCCACTGGCGCGAGGCGAACGCCGACCCCGCCACCAAGATCGGCCGCCCGCAGCAGCTCTACGTCGGCCCCGCCCCGCGCCCCTGGCCCGCCGGCCGCTGAGCCGCTGGCGGCCCGTTCGCCGCTGACCCACGGCCACATCCGCTGCACCCTGCCGCCGGCATCCGCTCGCCTACCTTTGTCGAAAATGCAGGAATCTTCGACGCTCAGGCCCGCGCTGACAGGGCTGAGTTCGCCGACACGCCCGGGTTCTCCTGCATTTTCGACATTGGCGACGTGGTGAGCAGCGGATGTGGGTCGCTCAGCGGTGGTCGCCACGGGCGAGAGCAGCGCAGATCGCGGCGAGCACCTCGTCCGGGCGATAGACCACCTGCGCGTAGCTGAAGTGCAGCACGCGATAACCGCGGATGCTGAGCCGCGCATCCCGTGCGCGGTCGCGTTCGAATGCGCTGGGGTTGTCGTGATGTTCCTTCCCGTCGACTTCGACGACGAGCCGGCCGATCAGGAAGTCGACGCGCATGTCGTCGATCCACTGCTGGATGCGGAACGGGATGCGGGCCTGTACCAGATACCAGCGCAGCACAGACTCGGGGAACGACTCGGAGCGCGGGTCGACCAGGTCGATGATCTGGCTGCGCGTGCCCGGCAGCCGCCGACGCAACTCACGGAGGTCTTCGCGGGTGAGCACCCGTCGCGCGAGCCCGCTGTCGAGCGCGGCGAGCACCCAGGCGGGAGAGTGGCACGCGGCGAGATCGATGAGGCATTCGAGCGGTGTGGCACGAAATCGGTCGTGGGCATCGGCGTCTCGCCAGTGCACGACAACGCGATCGTCGGGGCTTTCGCTGAGTCGGGTGTGCCGATCATCGTGCCGACGCATCCGGGCGTGATTCGGTGGCACGACGACGTGCAGCTGCTCGTCGGGTGGCGTCCACATCCCATGCGACGCAGCACCGTTGACGCAGGTCGCGAGCCCGCCGACACGCCATGTCGACGACAGCAGCTCGTCGATCTCGGTGAGGGCGTACCAGCCGTTGCGAACTCGTTGCACCCACCCCTGCCGGGCCGCATAGTCGAGCGTGCGGTAGGTCCAGCCGAGCTGGAGAAGCGCGTGGGCCGGCGCGAGGCCACCCAACTGGCGGATGTCTGCACTGAGGCTCATGGGCAGCATGCTGTCGAGCCGCGGGAGGCGCCCGCGGCGCTGACCCCTCAAACGGTGGACAACATCCGCTCGCCTCGCGTGTGTACGACCTGAGCTATGTCGAAAATGCAGGAGTGCTCGCGCGTGTCGTCATCCACTCCCCAACAACCACGGGGTTCGCCGTCGAAGACTCCTGCATTTTCGACATAAGGGCGGCGGATGCGGGCACGAGGGTGCCAGCCGGCGGGGCGACAGTGCGGCGGGCCTACGCGTGCAGGGCCTCGTTGAGTTGCACGCCGTGGCCGGTGCGGGGGAGCGCCTCGACGGCGCCCGTCACCGAGTTGCGGCGGAACAGGATGCCGGGCACGCCCGACAGTTCGAGGGCCTTCACGGTGCGCGGCCCGGCCGGCAGCAGGTAGGTGACCTTCGTGCCGGCGGTCACATAGAGGCCCGCCTCGACGACCGAGTCGTCGCCGATCGAGATGCCGATGCCCGAGTTGGCCCCGAGCAGCGAACGCTCGCCGATCACGACGCGCTCGGTGCCGCCGCCCGACAGCGTGCCCATGATGGATGCGCCACCCCCGATGTCGGATCCGTCGCCCACGACGACACCCTGCGAGATCCGCCCCTCGACCATCGAGGCGCCGAGGGTGCCGGCGTTGTAGTTCACGAAACCCTCGTGCATGACGGTCGTGCCGGGCGCGAGGTGCGCCCCGAGGCGCACGCGGGCGGCATCCGCGATGCGCACCCGGTCAGGCACGACGTAGTCGAGCAGGCGCGGGAACTTGTCGACCCCGATCACCGACACGCCGGCCCGCTGCAGCCGTGCGCGCCCCTCGCGCAGCACGGACGGATGCGCGGGGCCGCCGGTGGTCCAGGCGACGATCGGCAGGTGGGCGAAGATGCCGTCGAGGTTGACCTCGTTCGGCCGCACGAGCAGGTGCGAGAGCAGGTGCAGGCGCAGGTAGGCGTCGGGGGTGGAGGCGGGGGCGGCATCCGTGTCGATCTGGACGAGCTGCGCCAGGGTCGTCACGGCGCGCACGGCATCCGCGCCCACGCCATCGGTGACCTCCGCGGGCGCGGCGGCATCCGCGGGGGCTTCGCCGAGCGCGGGCGAGGGGAACCACGTGTCGAGCGTGGTTCCGTCGGCGGCGATCGTGGCGAGTCCGTAGCCCCAGGCGGTCGTCATGCTGCCAGGCTATCGGCTGCGGCGGTCGCGCCTCGCGGCCTCGGTAGGGTGGACGTCGTGCGCGCCCTCGACCTGTCCGCCTCGACCCCCGAGCTCACGCGGCAGCTCGTCGACATCGCATCCGTCTCGGGCGCAGAGCGCGAACTCGCCGATGCGATCGAGGCGGTCGTGCGCGCCCAGCCGCACCTCGAGGTGACGCGTGACGGGGATGCCGTGGTCGCCCGCACGACGCTCGGCCGGTCCCAGCGGGTCGTGATCGCCGGGCACATCGACACCGTTCCGATCAACGCGAACCTGCCCGCCCGACTCATCGACGACGGCGCGACGCTCTGGGGGCGCGGCACGGTCGACATGAAGGGCGGCTGTGCGGTCATGCTCGCGCTCGCGGTGGAGCTCGTCGAGCCCGCCGTCGACGTCACCTGGGTCTGGTACGACAACGAAGAGGTCGACTCCTCTCTCAACGGTCTCGGCCGCATCGCGCGCGAGCACCCCGAACTGCTCGAGGCGGACTTCGCGATCCTCGGCGAGCCCTCGGGCGGCGAGATCGAGGGCGGATGCAACGGCACGATCCGCGTCGACGTCACCACCCGCGGTCGTCGCGCCCACTCCGCGCGCGCCTGGATGGGCGAGAACGCCATCCACGCGGCCGCCCCCGTGCTCGAGCGGCTTGCGGCGTACCGGCCCGACGAGGTCGAGGTCGACGGTCTCGTCTACCGGGAGAGCCTCTCGGCGGTCGGCATCTCGGGTGGCGTCGCGGGCAACGTCATCCCCGACGCGTGCACCGTGCACGTCAACTACCGCTTCGCGCCGAGCCGGAGCGGCTCCGACGCGCTCGCACACCTCGAGCAGCTCTTCGCCGGCCTGCCCGTCGAGATCACCGTGGCCGACCTCGCCGAGGGGGCGCGCCCCGGCCTCGACGCGCCGCTCGCGCAGCAGTTCGTCGCGGCGGTCGGCGGCGAGGCGCGCCCCAAGTACGGCTGGACGGATGTGGCCCGCTTCAGCGCGCTCGGCATCCCGGCCGTCAACTACGGCCCCGGCGACCCGAGCCTTGCGCATGCCGACGACGAGCGCGTTCCCGTGGAGCAGATCGAGCGGGTCGAGGCGGGCCTGCGGCGATGGCTGACCGCCGGCTGATCACCCCCGCCCTCGTGCGCTGGCGGCTGCTGCCGTGGTGGGCGCGCGTGCTCGTCGTGTTCGGCGTGAGCCGCATCATCACGACGATCGTGCTGCTGGGGTTCGGGGTCGTGCAGGCGCGCGAGACCGGCGGGGCGGTTCCCGACCTCTTCACCCTCTCTGCCAACTGGGACGGCCAGTGGTATTGGAGCATCGCCGCGGGCGGCTACCCGAGCGAACTGCCCACGAACGACGCAGGACACGTCGTCGAGAACGCGTGGGCGTTCCTGCCCGTGTACCCCCTCTTCCTGGGGCTCTTCATGCGGCTCGGATTCCCGTTCCCGATCATCGCCGTCTTCGTGACGCTCGCCGCGGGCGCATGCGCCGCGTTGCTGTTCGAGCGGCTGCTGCGGGGTGCCGGGATGGATGCCGCATCCGCTCTCTTCGGCGTCGTACTGCTGTGCACGGCACCGGTGTCGCCGATGTTCCAGGTGGCATATGCCGAGGCGCCGGGGCTGGCGCTGCTGTTCCTGGCTCTGCTGCTCGTGCAGCGCCGCCGCTTCGTGGTGCTGCTGCCGGTGCTGGTCGTGATGTCGCTCACGCGCCCGACGGGCCTCGCGTTCGCGTTGTTCCTGCTGCTGTACCTCGTGCTGCGTATCGTGCGGTGGCGGCGCACGCCGGATGCGCATCCGCTGCCCCGAGGGGAGTTCGCGGCGATCGTGGGGGCCGGGCTCACGAGCTTCGCCGCGGGACTCGCCTGGCCCGGAATCGCCTGGGCGGTCACGGGCTCACCGACGGCCTACACCGACACCGAGCTCGCGTGGCGGGCGGGATACGTCGGTCACGGCGGCCTCGTGCCGTTCGAGGGATGGCTGCAGGGGTTCGCGTTCTGGCTGCGGTTCGCGGGGGTGCCGGGGGCGGGGCTGCCGCTCGCGGTCGTCGTCGTGCTCGTGCTCGCCGCGCTCTTCGCGGTGTTCCTCGTGACGCCCTGGGCGCGGCGGCTCGGGGCGGAGCTGCGACTCTGGCTCGTGAGCTACCTCGTGTACCTCATGGCGGTGTTCTTCCCCCAGTCGAGCACGTGGCGCCTGCTGCTGCCCCTGTCGCCCGCGCTCGGGGCGTTCGCCGTTCCGCGCTCGCGGGTGCTGCGGGTGACCCTGGTCGTGCTCGGGATCGCGGGGCAGCTCGTGTGGGTGTACTTCTGCTGGATCCGGGTGCCGGGGGATTGGTCACCGCCGTGATCTCGGGACGCGCGCCCGTCGACCGGTGGTGCGGGGAACGCCGCGGATTAGCCCGTGTCAGCCGCATGCGGGATAATAGGGGTGAGCAACCGTCGAAAGGGGACAACTCATGGCAGCCATGAAGCCGAGGACCGGTGACGGCCCGATGGAGGCTGTAAAGGAGGGTCGCCTCATCATCGTGCGCGTTCCGCTCGAGGGCGGCGGCCGTCTGGTGGTGTCGGTCAACGACGACGAGGCCAAGGAGCTGCACGACGCCCTCGCGGGTGTCATCGCGGGCTGACATTCGCGTTGCGCGGCGATACCTTCGGGATCGTCGCGCAACGCTTCTGTGTTTATTGGCGCCGCGGTAATCCGCGGCGCGTTCCGATTCCGGGCGCGGGCGAGCGCGCTGCCCGGTCAGTCGCCGGTCTTGACGAGCTGCAGCAGACCGTCGCCCGCCGTGCTGAGAGCCGCCGTCACGGCGCCCGACTCGGCGATCGTCGTGAGCAGGGCCCGGAAGTCGGCGACCGTCTCATCGCGTTGGGCGGGATCGGCGACACGACCCCGCCACAGCGCGTGGGCGACCACCACGACGCCGCCCGTGCGTGCGATCCGCAGTCCGTGCTCCACGTAGTCGAGCACGGATGCCGCATCCGCATCCACGAGCACGAGGTCGTAGGCGCCGTCGTTCATGCGCGGCAGCACGTCGGTGGCGCGCCCCGCGATGAGGCGCGTGCGGGCGGCCGGGATGCCGGCGTCGGTGTACGCCTGCCGGGCACGATTCTGATGATCGATCTCGACGTCGATCGTGGTGAGCGTCGCCCCGGGTGCGCCCTGCAGCAGCCAGAGACCGCTGACTCCGGCGCCCGTGCCGATCTCGAGGATGCTGTCGGCGTCGATCGCCGCGGCCAGCACGGCGAGCTGCGCGCCCGACGCGGGAGAGATCGGGTCGATGCCGAGCTCGAGGGAGTGCTGACGGGCGAGCTGGGTCGCGGGAGGCTCCACGGGGAACTCCTCCGCGTATTTCCAGCTCAGATCTTTGTCGCTCACATCGCCTCCGCCCCCAGCGTAGAGGCGAGGTCGGGTGGGGACGGTTATCCTGAGCGGGTGTCCTTCGGGTTGACCTTCGACAAGATCCTGATCATCTTGGTGATCGCGATCTTCCTTGTGGGCCCGGATCGCCTACCCGGCTACGCCGCGCAGCTCGCCCGCCTCACGCGTTCGTTGCGTGACATGGCCAACGGGGCGAAGGACCGGATGCGCGAGGAGATGGGTCCGGAGTTCGACGAGGTCGACTGGGCCAAGCTCGATCCGCGCAAGTACGACCCGCGCCGCATCATCCGCGACGCCCTGCTGGAGGAGTCGCCGAGCGACCCCGTGCCCGCCGGCCCGACGACGCCGGCGCGCTCGACGGCGACCGCGTACGAACTGCG
>SMFF01000223.1_pt1 | contig 23536 bp, 26 predicted proteins | sample 2456181 | NCBI WGS metagenome assembly SMFF01 (sample SAMN10132611, study PRJNA489261) | soil metagenome | isolation source: day120 antibiotic-loamy sand soil ammended with raw manure from dairy cow... | place: USA | collected 2015-04-01
GACACACCTACGATCCCGATCGGCCCTTCAAGCCATGGGTGGCCGCGATCGCTCGATACAAATGGATCGACCGTTTGCGCGCAATGCGCCGCCAGGCGAGCGAACCCCTGCCGGAAGACGTTGTCGTGGATGGGCACGAAGAATCGGTCACCAGCGCCATCGCGCTTCGAAGCCTGCTCCAGAAGCTTAACCCCGCGCAGGAAGAGGCAATCCGCCTGGTCAAGCTCGACGGCCTGAGCATTAGGGAAGCCTCCGCCAAATCTGGCCAGTCGGAATCGCTCGTGAAAGTGAATATTCACCGTGGCCTCGCCCGGCTCGCGCGCATTGTCCAAGGAGGGTCCGATGAAAACTGACCAGCTCGTCGACGTACTCGTCGCGGACCTCAAACCGGTTCGCAAACGTAGTGTCGCCGGCGACGTCCGGATCCTGGCATTTCTGCTTGCGATCGAATTCGCTCTCTATTGGCTGCTAGGCTCGGGACACGGCCATATCGCGGAGGCGACGGCCTCGATGCCTTCCTTTCTGTGGAAGCTAGGTAGTCTCGCCTTGCTTGCAGCAGTGAGCGTCGTCGTGGCCCTGCGGTCACTCGACCCGGCTCGGCCGCCGCATCGAGGTCTTGGCGTGATCGCTGCCCTCGTCGCGATAATCCTGCTCGTAGGATGGATGGTCGACGCGACCACGGTCCACACTGCGCGGCCGTTCTGGCAGCGCCTGGCAATCACCGACGGCCTCGATTGCGTGCGTTCAATCGTTCTGCTTGCGATCCCGCCAATTGCTGCGCTCGGCTGGCTCATGCGCAGGGCTGCACCCACCGACCTGCGGGGGAGCGCACTGTCCATCGGTATCGCAAGTGCCGCCCTTGGAGCGTTGCTCTTCGTCATTGCCTGTCCGCACGGCGATCCACTCTACGTCATGATCTGGTTCATGTTGGCGAGCCTGATTGTGGCGCTCACCGCGCGACTGGCTCTGCCACTGATCAATCGATGGTGATTTCCGAAGATCAACGCATCTTACAGCCGCAAACGCGGCGTGGCGACGCAGAGGGGGATGTCGTCTATCGCGGGAACGGCAACGGGACGACCGGGGCCGGCTCTGCGATCGAGCAAGCCCCGTACGACGCGCTGAGCTGACCTGAAGCCGCCGCTCAACTATGAGGTTTCATGGGTAGAGCGACGGCTGCGAGCAATCGTCTCAGGCGGGCCGAAAGGAAAGAGCCAGTCCATTCATGCAGTAGCGCAGGCCCGTCGGCGCGGGACCATCGTGGAAGACGTGGCCGAGATGACCCGCACAGCGTACGCAATGCACTTCCGTCCGCTTGAGACCAAGACCGTAATCAGCGCGCTCGCCTACGGCGTTCGGAAGATGGTCGTAGAAACTCGGCCATCCCGTGTGTGAGTCAAATTTGGTCGACGAGGCGTATAGGGGAAGCGCGCAGCCGGCGCAGTGATAGGTGCCGCGGCGGGTTTCGTGATCGAGTGGGCTTGAGAACGGCGGCTCGGTGTTGGCCTTGCGCAGCACAGCGTAGGAAGCCGGAGTGAGCCGCTTTCGCCAGGCAGCGTCCGAAAGTTGGAAGGGTGCGGGCGTCGCTGCGACAGCGGCTGCACCGCCTTGGCCGGCAAGCTTCCAGACGACAGCAGCGGTTGCGGCGGATGCCAGCAGACCCAGCAGCCCGCGGCGAGTGGGATGTGACAATGTGCTCATACTGAGTTGTTCGTCGCCCAACCCGAAATGGTTACACTGCCGAAAATCCTTCGCCTCTGTAACCAGATTAGTTCTCCCGGCGAATATCCGGTTAAACCGGAAGGAGTCCTCTCATGTTCCGCACGCTCACCACCGCCGCATTGGTCGGCGCCGGTATTCTCGCATTCACGCAACTGCCGGCCGTCGCTGCCGGGCCAACAATCAAAACGCCGGCGCCTGCGGTCACGGCACCGGCTTCGGCAAATCGAGAGACTGCAATTTTCGCCGGCGGGTGCTTCTGGGGCGTGCAAGGGGTCTACAGCCATGTGAAGGGTGTGATCAGCGCGACCTCCGGTTACACTGGTGGCTCGGCTGCAAACGCGCATTACAACCTCGTCTCTGGTGGCGGGACTGGACACGCAGAATCGGTGAAAGTCGTCTTCGATCCCAACGTCGTCAGCTACGCCGACCTGTTGCGCATATATTTCTCGGTCGTCGCGGACCCGACCCAGGTCAACCGTCAAGGGCCGGATGTAGGGACGCAGTACCGATCTGCGCTGTTCCCGCAGAATGCCGCGCAGGCGAAGGTCGCCCGCGCATACATTCATCAACTCGAAGCTGCCCACGCGTTTCGCCGGCCCATCGCGACGCGGATCGAGGCCGAAAGTCCATTCTATCCGGCGGAAAGCTACCATCAGGATTTCTACGAGAAGAACCCCTCATATCCTTACATCGTCATCAATGACCGACCGAAGGTGGAGGGGTTAAAGAAGCTGTTCCCGAACGAGTATCGCAGCTGAGATTTAGGCGAAAACGCGACACGGGACGCGGGGGACACGCCCTCGCGTCCCTTCGCCGTCCTTCTCACACGCCCCGTGGGAACCACCGCCGTGGCTAGCCTGCGCGTTTCTCGATGCGATTGCAAACCCGCGCCGGCGCTGCGCTTTGCGATCAGCCGAACTGAAATGGCTCACTTGGCAAAGATCCGCCAACCGCACCGTTGAGCGTCGTCCAATGGATCATTTCATCCGCCGAAATCTGAGCGAAGAGTTGGGCCAGTCCGGGATCGCGGATGGTGGAAATCTGGCTGATATAGCCACTGGCTGCTCCGCGCTCGAGCATTGTCGCGAGCGAGAGAATGTCGGCCTGCGATTTCAGCGCGGCGAGCTTCAGCTCGGCGACATACTCGTCGTCGCTCTTCGGAGGAACCGGCGTCGCACCGATTTCGGTAACGAGCTTCGCGAGCGCATCGCGATGGCCTTCGTGGTGGTCCTTGAACAGCAATGCGACCTTCAGGGTATCCGGAGCGAGAAGTCCGCTGCCACCGGCAATGCGATACGCAGCGATCCCAGCGTGCTCACCGGCGATTGCGCCCTGGATGACCTCGATGTCCTGTGAAATGTCGTGTGGTTTTCCCGTGATACCCAAGGGAGGCTCCTCTCTTATGCCTGTCGGATGCGGCCAACCGCACCGATCTGAGTTCCAACAGAAGCTCGCCCGCTTTGGTGCAGCGGTTACAAAAACTCCTGCTCCCGGCCATCAATCGGACGAAATCCGTAGGTCTCCTCGCCCACGGAGCCCGGCTCCGTGCGGTGCGGCAGCAATGTCAACGGCATGTCGGGCTGCGCGCACTACCGACCATAGCGATCATGCTCATAGGCAAAGGAGCGACCGTCGAGATTGGCGACCCTGACCGTAACGGCCGTGATCTGGCGCTCGTCCACGTCCGGCAGATTAGGGGCAACGAAATGCGTCACAAGAGCCATGTCGCGGTCCGATAGAAGTGCTGCCCCCGCACCAACGCCACCGGTCGACCAGCAAGCTGTTTCTCCATCTCGAAGGACCAGCGTGACATGGAAGATGCGCTTGTCGAGCGTGCAAAAGAGAAAGCCGCATCCTGGCACCAAATCCGTCGGCAGATCTTCGATCTCGCGCCATTCGATCATTCCAAAAATCCTTGCGTGGGGGATCGCAGACGCGCGCCTCCTTCAACTGTCGAACCGTTACGCCCGGTTCACGTGAAGCCTGACGACGGCACGGAGCCTTGGCAGTAGGTCCGTCTCGAACCATGGATTGCGCGTCTGCCAGCCAACGCTGCGCCATGAGGGATGCGGGGTCGGAAATAGGGCAGGGGCAAAGCGTTCGAAGGCCCGAACACGCTCGACGAGAGTTCTGCCGGCATCCTTCGGAAGATAGTGTAACTGTGCGAACGAGCCGACCAGAAGAGTGACGCGGTCGGACGGGAGGAGGTCGAGAATGCGGCGATGCCACTGAGGCGCGCACTCCGGTCGGGGTGGAGCGTCACTACCCGCTGCCTTCCCCGGATAGCAAAAGCCCATCGGCACGAGCGCCACCTTCGCGGGATCATAGAATTCGTGATCGTCGAGGCCGATCCATTCGCGCAGGCGATTGCCGCTGTCGTCCTGCCAGGGAATCCCGCTGGCATGCACCTTGGTGCCCGGCGCCTGTCCGATGATGAGGACGCGCGACGTGGCGCTGAATTGAGTAACTGGGCGAGGACCGAGCGGGAGATGCGGCGCACACGTAGTGCAGGCAGCAATTTCGCTCCGCAATCTGTCCTCGCCTTGCTCCATCAGAAGCAATCAGACCCGCTCGAGCAGGGCAACCGTCCCCTGACCGCCATCAGCGCAGACGCTGATGATCGCGCGGGAGCCGATTGGCCGCGACCAAAGCTCCTTGACCGCCTGGCTCAGATCCCGCGCCCCGGTAGCTCCGAACGGGTGACCAATCGCAACCGAGCCGCCGTTGGGGTTAACGCGGTCCCACGAGAAGGTCCCGAAATCCACGTCGACGCCGGTCTTGGCCCTGATCCATTCCCCATCCTCGATGGCTGCGACATTCGCCAGCACCTGGGCGGCGAAAGCCTCGTGGATTTCCCAAAGATCGATGTCGTCGTAACGTAGACCGTGCCGCGCGAGCAGGCGAGGAATTGCATAGGAGGGCGCCATCAGCAGACCCTCGGTATGATGGTCGACCGCCGATATCTCATAGTCGACGAGGCGCAGATAAGGCGTATCGGCAGGCAGGCGTGCGAGGCCGGCCTCATTAGCGATCCAGCAGCCAGCTGCACCGTCGGTGACAGGGGATGAATTCCCGGCCGTCAACGTCCCGTTTCCACTCGTCCTGTCAAATGCGGGCTTGAGCGCGGCAAGCTTCTCAGCCGAGGTGTCTGCACGCGGATTTGCATCTCGCTCTAGCTCGGGCAGCTTGATGACCAGATCTTCGAAGAACCCGCTATTCCAGCCAGCGACGGCGCGCTCGTGGCTCTTGAGCGCCCATGCATCCTGTGCCTCGCGGCTGATGCGCCACTCCTTTGCAGTTTCTTCCATATGGTCGCCCATCGTGCGGCCTGTGATGCGGTTGGCCCATCCCTTGACAGGAAGCACATAATCCTGCGGCTCGAGTGCCTTCAGCGCGGCAAGCGCGGCCGAAGGATCGCGCGCGAAGAGGTCGGTCAATCGCTTGGACGCCTCCGACGTCAGCGCGATTGGCGGGCGGCTCATGACCTCCGCACCGCCGACCATCGTGAGGTCCGTCCCGCCACCGAGAATGCCGGCAGCTGCAAATGCCGCGGTCATACTGGTCGAGCAGGCGAGCACGACCGAGAATGCCGGGACATTTGGATTGAGCTTGGCGTCGAGCCACATTTCACGGCCGATGTTGCTCCAGCCCAGATTGGGGATCACGCTTCCCCATACGACAAGATCGGGTTCGGCGCGTCTGGCCATAGCCTGCGCGACGGGAACCGACAGGCTGATTGCATCATAGTTCGCGAGCGCGCCCCCACCGCGCCCGAAGGGCGTCCGAAGACCGGCAGCGACGAAGACGGTATGGGGAAAACGATGCATGGCGGCTCTCATTCTTTGGTGGGCACTCGATCTCGATCCTGACAACGCCCCTCAGGGCGAGTTTGACGCCGTCACCATGGTAGCATGTCGTAGGTCGCGTGTTTCGTGTTGGCTGCAACGTCCATGACGCTAATCCTTCTTCGGTGAGGCCGATTGGAAGTCGGTCCGCGTTACCGGACTCTCTTCCTAGACACGCGCCGAAGCGTTCTCGGTTACATGTGCGCCGCCCGCCGACCCCAGAATTGTGATCGCGACCCAATTGGTCGCCGATGAGGCGCTGAGCGCAAAACCATCCAGCCAGCCTGATTTCCGATCCCGGGGGGTGATCCCCGTGTTGCATCCGTCGTTGATCACAAAGCAGAATAATGAGATGATACAACATCTCTCCATCTGCAAGAGTGTCTCAAAAACATGCTTTCCCAAGTTTCTGATGGGTCATCCGCCCTCCTGCCAGTTACCGTCCTTTCTGGGTTTCTGGGCGCAGGGAAGACCACCCTACTCAATCACATCCTCGCCAATCGGGAGGGACGACGCGTCGCCGTGATCGTGAATGACATGTCGGAAGTGAATATCGACGCCGATCTGGTGCGGGGCGGCGATGCGGCGCTTGCCCGCCGCGAAGAAACGCTGGTCGAAATGACCAATGGCTGCATCTGCTGCACACTGCGCGACGACTTGTTGAAGGAGGTGCGAGCGTTGGCCGAGGCTGGCCGGTTCGACTATCTGGTGATCGAAAGCACCGGCATATCCGAACCGCTGCCGGTGGCTTCCACATTCTCCTTCCGCGATGAGACGGGACTGTCTCTCGGCGATGTCGCACGTCTCGATACGATGGTGACAGTGGTCGATGCGATCAATCTGCTCCGCGATTATTCCAGTCAGGATTTCCTCGCCGACCGCGGGGAATCGCTGGGGGAGGGGGACGATCGCAGCCTCGTGGGCTTGCTGGTCGAGCAGATCGAGTTTGCCGATGTCGTTGTCATAAACAAAGCCTCCTCCGTAGCGCCCGAACAAATGGTGATCGTGAAGAAGCTGGTTGCAAGTCTGAATGCCGATGCGCGCATCATCGCCTGCGATCAGGCGCAGGTCTCGCTCGACGCCATTCTCGATACCGGCTTGTTCGATGAAGAGAAGGCGGCGCAGCACCCACTATGGGCCAAAGAGCTGTTTGGCTATGCCAACCATGTTCCCGAAACCGAGGAATATGGCATTGAGAGCTTTGTCTATCGAGCGCGCCAGCCTTTTGACCCGGCAAAGCTCCATGCTTTTCTGACAACCGATGGCCTTGACGCCGTGGTCCGCGCCAAGGGCCATTTCTGGCTGGCGACCCGACCGGACTGGGTCGGCGAACTTGCCGTGGCGGGTAGCCAGACCATGACATCACGCATGGGGCGCTGGTGGGCCAGCATCCCGAAGAACCAATGGCCCGACGATGATCGGTTCGAACGGTTCGTTGCCGGACATTGGGACGTTGTCTGGGGAGACCGGCGGCAGGAACTGGTGTTCATCGGCATCGGCATGGACGAGGCGCGTATTCGTACGCGGCTCGATGCCTGCCTGCTCCCCGTCAAGACGTTCACACCGCAGATGTGGATGGGGCTTCGCGACCCGTTCCCTCTCTGGGGCGAGAAGGCCATGGAGATGGGCGAATGAGGGCGGCGCCGTTGGAACTCTCCATGCTGGCGAATAGCCCGGCGGTCATTGACGACGCGCCCGATGTGCTTGCGGCAATCGCCGATCCCGCCGTCCAACTTGCGGTCTGGCGCCGTGGACGCTTGGCAGCTCTCGACTGGATTGATGCGCTGGCATGGGACGAGATCGACGATGTCGATGCCAGGGTCGACGATGCGGATAATGCCTCCGCCATCTGGGGGCTACTGGGTGCCGCCGGCTATCCACAAGACGCGCGGGGGCGCCTGCTCTTCCGTGAAATCGCCGACCTCGCTGCCCTTTTTTCCCAGCTCATGGGCTGCTCTGGCCTGCGCCTGAGGCTGGACGTCATCGAGACGGATGCCTGCCGAAAATTCCATATGGACTATGTGACGGCACGGCTGCTCATGCCGCTCTCGGGAACGGGCACGCAATGGCGTCTGTGCGAGGCGGGCGCGGAAGCGCCAATCAACCAGCTTGGCTGCGGCGATGTCGGCATTTTCAAGGGGCGGCTGTCGGTCGGAGAACCCGCGATCCTGCATCGTTCTCCCCCGATCGGCGCCACCGGCGAAACGCGGCTTTTGCTCGTCCTCGATCCGGCGGGTGCGTCAACCGATGCGCTCGAGGTGCCCGATGCACGCAGGGACGCAACCAAACAGCCACGCCGGCGCGCGCTACGCATTGGTTGGTGAGCACAAGACCTGTGTATAGTTTCGCTCCCGGCGCGAATTCATAAACTCCCGGCGATCCATCAAGGGGAGGCAGCCATGACGCTAGATCTGATCCACGAACCAGCAGGAGGGATCGTCGTTCTCCCGGCCGAGACGATCAGCCAAAAAGAGACTGACCACCGCGTGGCGAACAGCCTGCAACTGATTTCATCGCTTCTTTCCGTTCAGGCCAGGCACGCGTCCGACGAGTCTGTACGCGACGCCCTGCTGACTGCGATACACCGCATCGGCGCCGTCGGCGCGGTTCACAAGCAGCTTCATCACGCCCGCTCGCCCAACGCCATCGATATCGCCAGCTACCTCTTCGACCTTGCGGAGGCGATCGAGCAGACCTTCTGCAGTGGCATCGGCCGGAAGCACATCAGCGCGCATATTCAAGGGCGCATGGTATCGGCGGATTTCGCCAGCGTCCTCGGCATCCTGGTCACGGAACTCGTTACCAATGCGTGCAAGCACGCCTACGCGCCCGATGAATCAGGCGACATCGAAATATGTCTGTTCTTCCCGGAACGATCCGCGTTCCGAATGGAGGTCAGAGATTATGGCGGACAGCCCGACGATCACCGAGCCTCAAGGTCGCCTGGACTTGGGACGAGCATCATCGACGCGATGTGCTGCAAGCTCAACGCAACCTACGCCTATGTCCTCGACGAAGAGGGTACTCGGTTCGTGACGAACGGCCGCGTGTTGTAGCCGCGAGCTGAAGCAATTTCCTGGAGTTGACGGATCGTTTGCCCTCAACCGCGGGAAGCACGCCGCCTAACCGGCATTTTTGCGTATCCTAGTCGGCAGAATTGCCGATTAAAAATGCTTGCCAAATTTGGCAGTTATCACCGCGCGGTGCGACGACCGCGCCCCTTCGTCGCCGATAAACAGGGTGGCGGCGATGGTGTGTGGTTTGAATGGCTTCTGACGCGACGGAATCGAAAATCAATCGCGACGACGTCGCATCTTCGGTAACCGACGTCGAGCTTCCCGCGCTGGTATGGCAAGTCGATTCCGCTCACGGCGCCTTCGGGTTCAACCAGGCGTGGGAACGGCTCACAGGCGTCACCGGTGATCGCCTGTCTCTCGACCGATGGTTCGACTACATCCATCCAATCGATCGTGCGCAACTCGCGTTTCTGCGTGACCCGTCGCTTGCCGAGCCGGGTCGATCACTCGATATCCGGATCAGAGACGCCTCGGGGCAGTATCGATGGTTTCTCCTAAGCTGCGGCCCGGCAAATCGACAGAAGGTGCGAGCGCTGGTGGCGCTCTCGATCGACGATAGAAAGTCGGTTGAACTGAATACAGATCACGAACTGGCCGACGTTCGCTCACTGGTCGATCATGCACCGACGATGATGTGGCGCACGACAGCCGATGGCGAAATGGACTACGCAAACGAGCGCTATCTGAAGGCCTGGGGTAAAACTCTCGAACAGGTGATGGGTTGGGGCTGGAAGGATTCTGTCCATCCCGACGATCGGCAGGGTATCGTCGACTATTGGGACAAGCACAGATTCAGCGATGGCGATGGGATGTACGAGTTCCGGGCGGGCAATCCCGACACCGGATACCGTTGGTGTCTCTCCGTATGTTCGGCACGCTTGAACGACGAAGGGAACGTCCACCAATGGTATGGCGCGACCTTCGATATCGAAGACCGCAAGCAGGCGACGTAGTGAAGCATTCCTCCGTCAGGGCCAGTTGATAAGCATGACGGGCAGCGTCGCGCTAAACCGCGTAACCGGCGAGCATTATTGGTCAGACGAGACGTACCGAATTTTTGGAGTCGACCAATCGGTGACGCCGGGCTTCGAGGTCGTGTTGACGCGCGTCCATCGCGGCGACCGCGCGCACGTGCTTGCGGCAATCGAACGCATCAAGAGCGGTGAAAGCGACCTTAGTTTCGAATTTCGAGTGGTGATGCCCGACCAGCGTCTGAAACACTTGCAGGTCCTGGTGAACCCGACCCATGCCGAGGACGATGGCGAAAATGCCTCAGGCGTGGTGATGGACATTACCGCGGCGAAGCTCGCCGAGGAAGAAATGCATCGGGCGCAAGCGGACCTCACCCGCGTGACGCGTATTGCAACAATGGCCGAGCTCACGGCATCGATCGCTCATGAGATAAATCAGCCGATCTCGGGCGTTCTCACCAACAGCGAAGCCACGCTGCGCTGGATCAATCGGCCCGAGCCGGACCTCAAGGAAGCGCGCGAGGCGGTCGAACGCGCCGTAATCGGCGCGCGCCGCGTGAGCGAAGTCGTGCGACAATTGCGGGCGATCTTTGCCAGAAAAGAACCGGAGCCGGCCCGATTTGGCCTCGGCGACCTGGTCCAAAGCACGCTCCCACTTCTGCGCTCGCACATAAGCCAGCACCGCGCGGGCGTGTCCGTCCGCCTCGCCGACGATCATCCTACCATCATCGCCGACCAGGTTCAGATACAGCAAGTGCTGATCAATCTGGTGATGAACGCCCTCCAGGCGCCGCGTAAAGACGATACCGAGCGGCGCCTGATCATCGAGACATCTCACGACGAGGGCGAAGTTACGCTCTGCGTGAGCGACGACGGGCCCGGAATTGACGAGAGCGACCTCGCCAAGATCTTCGAGCCGTTCTTCACAACCAAGGCCGAAGGCATGGGGATGGGACTTTCGATCTGCAGGTCGATCATTGAATCCCACGGCGGCCAGATTTTCGTGCGCGGTAATGCGACGGGCGGAGCAACGGTCGGGTTCACCTTCCCCGTCGAACGCTAGATGGAACTCGTCCGCAGCCGGACCGGCGAGCGCTATACGAACGTGTGATGGAATCGGCTTCGACAGCGGGGTAATCCAATGAGAGGTCCGTTCCCGGTGCCGCCGTTGTGCTCGATGGAGAGCGAGTTTGTACTTGATGTCTCATAAACCCGAGATGCCTGCGTCAGTGCCAGTCGCGGAAGCCGCGCCGATTGTCCTCGTCGTCGATGACGACGAGCAGCTTCGAACCGGACTCGGAGGGCTGCTTCGTTCGGCGGGCTACCGTGTCGCTCTCTACGCAGATGCGATGGAGCTGTTGGAAAATCCGCTGCCAGATGGTGTGCGGTGCCTGGTCGCTGACATTCGCCTCCCGATCGTAAGCGGACTGGACCTGCAACGCGAGCTCGCAAAGCGTGATGAACGGATCCCCATTCTCTTCATCACCGGTCACGGGGACATCCCGATGTCGGTCAAGGCAATGAAGGCAGGTGCCGTCGATTTCCATCCGAAGCCGTTTCGCGATCAGGACATCCTCGAATCGGTGTCCAATGCACTTGCACAAGACCGACGCATGAAAGAGCAAGACGAGGAGCTGTTCTCGCTGCGCCGCCGGTTTGAATCGCTCACCCAGCGCGAGAGCGAGGTGCTCAAATTCGTTACCTCAGGCTTGCTCAACAAACAGGTCGCGTCCGAACTCGGACTGAGCGAGATCACCGTCAAGCTCCACCGTGGCAGGGCGATGCGAAAGATGCAGGCGCGGACGCTCGCCGAGGTCGTCCGCATGATGGAAGCGCTCGAGCGAGGAACGCGCCAGCAACAAACACCTAGTTGAACGATCCGACCACCGGCGATCGCGCCAGAACCAAGATCGCTTACGAGAGCCGCATTTAATCGCTTACCGCGCAAGAGGACCCATTTGGCCACCAACGCCGTCATTGCCATCGTAGACGACGATGACCTCGTTCGTACGTCGCTTGCGAGCCTCTTTCGGTCCTTCGGTGCGGAGGCGGAGGCGTTCGAATCCGCGGCCAGCTTCCTCGCGAGCGGTCTCGATCGCTTCGATGTCGTCGTTTCAGATCTCCAGATGCCGGAGATGAACGGACTTGAGCTCAGGCGGATCCTGAGCGAGCGCAGTGTGCCGCTACCCGTGATCATCGTCACTGCATACCCGGAGAGGGCCATGATCGGCTCGTCCGCAAACGAAGGGCTTCACCTGCTCGAAAAACCAATCGACAGCGGGGAATTGATCTCCTGCATAGAGACCCTTCAATGACGAAGGACCGCACCGCCGTCTCCCACTTTCGATTGAAAGCCACATAAATACGCAGAATTTTGGTCTCTTCGTAACCAACGGCACATCCGCTTCGAAAACCTGACATCGGCAACTCGCCGATCACTTCCCATCACCGAGGAGGATTTCCGATGTTTGACATGAAGAACCTGAGCCGTCTGAAAAAGCTCGATGAGAACGCGCCTGATGCGATGAAAGCATTCTGGGCATTCGACAAAGCCGCGTTCGCCGATGGTGCGCTCACTGGACAGCAGAAGCAGTTGATCGCCGTTGCCGTCGCGCTGACCACTCAATGCCCATATTGCATCGAACTCCACACCAAAGCGGCGCGCGACGCCGGCGCGACCGACGCGGAATTGAGCGAAGCCGCGATCGTCGCTGCCGCGATGCGTGCTGGCGCGGCAGTCACGCACTCCACGCATCTGTTCGGCAGCTGAAATCGCTCTCCGTCGGGAATCAACAGGTCGCTGGGCGCCGGTCCTGCTCCGACCGAAGGTCGGTTAAGGCCTCGTCGTTCACGGCCCTAACAAGCTGGAGCAGAAACGCGAGAATTCCGTGGTGATCGATCATTCGATCGGCCCGCCGAAGCCGCGTTTGATGGCGCACACCCAGCGGTATCCAGAATAGTCGCGATGGCAGAGCGGTAGTACGGGCGCTAACAACGCAAGGTTCGGCGCCGAAGCCCCGCGTTGTGATCGTTTGGGCAGCCCGTGACGGCGCCCCGATGGCATCTCGGTGCCGATCGGCCGCCCCGCGACCCTCAAGCCAACTTGCTCGCAACAATCGCCGGGGACGACTAATTTAGCCGTAGTTCTGGAATGCGGATCTGATCTGATGGGAGGTGATCATGCATGATCACCGGCCGTCAATCGCGGGCCGCGCGGGCTTTGCTGGGTTGGACGCAGGAAACACTGGCGGACAAAGCCCTTGTATCGCTCACGGCATTGAAACGCCTTGAATCCGCAAATGAGGTCAGGGTGTACGAGTCGACGCGCGACCAAATTCGGCGCGCATTGGAATCGAACGGAATCGTCTTCCTCATATCCGATCAGGGAGAAGGGGTGATGGCAGTTCACGCAAAGGTGGATCGCCCGCAAGCGGGTCTTTGATTCGAGTTCAGCGCAGTGCGATCCAACGGCGCATGAAGTTCCGGGAAGCGCTTCTTCGCGCCGCCGGCCGCGACAGTCGAACCGCAATATCCCTCGATCAGGGGGCGATTCTGGGAAATCGCCTCTGCGCAGTGCGTCATGAAGGCGTAGATTCGGCTCGAGTTACGGATGTCCGGGTGGGTCAACAGCCACAGCTCGTCGCTGAGCTGCGGTTCGATCGGCCCTACACGCATCAGGCCCGGCGAGAGGTCGCCAACCATGCAAGGTAAATAGCCAACCCCAAGACCGGCCTCGATCGCTGCCGCCGCTCCTGCGACCGAGTCCGTCCGGTAGGCGATGTTGTCTGGATGCACGCGTTCCTCAAGGAAGCGATAAGCTTTCAGTCCTGATAGAGCTCCCCCGTAAGAAACCCAGTCACGGTCAACGAGAGGGCCGGCGCCGGGCGAGGACGAACCGGCACCAGCGATTTTGTCGTAGGGCGCCCACGCTATTGCCGCGACCTTTCGGCCGAAAAGGTTTTCCGGCGGCTTGTCGGTCGCCCTTACGGCTACGTCCGATTCCCCGCGCGCCAGGTTCAGCGACGTGTTTCCGACGATTACCTCTATCTTGATTGCCGGGTTCTGGGCCTTGAACGAGGCGATATGCGGCGTGAGAAAATACAGAAGGAGGGAATCGCTGGTCGTTATGCGCAGCTCGCCGGCATGGCCCAGCCCATTCTCGGAAACCCGGCGCGCAACGCCGATGACGTCCAGTTCGACCCGCTCCGCGAGCGCAATCAACTCTTCGCCCTGGATCGTTGCGGAATATCCGGTTCGGCGCCGATCGAAGAGTGCCACCCCGAGGACTTCTTCCGCCTTGGACAACCTACGGGCGATCGTGGAGGTATTTATGCCGAGCGTCTCTGCCGCGGTCGCGAGAGCGCCGCTCTTCCCGATCGCGCGTATGACACGTAGATCGTCCCAGGAAAGCTTGCTGACTGGATTGCTCACGGCGTTGTTCGATCCCACACGGCATTGTGGGCCACCGCCGGCATGAGTAGGGGTTAGGCACCAGCCGCGGTGGTCCCACGATTATCACGTGACGGCATCAGCGAAGGTTACATCGTTGATCGATGGCGACAGCGCCTTCAGGATGACACGGCGTCGTCCCAGGCAAGCCGCCCTGTTTTTGGACGTCGTTGTAGCTGCTAAGCTCGAGGTGAATTCCGGTGAAGACACTGACCATCGACGGGCATTCGATCAACGATCTCCCGTCCTTCTACAGGGAGATCAATCGCATCTTCATGGCCGGTGTCGATTGGGAGCTTGGTCGAAGCCTCGATGCTCTGAATGACGTGCTTTATGGCGGATATGGCGCGATTGATGGCGCCGAACCGTTCAAGCTCGTCTGGTTCAACATGGAAAAGAACCGCGCCGACCTCGGTTTCGAATGCACGCGCAACTGGTATCTCGACAAGCTGAACCATCCGGGGGGCTTCGACGCCGAGCGCATTTCCAAGGACCTTGCCGACCTTGAACGTGGCATCGGGCCGACCTATTTCGATATCGTGCTCGAGATTATCGGTGACCATCCCAATATCGAATTGGTCGCGGGCTAGGTTTGCTGAACTACGAGTTTGGTCCGTGTTGCTGCAGTGCCAATGGTGCTAATCCCTCTCCCGAGCCGCTTCGTTGGCGAGCTCGGCCCGGCCGCTCCGGCTCCGGTGGCTGGCTAGACCTCACACCGCATAGGGACTGGTCTCCGCCGCCCTGTTCAAGCATGCGCCGCACAGCCGGTGGTGGTTGTCCTCGCTCTCGAAGGGACGGCGGTAGCGGAGGCAGGGGCGTGTCGTGGTCCCGGCTAGGTCCCCGTGCACGTCGCGGCGGCGGCGATTGGGCGATAACGGGGCCAGGCCACCGCTCAGCCCTCGACCAGCGCCCGCACCATGCCCAAGGCGACGGCCGGCGGCGGGTCAGCTTTTCGACCGCCACGAGCTCGGCCGCGTGGACTGGTCATTTAGAAGAGGACGCGGACTAGGACTGTAACCGTCAGAGGTCATTCACTCAGCTTGCGAACATCGATCCGCCGGGAGGCGGCTTCAATGCTGATCTCGAAATGATCTGCCTGAACGACATCGGTTATGCCGAGCGGCCGGTATCCCACGACATTGCAGCCTCCATGATGGCGGAGACTGTCGAACACGATGCCTGAGCTGGTGGAGGCGCGGATCTTTTCTCCCAGCACCTGCCCGCCATCATAGCTGTCCGATGTATAGGCATCGGCATATTCGGCCTGTTTCCCGCAGAGATCGAGATAATCGCCAGAGAGAGTAGCGGTGTAGGAGCGATAGGTCCGCTGCATGGTCTTGACGGAGCGCGCCACCGCTTCCCGTCGCAGATGATGGCCGACCTCGGCGACAGCGGTTACGATCGAGGCAGACGCATACCATGCACCCAGATCGGGGCCGTTGAATCGCATGCCGCCGGGAGCGACATGAAGAAAGGACGCCATGACGATGCTGGCATTGGGACGACCATAGACCCACTGGTCAGGGGGAAGACGGTCCAGCCGTTCGGCGACCAGCCGGTCGTTGGTCCAGCCTGCCAGTTCCATGACCGCGGCAGCGTCGGCTGCTGTCGCTACGGTATCGAACAGGCCGACCGGCGGAAATCGTGACGGCACCAGCCGGTAGGCCGGCTGCGGCGCCGGAATCAGACCGTCCGTCACCCGAAAACGATCTCGCTATCATCGTAAGGACTGAAATCCGCATCGGCCGCATTGGGAGGCATGTAGGTGCCACCCCGCGCAGCGTCGACGAAACGGCGCACCATCATCAACCCATCCTGCGTACCGCTCGTCACCAGGTCCAGCGGCGGATGCCCGCCAAATACCGGCGCATCATGGGGATGGCGCAGCCAGTCCACGCCTTCATGCTCATCGGCGAACAGGACGCCCAGAGCCTGATGAATGCCCAGCAGCGCCGATATCCGGGTCAGCACATCGACATCGAGGGTGATGGCGCTGTGTTCGCGGGCCTGCTTGCACCAGCTGTGATAGGTCGAGCGGGACGGATAACCGAGGATCAGGCGGCGCTGTCCCTCGTTCAGGCCCCACAGATCCGCGATGGCGACAAAGGTACGCAGTGCAGGCGCGCTCAGCCGCCGCCGGTTTGCCGGCGCGAACCGCGACAGGTCCAGTCGGGGTGGAATGCCCGGTGGCTGAACGCTATCGGTAACTGCGGTGATCGCCATATGCCTTCTCCTGATCGTTTCAGGATATAGTCCATATCTGGACATTTGGCAACTCTATGTCTTTATTCGCCACGCTACGATGTGCGCGAATAGTGCTTGAATCCGCGAATTCATGGCTTCTTCCTCATCGAAAGGAGGGCCAATGTCCGCAACCAAAATCCTCTGGGGCCAGATCGCCGCCGTCTTTCTGATCGTGCTGGCCGCGATCTGGAGCGCGACGCAATGGACGGCATCGGCGCTGGCGTATCAGCCCGAGCTTGGCCCGCCCTGGTTCATGGCTGGCGACTGGCCGATCTACCCACCACCGGCCTTCTTCTGGTGGTGGTTTTCGTTCGACGCCTATGCGCCCGACATCTTCCAGACAGGGGCGTACATCGCCGCCTCCGGTGGCCTCGTGTCGATCGCGGTCGTCATCGGCATGTCGGTGTGGCGCGCGCGGGAATTGAAGAACGCTGAGACCTATGGCTCCGCGTGCTGGGCAAGCGAGGAGGAAATCCGCCGGGCCGGAACATGCGCTTTGCTATGCGCCGACCCGCTCCGGCAAGGGCGCGGCCTCGTCGTGCCTTCGCTCCTGACATGGCCCGGGTCGGCCATCGTCCACGACATCAAGGGCGAGAACTGGACGCTGACCGCAGGCTTCCGTTCACAACACGGTTGCGTCCTGCTGTCCGATCCCAGGATTAGCCACGAGATCGCTGAAGACCGAAGTCCGGCACAGCAGGAATGACTGAGATTCGGACGCTGGAGACTGTCCGGAATTGGCCTGAGGTTCGGTACAGCGGACCTTCGTTCAGGCACCGCCCTACTCAGCACAAGGGCGTTGGACGTTCCTAGCTGCCAGCTATTGCAGATCGTGATCGCGAAAGCGGACTTTCGTTTCTAAAAGGGGGGGCTTTATGATTCATGAGGGCGTCGGATTTGGAAGAATTACGAACTCATTGGCTCGAACGCCGAACGAATGAGCCAGGAAGGGCGGGAGATGCGCGATCGCCGGGCGACGTTGACTACGCGCGCGTCATCCATTCGGCTTCGTTTCGCCGGCTTCAGGGCAAGACGCAGATTCTCAATCTGGGCGATAGCGACTTCTATCGAACGCGGCTTACTCATTCGCTTGAGGTCGCGCAAATCGCCGGCGGCCTCGTGAAGCAGCTCCGCTTTAATCAATCGAAGCATCCCGCAGTCGAGCATCTTCCTGACCATAGTCTGATCCAGGCGATTGCCTGTACCCACGATCTCGGTCACCCCCCGTTTGGCCATGGCGGCGAGGTCGCTCTCAATTATTGCATGCGGGCTGAGGGCGGCTTCGAGGGCAATGGCCAGACGCTTCGCATCCTGTCGCGGCTCGAGAAGTTTGCGGCGGGCGGGGGCTCGAACCTAACTCGCGAGACACTGCTCGGTGTGTTGAAATATCCCGTGGCCTACAGCGATGCCCGCAACGCCTCGATCGAGCCTGCCCTGCTCGGCGAGACGAGCGGCGTTCCACTGCTCGACCGCGAGGCGTGTAAGCCGCCGAAATGCTATCTCGACAGCGAGGCCGATGTCGTCGACTGGATCTTGTCGACGCTATCATCGACGGACCGCGACGAATTTCAGCAGATCGATCGTAAGGACGGCAAGCATCACAAGGCACGCCACAAATCGCTCGCCTGCAGCATCATGGACCTGGCTGATGACATAAGCTACGGCGTCCATGATATGGAGGACGCGCTCGCGCTGCGGCTAGTTGATCGCGATTCCTTCGAGGCGCATGTCTCGCCGGGTCAATGCCAAGGCGTACTCGACTATCTCGCCGGGCGATATCCCCGGGACTATCGCAACGACGTTTATGGCGAGCTGGTTGCGCGGCTGTTTGGTGATGGTGACCGGCGCAAGCATCAGATCAACCGACTGCTTAATTACATCATCATGGAGGTCTGCTTTACCGAGGTTGAAGACTTCGGCGAGCCGCGTCTTCGCTATCGAGCGACCTTGCCCGAGCCGGTCCGCACCTTCGTCAACGCGATCAAGGATTTCATCTTCGCCACCGTCATCAGAAGCCCGAGCGTCCAGCACCTTGAGCTCAAGGGCCAGATGATGGTGATCGCGGTGTTTGAGGTGGTGAAGTCCGAGCCCAAGAGCTTCCTGCCATTCGATATCCAGGCGCGCCTCGATGGCGGTGAATCGGCGCTCCGCGTGATCTGCGACTATATCGCCGGCATGACCGACGCGCATCTCCTACGGACCTATGAGCGACTGTTCGCGCCGCGCATGGGTTCGGTGTTCGACAAGCTGTGATCGGGCGGCAGCGCTGTGCTAGTACGCCGAGCACCGCCGCCTCCTCCTCTTCTTAGCTGGTCCCGTGCCACCAGGTCGCGAGGCGCTGCCACCAGCGCGGCTCCGGCGCGGGCGTCTGCGTTTCCGCCGCGACCTGCTGGTCGGGGCGTGTCGTGCTACCACCCGCATCGGGGGGCGGTCGGCCGAAATGGCGTGCCTTGGCCTGACGGTCGCGACGACGCTCGGCGGCGATCTCGGCATCGCTCCAGGTCCGTGCCTCGATCACCTTGTTGCGGCGGATCACATAATGCGACCGACATGGCAGGGTCCAACTGCCGACGGACGGATGGAGCGTGATTGTTTCGCCGTCATAAGTGATGTTCCAATCGGTCGGGGTTAGCGGGGTCACCACCTCCTCGCCGCACCCGCAGCAGCAGCTATGCGCGGCGCTGCCATATTCGAACGACACATAGAGGATGCCGGGCACGAGCGGGTCGGGAAAGCTGTCGACGAAGCAATGGTCGAGCGTCTTGTGCCGGATCATGCCGCATCCTCGTTGAGCAGCATGTTCCCGTCGAGGGTGTAGGTCGAATGATGCTCGCGCTCGAGATCGCAGTAGAAGCCGCTCAGCTTCTTCCACTTGATCACAGCCAGCACCGCGTTAAGGGCGTTGAGATCGGCGACTTGGATGTTCGAGGCATAGAGGTCATTGGCCCCGCCCCCCGCCAACGGGATCCGGCCGGCCGAACCGCGCGCCGCCGGAGTGCTGGCAGTGACGCGGAGGATGCCGCTCAGACCTTCATCGCCGGGCTCGAGGCCCATACCGATATCGATGAAGGTGATGCCGCGCGCGTGCAGCCGTTCGATTAGGGCCGTCTTGGCCTCGCCGGCGTCCATGCTCAGGAAGGCGACGTCGATCCCGGCGAGGCGATCGAGATTGTCGGCCGTGATCGCCTCCGGCACTGCGACAATGCCGCGGTGCATATGCTCATAGGCCGCCTTGAAATAGTCGACCTTTAGCGGTGCATCGCGCAGCTGGTCGAGGCTGGCGGCCCCAGGGGCGCGGAAGGCGTTGTGCTGGAGGAACTCGTCATCGTCGAACAGCCGGATCTCGGCGACCGGCGTCTTCGCGACAAAGTCGAGAATATAGCCGCCCGAACCGCCCAGACCGATTATGGCGATGCGCTGCCCGGCGAGGCGCGCGGTCAGGGCGCCGATGCCAACCCGGTCCGAGGCGGTCTCGATATAGTTGAAGACGCTGTCGCCATCCTCCTCGTCCTCGAGCGCGCGATAGGGGCGAGAGGTCGCCTTGGGGTCGATCACCGCCGCCGGTCCGGCGATGATCGAGGCATAGGTCGTCATCTTGTGGTGATAATCGCGATAGCCACCGTCGGGCTTGCTCGAAAAGGCATGCTCGGCGGTCAGGCCGTGGCCGAGATCGAAATGGGTGGTCTGGTTCGAGATCGCCACGATCGGCTGGCCGTGCGCGTTGCAGGGATAGGCGCCGTCGAAATGGATGACATGGGTGTCGGGCGGACGGGTCGCGTCACCGGCGAGCGCTAGGCTCGAGATCAGCGTGCCTTTGCGGACCTTGCGGTCCGCATCGACATAGGGGATCTCGCGCATGACGAGGAACCCCCCAACCACCTGGACGAAATAGCCCTCTTCGCGCAGCTTCGCGAGGTCGGGATTACGACTGAACAGTGCGCGTGACATTGAAGATGGTCCCCTTCTTGATGGTGACGATGCCATGGGCGCCCAGCTCGCCCGCATGCGGCGTCGAGGCCGCCTTGCGGAAGGTCATCGAGAAGACGACGTTGGACTCGTGCGGGCCGGGAAAGGCGAGCTCGACGATCTGCTCAAAGTTGACCGTGGGGCCGGCCACCAGGCGCGGGCGGGTGTTGACGATGATCTCGATCTCGACCGGCGGGCGGGCCGAGACGAAAAAACGCTCGATGCCGGGCTGGTTCAGATCCACCAGCATATCGGGCTCGATCAGCTGATCGGTGCCGCCGCGGACCTCGAGGAACACCGCCTGGTCGGGGCCGGGCTTGGCCAGCGCCGCGAGGATCTGGCCGCTGATCAGCGGCTTTCCCCAGCGCAGCTCGCTGCTCTCGACCTCGAACTTGAAGTCGCGGTCGGTCTGGAAGGCGACGAAGCGCTCGGCGCCCTTGCTGCGCAGGTCGAAGGTTTCGTCGAGGCGGACATCCTCGAAGTCGCCAGAGCCGAGGATGGCGAACAGGCTGAAGCCGCGCTCGGGGGCCAGACCAGCGACGGCGAGGATCTGGCGGCCGAGCGGGACCGGATCGGCGACCGCGAGGTCGGTGAAGTCGAGATTGTCCTGCGCGAAGCGGATGCGGTAGGCCTTGGCCGGGCGGAGCGGGCGGCCATCGCGGATGGCCTCGGCCACATCGTCGAAATCTGGGAGGTCGGAGTCTTGCATTGCGGTTTTTGTCCTTTCGGTTGGGCCGTTCAGGCCGGCTACAAAAGGACAATCGGTGGTCGCGCCGCAGACCGGAAAGGCGACTCAGAAGATTTTCGTCAACGGTCCGGACGGCACCGGGCCGCAGATGAAGAAGGCTGGGCAACCGGGGCAGACGCGCTGCTTGGGATCGGTCGGAAAGTCGCCCGCGCGGATGTCAGCCATGGCCGTCTCCAGCAGAATGCGACGGCGGCTGAGCACTAGGGGGGTGAGCGTCAGCGGGGTGACTTGATCGCTGGACAGATGGACCACCTCGGCCGAGGCAGCCGGCATATTGTCGGAGATGGCGAGCAGCGTAGTCGCGACAGCGAGATCCTCGGTGTCGGACTTGCGGAAGACGCCGGTCCGCACGCGCCGAAAGATCCGGCGACCGTCGGATGCGACCAGGATATCGTCGGCTCGGAATTCGATCTGGTCGCCGCCGACCCGCAGGACGAGCGGAGCGAGCGGCTCGGGGCGGTAGGCCCCGCGCGCGCGGCCGAAGCTCGTCGCCAGCTTGAGGGCGTAGGCGCGCAGCGCGTCGAAGCTGCCGCCGGTTTCGAGACTATGATCGTCGCAGGCCGTCTCGACCGACGCGCGCAGGCGCACGGCGTCAGCGGGGTCGAGGATACCCTGCACGATGGCCCGCACCACGGTCCGCGCGGCTTCATGCATACGCATGAAGTCGCTCTCGGCGCGGCGGCCGCCAATACCGAGAATATGCGTATAGAAGAAGCGCCGTCGGCACTTGCCCTTTTCGAGCATGCCGATCTGAGAGTCGCGCAGCAGAATAGGACCGTTGATCGTGAGAGCAATTGCGGCGTCCTCGGGGGCGACGTCGAGGCTGCGCGAAAGCGGCGGATCATGGCGGCGGACTGCGGGCCCGAGCCGACCGAGGAAGGGCGAGAGCGGTCGGTTGGCGCCATCGGCCCGCGCGGTCACCGCATAGAGGATGAGCCGGTCGCGCTCGGGCTTCACCTTCTCACGCACGATGGCGAGGAGATCGGGCCAGCCCTCGGCCTCCTCGAGGCGGATGTCCCGCATCAGCCACAGGCCGCCGAGAAGGAAGTGCCTTGGCGTTGCCGGGCAGCGTGTCCCGGTTCAGGCCGGGGAGGTGCACGCCCTTGAACTCGAGGCCCTTCGAACCGTGGATCGTCATCAGGCGGACCGCATCGAGTCCCTGGGCGGCGTCGGGCAGCTGGCGCAGATCGCGATCGTCGCCGATCGCGACGAGGCGGCGGATGCGGTCGAGCAGGCGCGGGATCGCGCGGCCCTGGTCGCGCGGCTGGACGCGGAGGAAGTTGAGCAGTTGCCAGATGGCGATGCCCCGGCTGCGCTCGCCGATCGAGGTCGCCTTGGCGATACGCGCGGCGATGCGGCTGCGGTCGAGCAGCAATTCGCACAGCAGGCGCCAGGGCGGGCTGTCGGCATCATAGCCGTCGAGGAGGGTGGTGAGCCGGTCGATCCGTTTGTTCAACTCCTTGTCGTACCGGGCGCCCGCTTTTTCGAGCGCGCTGGCGGTTTTGCCGGTCTGTTCGGCGAGCAGCGACAGCAGCGACAGCAGGTCCTTGACCTCGCCGCGCTCGAACAGGCTGCCAAGGAACAGCACCGGGATATCGAGCCGCTCGAGATCGCGGGCGATCTGACCGAGCCGTTCGTTTCCGGTGCACAGAACCGCCTGATCGCGATAGGCGATCCCCGCTGTGTGCAGCTCTCCGATCGCGTCGGCGATCGCGACCGACTGGCCGTCCTTGCCGGCGAGCAGCCGCAGCTCGATCGGGTTGCCGCTTGGGCCGCGGTCGGCGTCAAGCGTGGTGTCGCTCGTGCTCGCCGTCATCTGCCGGGCGAACGCCGAATAGCCCGATACGATCTCATCGGTGGAGCGATAGTTGATCCTGAGCCGACCGGAGAGGGCGCCGGGAAAGTCCTGGCTGGTGAAGCGCGAAGTGCTGACCGGCGAGGCGCCGCGGAAGCGATAGATCGACTGGCGGGCATCGCCGACGACCCAGAGATTGGCACCGGTCGGGCACAGCGCCTTGAGCAATCGCACACTGGCGCGGTTGACGTCCTGATATTCGTCGACGAGCACATGATCATAGGTTTGCTGCAAGGTGCACGCGATGTCGGGCTTTGCCTCGAGAAGTTCGACGGGCCGGGCGACGAGGTCGCCAAAGTCGAGCGCGTCGCGCTCCTTCTTCAGTGCTTCGTAGAGCGTGTAGATGCGCGCGATCTCGGCCGCCTCGAGCGCCCGAACGTGCCGCGGGTCGACGCCTCCCGTATCGCGCCGCATCGTCTCGGCGCATTCGGCATAGCGTTCGGGGCCGACCACCTCGTCCTTGGCGCGCGAGATGACCGCGAGAATGTCGCCGATCAGGCGGGTCGGATTGTAGAGGTCGCGATAATGTTCGAGCTCAAGCTTTGGAAAATCCTTCTCAAGCAGTTCGACCGCCTCGACCCGGTCCATCAGCCGCGGGTCGGCGGGCCTGCCGTAGACGTGCCCGGCGAAGCAGCCGGTCAGGCCGCGCAGGTCGAGGT
>SMFF01000198.1_pt1 | contig 23464 bp, 16 predicted proteins | sample 2456181 | NCBI WGS metagenome assembly SMFF01 (sample SAMN10132611, study PRJNA489261) | soil metagenome | isolation source: day120 antibiotic-loamy sand soil ammended with raw manure from dairy cow... | place: USA | collected 2015-04-01
ATGCTGACAACGATCTCGTGCGGAACCAGATCCACCTGCTGCGCCAGCATGTGGGTCAGCAAGGCCAGCGAGGCAATGTTGTAGGGCAGGCCCAGGAAACTATCCGAGCTGCGTATATAAAGCTGCGACGACAGGCGACCGTTGGCCACATAGAACTGATACAGCAGGTGGCAAGGCGGCAAGGCCATGCGTCCATTTTTTGCGTTCTGTTGTGGGCTGACGGATTCTTGGGGCAGGTATTCGGGATTCCAGCCATGAAAAAGAATGCGCCGGCTGTTGGGGTTGTTGCGCAGCGTGTCGACGACGTAGTCGATCTGATTGATGGTACCGCCGTCGCGGGTGGGCCAGGCCGTCCATTGCTTGCCATAAACGGGGCCAAGCTCGCCGTCTTCGGTGGCCCACTCGTTCCAGATGCTGACGCCGTGCTCGCGCAGCCAGCCTACATTGGTATTGCCGCTTAAGAACCAGATAAGCTCGTTGGCGATGCTTTTGAAGTGCAGCTTCTTGGTCGTCAATAACGGGAAGCCCTTGGACAAGTCATGACGAATTTGCCGGCCAAACACCGAAGTCGTGCCTGTGCCGGTGCGATCACCTTTCTGCACACCGTTTTCAAGGATATCACCTAGAAGTTCAAGATACTGTTTCACTTTTACCGCCTAAACTGTTTGCCTGTATTTGGGCTACCATTTTGCTCTATTTGACCTCATAAAGCCGTCTCATGCCTGCACCGCTTATTCAGCTTGTTGTCGCTTATTCGCGCAACCGCGTCATTGGCCGCGATAACGACCTGCCCTGGAAGCTGCCTTCCGACCTGGCGCACTTCAAGCGCGTGACCTTGGGCCACCCCATCGTCATGGGCCGCAACACCTGGAATTCATTGGGTCGCCCCCTGCCGGGACGGCCCAATCTGGTCATCAGCAGCCAGGCCGACCTTCCCGCCACCGGCGCCACCGTCTACCCCAGCCTGGATGCCGCATTGGAAGATTGCAGCCAAGCCGACAAGGTATGCATTATCGGCGGTGAACAACTGTTTCGCCACGCATTGGCTATTGCCGATGAAATCATCGCCACGGAAATCCACGCCGATATCGAAGGCGACACGTTTTTTCCGGCGCTGGACCTTGGCACATGGCAAGAATTTTCCAGGCAAGCGCAGCCCGAAGAGAACGGCCTGCGCTTCGATTTCGTGACTTACCGCCGGCAAGCCGTTGGCGATTGAGCGTTATGCCCGCCCGGCAGCGCCCACTTCGCGCATGAATTCCCACAGCCGCGGGTGCGTTGAATAAGCCACATTGAATCGCATCCACGCCGTATCGGTCTGGTCGGGATCGAAGTACAAGCCCGGCGCCAGCCAGATCCCATGCGGGAGCGCAAGTTCTGCCAATGCGGAGGCGCCACGCCCCTGCCAGGCCTGACCCGGACGCGCCCAGAGAAATAGGCCTGCCTGAGGACGCGCGTAGGTCTCGAAACCATGTTGGTCCATCAGGTGACCGAGCTCGTCGTGAGCCTGGCGCAGGCGATCTTGCAAGCGCAGTAAATGCGCCTGATGGCGGCCCTGACGCAGCACCTGGTAGACCGTACGCTCCATGAGCTCGGGCGTCGTCAGGCCCAAGGTCATCTTGGTTTGCGCCATGTCCTTGAGCATTGCGGCGTTCGCCACCACATAGCCGACCCGCATGGATGGCATGATGCTTTTGGAAAAGCCCGACACGTAGATGACGCGATCCGTGCCGCCCATCGCCGCCAACATGGGCCCCAGGCCCGGCAGCAGGTCGCGCGACACGTCGTCTTCAATGACTCGAAAATTGTACTGCTCGGCCAGTTGCAACACGCGAAAGGCCTCACCCATGGTCAGGCTGGTACCCGTGGGATTATGCAGGACGGTATTGACGAACAAGGCTTTCACGCCATGGTCGCGCGCGGCCTCTTCCAGGCTTTGCATGCACAGCCCGTCCGCCTTGCGCGGCACGCCAACCGGACGCAGGCCCGCAAGCCGCAGCGATTGCAGAAAATTGGCATAACAGGGCAGTTCTACCGCAATGGCGTCCCCCGCGCGCAGCAGCGTACGTAAGACGATATCCAAGGCTTGCGTGGCGCCTTGCGTCAGGAGGATCTGATCCGTTTCGAGAATAAGGCCATGCTGCCTCAGCGACTGCTGGATATGTTCACGCAGGGGGTGATAACCATAGGGGTGGCCATAGCCGGCTATCTGATTGACCGGCGTGCGTGCTACCTGCCGCAGGGACTGCTGCAGGCCGGCTTCGTTCAGCCAGTCGGACGGCAGCCAACCGCAACCGGATTTGATCGGAATGGAATGATCGGCAAATACATCGGCCAGCAACCACGCCGCACCCATGCGGGGCGGCAGCCAGTCAACCGGGGCGCGGGGCTGGCGACCGGGCGCCGCCGTGAGGGCCACCCGATAACCCGAACCGGGACGGGAGGTCAACTGATTCTGCGCCACCAGCCGGCTGTAGGCAGCGGATACGGTAAAGGTACTTAGCCCGTGCAAGCGCGCAAATTGGCGCACTGAGGGCAGCGCCATGCCGGGCCGCAGCACCCCTTGCAGGATGGCTTGCTCGATGGCGTCCACTGCCTGATCCACCAGAGACGGCCCCTGTCTGCGATCGCGTACCGGCTCGAAAAAAAGCATGTCCCCAACCTGATATCTATACAGTTACCTAGATATTATCAGTACAGTGCTTCTGCTATCCATTAACTGTATATTTCAATAGCCTGGACGGCAGGCCAGAATAGCTGGTCTACCCCCTTTACTTGCCCTTCGAGGTAACCATGACCAGACCAGCCCAAGCCCTAGACCTGTCGCATCTTTGGATGCCGTTTACCGCGAACCGCAAGTTCAAACAGCAGCCGCGCCTGCTGGCCAAGGCCAAGGGCATGTATTACACGGCCGTGGATGGACACGAGGTGCTGGATGCCACTGCCGGCCTGTGGTGCGTCAATGCAGGCCATGGCCGTCAGGAAATCATCGACGCCATCTCAAAGCAAACGGCCCAGATGGATTACGCACCCAGCTTTCAGTTGGGTCACGAAGACTCATTCCGAGCGGCCTCGGCGGTAGCCCGCCTGATGCCCGAAGGCGTCGACCGCATCTTCTTCACCAACTCTGGCTCCGAATCCGTAGACACTGCATTGAAGATTGCGCTCGCCTACCACCGGGCGCGTGGCGAAGGCCAGCGCACCCGGCTGATAGGCCGCGAGCGTGGCTACCATGGCGTGGGCTTTGGCGGCATATCAGTGGGCGGCATCTCGCCCAACCGCAAGACTTTCTCCTCCAGCCTGCTGCCTGGGGTGGACCATTTGCCGCATACGCACGACCTGTCGCGCAATGCCCACTCGCGCGGTCAGCCGGCTTACGGCGAGCATTTCGCCGACGAGCTCGAGCGCATCGTTGCCCTGCATGATGCCTCGACCATTGCTGCCGTCATTGTGGAGCCGTTGGCTGGTTCCACCGGCGTCCTGGTGCCGCCCAAGGGCTATCTGGAAAAACTGCGCGCCATTACGGAAAAACACGGCATCTTGCTGATATTCGATGAGGTCATCACAGGTTTCGGCCGCCTGGGCGCCAAGACCGCCAGCGAGTTCTTCGGCGTCACACCCGATTTGCTTACGCTGGCCAAAGGCATCAGCAACGCCAGCGTTCCCGCCGGCGCGGTCGCCGTCAAGCGGGAGATCCATGACACCATCCTGGCTGCCGCAGCAGACGGCATCGAGTTCTTCCACGGCTACACCTATTCCGCCCACCCCCTGGCAACGGCGGCCATGATGGCCACCCTGGAAATCTACGAGCGAGACCAGTTGTTCGAGCGCGCCAAGGGCTTGTCGCCCCTGTTCGAAAACGAGGCACACAAGCTGGAAGATGCGCGCCACGTGATCGACGTGCGCAACCTGGGGCTGGTGGCCGGCATAGAGCTGACCCCGCGACCCGGCGCGCCGGGCGCCCGCGCGGCCGAGGTCTTTGCCAAGTGCTTCGATCAAGGCGTAATGGTGCGCTACACCGGAGATATCATTGCCATATCGCCGCCGCTCATCATTGAAGAAGAGCAAATCCGGCTGATCTTCCAGAAGATTGCCGACATCCTCAAGACCGTCGAATAAATCCGGCGGCGCAAAAAAGGCGGCCTGCAATGCAGGCCGCCTTTTTTGTCCAGCGTGTTAACGCGTTTACACCGAGGCGAGGTCCTCGGTGTATTCGCTTAAGGGCGGGCAAGAGCACATGAGATTGCGATCGCCATAGGCATTGTCCACCCGTGCCACCGGCGGCCAGTACTTGTTCTGGCGCAAGGACGCCAGGGGATAGCCGGCCTGTTCGCGCGTGTAGTCGTGATGCCAGGCATTCGCCATCAACATCTCGGCCGTATGGGGCGCGTTCTTGAGCACGTTGTCGTCGGCATCGGCAGCGCCGCTTTCGACTTGGGCGATCTCTGCCCGTATCGCGATCATGGCGTCAATAAAGCGGTCCAGTTCGGCCACGCCTTCCGACTCGGTGGGCTCGACCATCAGCGTACCGGGCACCGGAAAGCTCATGGTGGGCGCGTGGAAGCCGTAGTCGACCAGGCGCTTGGCGATGTCTTCGGCCGATATGCCGCAGCTATCCTTGATGGGCCGGATGTCCAGGATGCACTCGTGCGCCACACGGCCATTGTGGCCGGCGTAAAGTATGGGATAGTGCTCGCGCAGCCGGGAAGCAATGTAGTTGGCATTCAAGATGGCCACTTCAGTCGCCTGCAGCAAGCCCTCCGCCCCCATCATCACGATATACAAATACGGAATCGGCAGGATGCTGGCCGAACCGTAAGGCGCAGCCGACACTGGTCCGACTGCAGCGCCATTCTGTACCGTGCCGGATTCGCCAACGATAGCCGGCAGGTAAGGCGCCAGGTGCGAGCGTACCGCCACCGGGCCCACACCCGGACCGCCGCCGCCATGAGGAATGCAGAAAGTCTTGTGCAGATTAAGGTGCGAGACGTCCGAGCCGAACTTGCCTGGCTGGGCCAGGCCCACCATGGCGTTCATGTTTGCGCCGTCCAAATACACCTGACCGCCCGCATCGTGCACCAGCGCACATATTTCGGTAATGGCGGTCTCGAAAACGCCATGGGTCGATGGGTAGGTGATCATCAAGGCGGACAGGCGATCTCCCACCTGGGCTATCCGGGCCTTCAGGTCTTCGACGTCGACGTTGCCGTTGCTGTCGGACGCCACTACCACGACATCCATGCCTGCCAATTGCGCAGAGGCGGGATTGGTGCCGTGAGCCGAGGCTGGAATCAGACATACATTACGCTGCTCCTGACCCTGGTCGCGGTGATAGGCACGTATGGCCAGCAGGCCCGCGTACTCGCCCTGCGCGCCCGAGTTGGGCTGCAGGCTGATGGAATCGTAGCCGGTGATCTCGCACAGGGCCGCCGACAGGCGATCGATAAGCTCCTGGTAGCCAGCGCTTTGCGATGCCGGTGCAAAGGGGTGCATATTGCCGAACTCGGGCCAGGTGATGGGTATCATCTCGGCGGTGGCGTTCAGCTTCATGGTGCACGAACCCAGCGGGATCATCGTGCGATCCAGCGCCAGGTCCTTGTCGGCCAGGCTGCGCAGATAGCGCAGCATGTCCGTCTCGGACTGGATACGCGAAAAAATCGGGTGGGAAAGGATTGCCGACTGGCGCAGCAGCGATACTGGCAGACCGTGGGCGGCAGGCGTGGGATGCGTAGCCGTCGCGTCCCAGGTTTTACCGGTACCCAGCGCGAACACCTGCAGCAAGGCGTGAACGTCTTCAGGGGTAACGGTCTCGTCCAGCGACACAGCAAGCTGGGTGGCGCTGACGCGGCGCAAGTTCAGGCGCGCCGACTGTGCAGCCAGCACAATCGCGTCGGTACGGCTGCCGGTATCCAGCAGCAAGGTGTCGAAGTAATGCTCGTTGACCACCGCCACGCCCAGTTCGACCAGGCCGCCGCGCAAGAAGGCGGTCAGGTAGGCAACGCGTTCGGCAATGCGGCGTATGCCGGCAGGCCCGTGCCAGACCGCGTACATGCCGGCCATGACCGCCAGCAGAACCTGGGCGGTGCAGATATTGGACGTGGCCTTCTCGCGGCGGATGTGCTGCTCGCGGGTTTGCAGCGCCAGGCGCAAAGCCGGCGCCCCTTGTGCATCTTTGGAAACGCCCACCAGACGGCCCGGCATATTGCGTTTGAAGGCATCCTTGCATGCCATGAAACCCGCATGCGGGCCGCCAAAGCCCAGCGGCACGCCAAAGCGCTGCGCCGAGCCGATGGCGATGTCAGCGCCCCACTCGCCGGGTGGCACCAGCAGCGCGACGGCCAGCAGGTCGGTGGCCACGGCCACCACCGCGCCTTGCGCATGCGCCGCCGCGGTCAGTTCGCGGTAATCGGCCACGCCGCCCAAGCTGTGCGGATATTGCAGCAGCACGCCGAAGCACTCGGGCACGCCTAGCGCCTCGTCGCCCACCACCACCTCTATGCCCAGCCCGCTGGCACGCGTGCGCAGCACTTCCAGCGTTTGCGGGTGGCAGTGCTGCGAAGCAAAGAACACATTACTTTTTGCACGCGAGCCGCGCCGGGCCAGCGTCATGGCTTCGGCCGCCGCCGTGCCTTCGTCCAGCAAAGAAGCATTGGCGATGTCCAGGCCGGTAAGATCAGCCACCATGGTCTGGTAATTAAGCAGCGCCTCGAGCCGCCCCTGCGAGATCTCCGGCTGATATGGGGTGTAGGCCGTATACCACGCCGGGCTTTCCAGGATATTGCGCAGGATTACATTGGGCACGTGAGTGCCGTAGTAGCCCTGGCCGATGTAGTGGCGGAATACCTGGTTGCGACCGGCGATTTCTTTCAGGTCGGCCAGCGCCTGAGGCTCGCTTCGAGCCGCAGGCAGGTTCAGTGCGCCACGCTTCAGTATGCTGGGTGGCACAACTTCCTGCACCAGGCTTTCCAGGGTAGGAGCGCCGATGGCAGCCAGCATGGCTGCCTGGTCGGCTGGCGAGGGCCCAATATGCCGGGGTATGAAATCGGAGTGGGGATCGAGTTCTTGCAACATAATTACCTAAGGGGAAGGTCGCCTAGCCGGCGTTGACCTGAGATTCGTAAGCGGCCGCATCCAGCAAGCCATCGACATCGGCCTCATTGGCCGGACGGATCTTGAAAATCCAGGTGTCGAAGGCGGCCTCGTTAATGAGGTTGGGCTGATCGTTAAGCGCTTCATTGAACGCGACGATTTCACCGTCAACTGGTGCGTAGATATCGGAAGCGGCCTTGACCGATTCCACGACACCGGCGGTATCGCCCGCAGACAGCACGCTGCCCGGGTTCACGTCGCCGACGAACACCATGTCGCCCAGTTGGTCCTGAGCGCTATCGGTAATGCCGACCACCAGCAGGTCGTCCTCGACCTTCACCCATTCGTGCGTGGCCGTGTATTTGCGATCGTTAGGAAGATTCATTTTTTTACCCCGTATGGAAGAGACGTTCGGATGATCATGACGCGTCAGGCAATGACTTTGCCGTTGCGCACGAAAGGCATTTTTACCACTTCAGCCGGCAACCATTTGCCGCGAATTTCAACTTCCACTTGCTCGCCCGGTGCCACACCGACCGGCACGCGCGCCACGCCGATGGAAACACCCATGGTGGGCGACATGGAACCGCTGGTCAGCTCGCCCTCGCCCTTGGATGTGCGCAGTTTCATGTGACCGCGCATCACGCCGCGCTCCAGCAGCTTGATGCCGACCAGCGTGCGATCGGCCGGCGTGCTTTCCAGCGCCTTGCGTCCGATGAACTGGCGATCGGGGTCTTTCAGCGACACCGTCCATGCCAGGCCAGAGATCAAGGGGTTGACCTGCTCGTCCATTTCCTGGCCGTATAGATTCATGCCCGCCTCCAGGCGCAGCGTGTCGCGCGCGCCCAGGCCGCAAGGCCGCACGCCCTGCTGGACGAGGTCCTGCCATAAAGCCACCACCTGCGTGGCGGGCAGGACGATCTCAAAGCCATCCTCGCCGGTATAGCCAGTGCGCGCCACCAGGATATCGTCGTCGACGAAAGCGCCGGTGAATGGCGCCAGGGCGTGGGTGGCCACCTCCCAGGCCGGGCGAGCGGCCCACACACGCTCGCGCGCAGCAGGGCCTTGCACGGCCACCATTGCGAGGTCGCGGCGCGGCGTCACACCCACATTGAAACCCTGCGACTGCGCCACCTTGTTCATCCAGGCCACGTCTTTCTCGGCCGTGCCGGCATTGACCACCACGCGCCATTGATCGGATGCGAAGAAATAAACGATAAGGTCGTCCATGACGCCGCCGTCTTCATTCAGCATGCATGAATACAAAGCCTTGCCGGGGACGCTTAGCTTGGCAACATCGTTGGCCAGCAGGTGCTGCAGATAGCGCTCGGCATCCGGCCCATCGATATCGACGTTCAGCATGTGCGACACATCAAACATGCCGGCGTCTTTGCGCACCGCATGATGCTCTTCCAACTGCGAGCCGTAGGCGACGGGCATATCCCAACCGCCGAAGTCGACCATTTTGGCGCCGGATTCAAGGTGTACCGCATGCAGGGGGGTGTGCTTTAAGGCAGAAGACACGGGAGACTCCACAAAACAGAATAAAAAGGACGGCGACCATCATTATGCTGGCCGGCATCGCCCTTCTGTCCTTTTGCCTGAGAGTTGACCCGCACAAGCGGGCATTCACCTTCGGCGCCCGTATGCGGCCCAGGGGGCGTACGAGTCTCTCCAGATTGCTGCCCTGCGCCGTGTGGCTGGTGCGCAATACAAGAGAGGTACGGGGTGCCTGAGCGATTCTGGGCGAATTGCGCCTTCGGCGGTCGATAAACGACGCTCTCCCACTCTGTGTAGTGACAGCAGCCGCAAAGAATAACGCGAAAGCGCCCGCGCCACAAATCAAATCGAAGGTTTCCGCCGGTATTAGGCGGCGGTCAGCGCGCGCCCGCAAGCCGCACCCGATGCCCAGGCCCACTGGAAGTTATAGCCGCCCAGCCAGCCCGTTACATCCACGGCTTCGCCGACAATATATAGCCCAGGTACCGCCTTCACCTGCATGGTCTTCTGATCCAGGTTGCGGGTGTCCACCCCGCCCCGCATCACCTCGGCTTTCTTGTAGCCTGCAGTGCCATTGGGCGTCAGCGACCAGCGATGTATTTGCTGAGCAAGCTGGCGCAAGACTTTGTCCGGCACATCGGCCAGGCGCTGCGCTGCCAGGTCCTGACCGCCGGGTTCCACATTGGCCAGCCATTGCTCGGCCAGGCGACGCGGCCACAGCCCCGACAATACGGTACCCAACTGCTGCCTGCTGCCCACCTTGGCGGCCAAAAGCTCAGGCTCCAGGTCTTGCTGCGGAGCCAGGTCGATGGACAGCGGCGTGCCCGGTTCCCAATAACTTGATATCTGCAGGATGGCCGGCCCGGACAGCCCGCGATGGGTAAACAAGAGGTCTTCCAGAAATTCGGTTTGCTTCGCCTTGCCCTTGCCCGCGGCCGATGCGCCCTGCGCGCTCGCACCGCCGCTGCGCACCACGACCTCCATGGCTACGCCGCTAAGCGCGGCGAAAGGCTGCCAGGCTTGCGCATCGAAAGTCAGAGGAACCAGCGCAGGACGCGGCTCGACCACTTTCAAACCGAACTGGCGCGCCACCTTGAGGGAAAAGTCAGTGGCTCCCAGTTGCGGGATGGCCATGCCGCCGGTTGCCAGAACCAGCTGGCGCGCCGTGATCTTGCCCTGCCCACTGTGCAGCACATAACTGCCCTGCTCCAGGGACACCGAGTCCACCGTATGGGGCATCCGCCAAGTAACGCGTCCCCGGTCACATTCGCGCCGCAGCATCTCGATGATCTGCTCGCTGGACTCGTCGCAAAACAATTGACCGCGGTGTTTTTCGTGCCAGGCGATGCCATGGCGTTCCACCAGATCAATGAAGTCGCGCGGCGTGTAGGCTGCCAGCGCCGAGCGGCAGAAATTGGGATTTTGCGAAATGAAATTGGCCGGCGTAGTGCCGATATTGGTGAAGTTGCAGCGACCACCGCCCGAGATGCGGATCTTCTCGGCCAGCTTGGCGGCATGATCGATCAGCACCACGCGCAAGCCGCGCTGGCCTGCAAGGGCGGCGGCCATCATTCCGGCCGCCCCTGCACCGATTACTGCAACATCGAAGATCTTCGGAGCCAAAGGCGCTAGTCTTCCTTGATGCAGTCGACGTAGTAGCGTTCCCGCCCATCGTCGTCGACATCCTGCGCCAAACCGTGCACGTAGGTTTCAAAGCCCGGGAAGGTGGCATTGAACTCGCGCGCGAACTGCAGGTAGTGAACGATGCGCTGGTTAAAGCGTTCGCCCGGAATCAGCAGCGGTATGCCGGGTGGGTAGGGCGTGAGCAGCACGCCGGTCACCCGCCCTTCCAGCTCGTCGATACCGACACGCTGGGTGTCGCGGTGGGCCATCTTGGCGTAGGCATCGGACGGCTTCATGGCCGGAATCATGTCGCTCAGGTAGACCTCGGTGGTCAGGCGTGCCAGGTCGTACTTTTTGTAGGTCTGGTGAATCTGCTGGCACAGGTCACGCAAACCCATTTTTTCGTAGCGACGGTGTATCTTGCAGAAGTCCGGCAAGATCCGTCAACAAGGTATTCCAGCGGCCCTTGGTAATGCCGATGGTAAACAGGATGAAGAAGGAATACAGGCCGGTCTTTTCGATGACCACGCCATGTTCGGCCAGGTACTTGGACACCAGCGCCGCAGGGATGCCGGTTTCGCCAAACGTGCCCGATATATCCAGCCCCGGCGTGACGACCGTTGCCTTGATGGGGTCCAGCATGTTGAAGCCTTCCGCCAGGTCGCCGAAGCCGTGCCATTCGTCGCCCGACTCGAGTATCCAGTCGTCGCGATGGCCGATGCCGTCGGCTGCCAGGCGATTAGGCCCCCACACCTTGAACCACCAGTCGTTCTTGCCGAACTCGGACTCCACCTTGCGCATGGCGCGGCGAAAATCCATGGCTTCCGAGATGCTCTCTTCCACCAATGCGGTGCCGCCCGGTGGCTCCATCATGGCCGCCGCGACATCACAGGACGCAATAATGGCGTACTGCGGCGAGGTGGAAGTGTGCATCAAATAGGCTTCATTGAAGACGTTGCGGTCCAGCTTGCGCGTCTCGGAATCCTGCACAACAATTTGCGAGGCTTGCGACAAGCCCGCCAGCAGCTTGTGTGTAGAGTGCGTGGCAAACACCATGGCATCCTTGCTGCGCGGCCGGTTCTCGCCGATGGCATGCATGTCTTTATAGAACTCGTGGAAGGCGGCATGCGGCAACCAGGCTTCGTCAAAGTGCAGGGTGTCGATGTCCGAGCCCAGGGTCTCTTTGATCATTTCGACGTTGTAGCAAACGCCGTCGTAAGTGCTTTGGGTAAGCGTCAGGATGCGAGGGCGCTTGTTCTTGGCATTGCGGGCAAACGGATTAGCCTCGATCTTGCGCAAGATATTATCCGCATGGAACTCTTCCAGCGGTATCGGCCCGATGATGCCCAGGTGGTTGCGAGTAGGACGCAGGAAGACGGGTATCGCGCCCGTCATGGTAATGGCGTGCAGTATGGACTTATGGCAGTTGCGATCCACCACGACCACGTCGTCGGACGCCACGTTGGCATGCCAGACAATCTTGTTGGACGTGGACGTGCCATTGGTCACGAAGAAACAATGGTCGGCATGGAAAATACGCGCGGCGTTCAGCTCGGACTCGGCCACCGGGCCGGTATGGTCCAGCAACTGGCCCAGTTCGTCCACCGCATTGCAAACGTCGGCGCGCAACATGTTTTCGCCGAAGAACTGATGGAACATCTGCCCCACCGGGCTTTTCAAGAAGGCTACGCCGCCCGAGTGCCCGGGGCAGTGCCACGAGTACGAGCCATCGGAGGCATACTTGACCAGCTCACGGAAAAACGGGGGCGCCAGGCCATCCAGGTAAGAGCGCGCTTCGCGGATAATGTGCCGCGCCACGAACTCGGGCGTGTCTTCAAACATGTGAATGAAGCCGTGCAGCTCGCGCAGGATATCGTTGGGGATATGCTGCGAGGTGCGCGTTTCGCCATACAGGTAGATGGGGATTTCCTCATTGCGAAAACGCAGTTCGCCGATGAAGGCACGCAGGTTCTTGATGGCGTTGGCCACGTCTTCGGGCGAGTCGACGTCGAATTCCTCGTCGTCGATCGACAGAATGAAGGCGCTTGCCCGACTTTGCTGCTGGGCGAAAGAGCTCAGGTCGCCGTAGCTGGTAACGCCCAGCACCTCGACGCCTTCGGCCTCGATGGCAGAGGCCAGTGCACGTATGCCAAAGCCCGATGCATTCTCGGAGCGATAATCTTCATCGATGATGACGATGGGAAAACGAAATTTCATTTGCTGCTCCAGCTAGGTACGCGGCAAGGTAACGCCGCGTTGGCCCTGATATTTGCCGCCCCGATCGCGGTAGGAAACTTCGCATTCCTCGTCGCTTTCAAAGAACAACATCTGCGCGCAACCTTCGCCGGCGTAAATCTTGGCCGGCAAAGGCGTGGTGTTGGAAAATTCCAGCGTAACGTGGCCTTCCCATTCGGGTTCCAGTGGCGTTACGTTGACGATGATGCCGCAGCGGGCATAGGTGCTTTTGCCCAGGCATATGGTCAGCACGCTGCGCGGAATACGAAAATATTCTACGGTGCGGGCCAAGGCAAATGAGTTGGGCGGAATAATGCAGACGTCACCGTGGAAGTCCACAAAGGACTTTTCGTCGAATGCCTTGGGATCGACGATGGTGGAATTGATGTTGGTAAAAATCTTGAACTCGTTCGCGCAGCGCACGTCGTAGCCGTAGCTGCTGGTGCCATAGCTTACGATGCGTTTGCCATCGACCGAGCGAACCTGGCCCGGCTCGAAAGGTTCTATCATCCCGCCTTCGGAAGCGGTCCGAATCCACCTGTCATTCTTTATGCTCATAGCCCTAACCTTATAACATTGGCGCGTATTTTATCCCCCTGTGCGCTCGCGCGCCGTCCAGGGCCACAAAAAGATCAATCGCGTGAAAACCAGCGGTAAACCAGGGCCAAGCCATTGACCGTACCTGCCGTCAGTTCGGCCGTCAGGCCCCGGGCCAAACGATAGCTGATACGGCCTACGGTGCCCGTATCGGCCAAAGCTTGCTGGACGCTGACCGTAAAGCCGCGGGACAACGATTTGCTGACGTTGACGAAGCGGCGCTCGATATCGCTGGTGCCGCTGTCCAGGCCGCTGACCACGCTTTCGGCCGGCAATATACTGCCCGCCGCGCCCAGGTCGCCAGAGCGCATGCTGACTTCGTCGATACCGAACTTGCGGTAGAACGGTTCACCGCTGCCCAGGAACGAGGTGCCCACCGAGAACAGCAATCCGATATCGCCCCCAGAGTCGTTGGGGCCATGCCCCAGCAGCAGCCACGAAAGCTTCTCGATCTCGCTGACCGCGGGATACGACACCAGATCAATACGCGGGCGCTTTGCCGTGCCGGCGACTTTTACCCCGGCTTCCACGGCCAATCCGGTGCGCAAGGCCTCGATATCCAGGACGGGGCTGGCAATGTCGCCCTGGAAGGTGATGGTACCGCGCCGCAGCTGCAGGCGCTGGCCATAGGCTTCGATGGCGCCGCCGCGAGTGCGCAAGGCTCCCACCGCCGTCAGCTTGCCTCCCGTCATCATGATATGAAGGCTGCCCACCAGTCCGGAGTTGACTCCATAGCCCGTCAGATAAAAGCGCGGCCCCAGATCCACAGTGAGGTCCATGGAAACATCCATGGGCGTCTGGACCTCGCGCTGCACATCGCCCGGCCGGATCACCACCACATCACCGTCCACAGTCGGAACGCTGCTCAACATGTCCAGATCGATCCATCCCGCGTCGGCCACGATCTCGCCCTTGATGGCGATGCGCGGCAGTTCGGCCGCCAGGCGCAGCGTGCCGCTGACCATGGCGTAGCGATCAGAGCGCTGCACGATGGGGTAGCGATGCAGCACCATATCGACCACCCCTGTCGATTCGAACAAATTCCAATCGCCGGTCAGTGTCAGGCTGCCGCCCTTCGCATCAGGATTGCTGCTGACCCATTCGGCCGTGCGCCATTCCTGCGGTGTTACTCGCAACAAGGCCGGGAAGCGCAGCTCGTCCAGGATCAGGCGCTCGCCATCCAGGCGCGCCGACAGCGTGCCATCCAACAGCCGTACGCCATCGTCGATGCGGATCACGCGGATGCCCTTGCCCTTGATATCGCCGCTGCTGTTCCAGGTGCCGTCGGGGCGGCTCTGCAGCCGCACGGCAGCCTGCACCTCACCGCCCAGCTCCATGGTGTCGTCCAGGAACAGGCTGGTCCAGCCCAGGTCGCGGATGTTGGCGTCTATATCGACCGTCTTGGCGTCCCGCGGCTCCAGATACAGGCCGCCACCTGCGGTGGCATGCAGCAGGGTACTGGCAGTGGCGGACGCCTGGCCCATGCGCTCGGTATCCAGTTTCAGTACTGCCGTGATCTTGCTCGTTGCCGCGCCCGCGGCGACGGCTTCGATATCCAGGCCAAGGGTGCGCAAGCCCAGGGGGAAGGCCGGCTCTGCGGGCACCATGACATCGCCCGAGACATGATCTATGCCCACCCGCCCCGTCAAGGCGCCGGCGAATTTCAGGTTCCAGTCCACAGCCAGGACGATGGCGGACACGTCCTTGCCCTGGTCCGCCATGATCTTTACGCCGCCGCGTTCCTTTTCATCATCGAACTGCGGGTCCAACCTGGCACGCAGTTGCTTCACCAAGCGGGGCGAAAGCGGCAGTTGCGCAATGGCGCCTTCGGTTTCCCAGCGGCCGGCCCCGCCGCGCGAACCGCGGTGGTTCAAGGTAAACAAAGGCTGCTCAGACAATTCTGCCTGCAGCGTCGTGGCGCCCACCTGCCATTGCCACTGCGGCGCCTGCGCGCCCGGCAGGAAGCTCACCTGTACCGGCGCGCCCGTATTGGCGCCCAGTCCCGCATGCTCGAGCTCCAACTGCTGGACCGTACCGCGCCAGCCTTCCTGGGTAGCTTGTTCGCCACTGCCCAGCCCCCAGCCGCCATCCAGCACGACATGCACACTGGCCGGCGCGCTGCCAACCTTTTGCGGCGTGCTGTCGGCTGGCACATATTCCGCACGCAGGTCGGCCCGGTGCTGCGCCAGCGTACCCGATGCTTTCCCGCTAAGCTGGGCCGATCCGGCAAGATCGGGCCAGAATGCAGCCAGTACCGGCGCAGACAGATCAAGCACTATGGCACTGTCGGCAGCACCCAGCGCCCCGCTGGCCTTCAAATGGTTCTTGCCCAGCGTCAGGTCCATGTCGATCGCCGCCAGTTGCAAGCCGCGCCACCACTCGACTGCCTGCGCATTGGCCACTTGAGTCTTCAAATGACCCGCCAGCGGCTGCTCGTTCCAGCGCGAGCCTTCGGCAACGGCCAGCGCAATATCGGCGGACTCCAACACGCTGTGATCGCGCAAGCGCACATCAAAATCGGCGTCCATCGTGAGGACGGCTGGCGGTATGGCTGCACCCACCAACTGGCCCACGTTAAGCTTTTCCATCCGCAAGCTGCCCACCACGTGGTCCTGCACCAGGGCATCCTGCAAGGTGGTGGACCAGTCCAGCTTGCCTTGCAGCGACGAACCATCGGCCAGGTTCAGCGCCACCACGGCATCCTTAAGCGGGAAGCCGGCCTGGGGCGTAAGGTGCAGTTCGGCGTCCAGGCTCATGCCCTGGCCCGCGCCGTTCAATAACACATGCAGATTATCCAGATTGCCATCCAGCTGCGTATCGATTTCCAAGGTGCATGGTGCGGCCGTTTCATCGATCGGCAAAGTCGCCAGGTAGCGCCGAGCACACAGGGGCGAGTCTTCCGTCACCCCGGTGGCCTTGGTCGTCAGCCTTCCCTGCAGTGGCCATGGCTCGCGCAGGGCCAGCAGTTTCAATTCGCCTTCCAGCGTGACTTGCATCGCTTCGTGTTCCAGCTCTGCAGTTTGCAAAACGAGTTGCCCGCCCGCTTCGTCCACGCTGACCGCCGTGACCAGGTCGTGCAGCCGCATCGGCAGCGCCACACCGTCCTGGCTAAGCTGAAGCTCACCCAACGCCAGCCTGTCCACCGCCACCTGCACCGGCAGTGCGGGAATCTGGAAAGGTTCTGAGGGGCTGTCGTCTTCCGGACCGGACAACAGGTTCACGCTGGCGGAGTTTGCCGACAGCTCCGCAATATGCAGGCGCGTGTCGAAAAGCTCACGCCAGTTGGCGCGCAGGTAAATGCCACGCATATCGACCTCTGCCGTGGGCAGCGATATCGACAAGCTATCGACCCGCACGCCTTCCCAGATCGTGCCCGATATGCCCGCGACGCGGCCATCCAGTTGCTCGGCCGCCGTGATCAAGGCCCAGCGGGTGCCGGCCTGCGTGTCCAGCACCCAGTACGAGAAACCGGACAGCACCATGACCAGCAGAATAATCAGCGGGCCAACCCAGACCAACAGTCGACGCAAGAAGCCCAGCAGCATGCTCAAAACGCAATACCCAAAGAGAAGTGCAGACGCAGGCGCTTGTCGCGTTGGCCATAGGCCACGTCGACAAAGAAGGGGCCGGCCGGGGTGCGCACCGCCATCCCCACGCCATAGCCCAGGGCGAAATCCATGGCGGCGAAAGACGCTGCGGCATCGCCGGCATCGACAAAGAAGTTCATGCCCAGCATATCGGTGAAATAGTGTGTGTATTCAACACTGGCCACTGCCAGGGCCGGCGCACCCACGATGGCCTCGCCGCGCGGCAGCCCTATGCTTTGATACTTGTAGCCGCGTATGGAGCGCGCCCCGCCGGTACGATAGCCAAAATCCTGTGGCAAGCGGTCGGTGTTGGACCATACCTTGCCCACTTCGGCTCGCAAGGTCAATACATCGCGGTCGCCCACCGGCCACCACTGCTGCGCGCGCAAGCTGCTGCGATAGAAAGGCTCGCGCTTGTCCAGCGTAACGCCCGCCCCCACCCCGAAGTCCAACAGATGGCCCTCGCGCGGATCGTACTTGCTGTCCACATCGCGTCGCAACCACTGCCAGGTGCCCACCAGTGTCGGCACCTCAAAACCGGGGGCGCCCGCAATGCGCGTCTTGTCGTGAGCGGCTATCAGGCCCCATTGCGTTTCGTATTCGACCCGGCTGTCGCCAGCCGCCTTGCGCTGCTGATGCCGCTTCCAGCCCAGGCCCACCCTTCTGTTGTCCAGACCTTCAATATCGGAATGCTCATACAGCACGCCGACGCTGTCGTGGTAGCCGCTGCGGGTCGGAGGCAGATGTACGTCAAAGAAAGCGCGCTCGCGGTTCTTGTCGATACCCGCGCCGGTCTCTATCCACACAGGCTGGCCAAACACGACATTTTGCCGATACAGGCCCTCCAGCCGCAGGCCGTGGTCGCTGTCCACGCCGATGGATGTCGTCACGCGCCGCGCGGGGGCCTCCGAGACCTGCACCCGCACGGGCAACTCGACGTCGCCATTGGGCAGCACCTTCTGTTCAGATTCGTCTTGATTCAGCGTGACGAAGGCGCCGCGGAAAAACGCCGTCGCCTGCAGGCCTTGCTGCCATTCATCCAGCAGATCCTGATCGTAGGGATCGCCCGGCGTGTACTGCACATAGCGGTGAATCAGCTTGGGGGGCACCCGCTTCAAGCCCACCAACTGCACTTCTCCGAGACGCACACGCGGCCCGCTGTCGACCTCTACCAGCAGGTCGGCCTGCGCATCGGCGGCCCGTACCGTAGCCTGCGTGTGTGTCAGGCGTGCAAAATAAAAATCCTGACGACTGATATCGTCCAGCAATGTCGACTTGGCCCTGTTCCAGGACTCGTTGATAAAGGGCATGTCTTTGTTCAGCGGCCACTGATCCTTCAGCGCTGCGACTCGCCCCGTGAACTCCGGTTCGGCAACCCGCCCCTTGAAATGCAGGTCGACCTGGTCGACATGGGTGAGCTTGCCGGGTTCGATAATGATGTCCCAGGTCTCGCCGGCAAAGTCCTCACCTACTTCCAATGTCACTGTGGGCGAATAATATCCCTGCGTTTCCAGGGCCGACAATGTCGCCTCGTAAGCGCGTCGACGCAAGCGGGTAAGTTCTCCGCCATCCTGGTCTTCGGCCAGGCGCGTAATGGCGTCGACGGCACCAATGATGGACTGCAGGGCTTCAGGCGGCACGCCCCCCGGGTCGATAATGACCTCGGGCGGCGCAGCGCCGGCTTTGGAGGCCAGGCTGCATAAAATCATCAAACAGACGAGGCCAGTGCGCATGCGCTCAGGTCTTCCGCGCCACGACCGTGGGCGCCTTGCCCGACATGTCCAGTGGCAAGGCCGCCACTTGAGCGGCGAGCTTGCGGGCAATTTCCAGGTAGGCCCGAGCAGCATCGCCATCGGGGTCGGCGACCACCGTAGGGGTGCCAGAGTCGGTTTGCTCGCGGATGCTTAATTGCAGCGGCAGCGCTCCCAGCCATGGCACCTTGAACTCGTCCGACATCCTGCGCCCGCCGTTTTCGCCGAATATCGGCTCGGCGTGGCCGCAGTTCGAACACACATGCACCGACATGTTCTCCACGATGCCCAACACCGGAACATGGACTTTTTCGAACATACGCAAGCCCTTGCGCGCATCGGCCAATGCCAGGTCTTGAGGCGTGGTCACGATGATGGCGCCGGTAAGGGGCACTTTTTGTGCCATGGTCAGGGCGATGTCGCCCGTACCGGGTGGCATGTCGACGATCAGATAGTCCAGATCGTTCCAGTTGGTCTGCGTAAGCAGTTGCGTAAGCGCCTGGGTAACCATGGGGCCCCGCCAAATAGCAGGGGCGTCTTCGTCGATAAGAAAACCTATGGAGTTCGCCTGCAAGCCATGTCCTACCAGGGGCTGCATGGTCTTGCCGTCCAGGCTTTTGGGCTTGCCCGACAGACCCAGCATGATGGGCACGCTGGGGCCGTAGATATCGGCGTCCAGCAAACCTACGCTGGCGCCCAGGCTGGACAGCGCCAGGGCCAGGTTGACGGAAGTCGTGCTTTTCCCGACGCCCCCCTTGCCCGAGGCCACCGCAATAATATTACGCACATTGGCCATAGGCTTAAGGCCGGGCTGGACAGCATGGGTCGCTATATTAGTATTCATGTACAGTTCTTCAAAAGACGGCATTGTGTAATGGGTAGCCGGAGGGTACAGTGGTATTTACGTACTCGGCCCCTCAAGAATAGCGGATCACCGGGTCCAGGGAATTATTTCCCCTATTAGGGGTCTACGTAATCATATGAATACATTTAATCAAATTATCCGTGGCATCCTCTTTCTTGTCCTGGCCGTTTTCGGCATGGCGATGGCCCTGATCTTCATGGTGTCTACCGCTATTGCGGTCGCCATCCTGTATGTGGTGGCTCGCATCAAGGGTCGCCCATTCGGGGTAAAGGCTTACTGGGAAGAGCGCCGCGCATCCACCGGCTCGAAAACAGTCTTTAAAAACAAAGACGTAACCGACATCGAGATGCGCGAGATCCCTTAGGTCGGGGCCACTAACAGCAGCTTGGTCCTCAGATACGCCGCTGGTGCGGTGCCGTCAGCCCTCGGCAAGAACCGCTAACCAAACTTAACACTTGCTCACTGACTGCCATGTTGGCCTTCAACATGGGGTTAGGCTTGCGCGGCGCGCCCCGCTTGTTTTGATTCGGCCTGCTATCCTGGGTCGTTCTGCATAATCCCCGCGAAAGCCCTAAAATCAGCCCTTGCTTCTGATTTTTCACCCTTTTCTATTCCCCCTATACATGTCGCGCACGATTTTTGTTACCACCGCCCTGCCCTACGCCAACGGATCTTTCCATATTGGCCACATCATGGAATACATCCAGGCTGATATCTGGGTGCGCTCGATGCGCATGGCGGGGCACACGGTACATTTCGTCGGCGCCGACGACGCGCACGGCGCGCCCATCATGTTGAAGGCGGAAAGCGAAGGCATCACGCCGCAAGAGCTCGTCGCCCGATACGCCAACGAGCGGCCGCAATACCTGAACGGACGCGCACCATCGAGCAGTTTTACGATCCGGTCAAAGGCATGTTCCTGCCTGACCGCTATATCAAGGGCGAGTGCCCGAGCTGCCACGCCAAAGAACAATACGGCGACTCCTGTGAATCCTGCGGGGCGGTCTACTCGCCTACCGAACTGATCGACCCTTACTCTACGCTGTCCAAAGCACGACCTGTACTGAAGGAATCCGAACATTTCTTCTTCAGGCTTTCCGACCCGCGCTGCGTCCAGTTTCTGCAAGAATGGACCACCGGCAGCAATGCCAGCGGCAACAAGCGTTTGCAATCCGAAGTGCTGGCCAAGACACGCGAATGGCTGGGCACCGGCACGGCCGACAGCGAAGCCAGCCTGAACGACTGGGATATTTCGCGCGATGAGCCCTACTTCGGCATCCCCATACCGGATGCACCCGGCAAATTCTTTTATGTGTGGCTGGACGCGCCCGTGGGCTACCTGGCCTCCCTCAAGGCCTATTGCGACAAGCAAGGCATAGATTTTGACGCCCTGCTGGCCCCAGACAGCGACACCGAGCAAATGCACTTCATCGGCAAGGACATCGTGTACTTCCACGCCCTGTTCTGGCCCGCCATGCTGAAGTTCTCCGGCCGCAAGACGCCCGACGCCCTGCACGTACACGGCTTCATTACCGTCAGCGGCGAGAAAATGTCCAAGAGCCGAGGCACGGGGATCTCGCCCTTGCGCTACCTGGATATCGGCATGAATCCCGAGTGGATGCGCTATTACATTGCCGCCAAGTTGAACTCCCACGTGGAAGACCTGGACTTCAACCCGGACGACTTCGTTGCGCGCGTCAACAGCGACCTTATCGGCAAGTACGTCAACATCGCCAGCCGGGCTGCAAACTTCATCAGCAAGCATTTTGACGGCCAGCTGGCATACCAGGGCGACACCGCTGCCCTGCAGGCCGAGCTGCAACAGGTTACCGACAAGGTGCGTGCCGACTTTGAAAGTCGCGAATACGGTCGCGCCATCCGTCAGATCATGGCGCATGCCGACCACATCAACCAGGCCTTCGACACCGCCCAGCCATGGATCATGGCCAAGGGCATCGCCACTGCCACTGACGAGCAGAAGCAAGCGCTGCAAAACGTCTGCTCGCGCGCCCTGGCCGGATTCAAGGCCTTGTCCGTCATGCTGGCACCGGTTCTTCCGGCGCTGACCGACCAGGTGGCCCGCGAACTATTCGGCGCATCGGACGCCTTCGTGTGGGCTGATGCCAGCCAACTGCCGGTAAGCATCGCCCCCTTCAAGCACCTGATGCAACGTGTGGAGCCGAAAATGCTGGACGATCTGTTCGAACCACCCGCCGAGCCCGTGGTCACCCCGGGCGGCGAGCCCATCGCCGACACTATCGATATCAAGGACTTCGGCAAGATAGACCTGCGCATCGCGCAAATCGTCGATTGCCAGGAAGTCGAAGGCTCCGACAAGTTGCTGCGCCTGTCGCTGGATGTGGGCGAAGGCCGGCACCGTCAGGTGTTCTCCGGCATCAAGTCCAGCTACGCACCGGCCGACCTCGTCGGCAAGCTGACTGTCCTGGTGGCCAACCTGGCACCGCGCAAGATGCGCTTCGGCATTTCGGAGGGCATGGTGCTGGCCGCCAGCCACAACGACGAGAAGACCGACGCCGGCATCTACATACTTGAGCCATGGCCGGGCGCCCAGCCCGGCATGCGCATCAGCTAGGCCTGCATGCCTACGCACGCCGACCCGGTCCGCCAGGCTGCGGGGCATCGCAGCACCCTGGTCAGCATCGCCGTCAACATCGTATTAACGGCCTTGCAACTGGCCGTCGGCTTGTTTGCGCACTCGCAAGCGTTGGTAGCCGACGCCGTGCACTCGTTGTCCGACCTGCTGTCCGACGGCGTAGTGCTGGTGGCCAACAAACACAGCATGAAGGCACCGGACGCGGATCATCCCTATGGGCATCGGCGCTTCGAAACCGCCGCATCCCTGGCCGTGGGCGCCTTGCTGCTGTCCGTAGGCATAGGCATGCTATGGGCGAGTTTCACCAAACTGCAAAACCCCGGCGCCATTCCGGAGGTGCACAGCGCCGCACTGGTGGTGGCACTGTTTGCCCTGCTATGCAAAGAGGTGCTGTTCCGCTATTTGCTGCGGGTGGCCCAGCGCGTGCGTTCGACCATGCTGGCCGCCAACGCCTGGCATGCGCGCTCGGACGCCGCGTCCTCGCTGGTGGTGGCGGTGGGCATCGTGGCCAATCTGGCTGGCTTTCACTTGGCCGACCCACTGGCCGCGTTGATCGTGGGCCTGATGATCGCCCGCATGGGCTGGAAGTTTTTCTTTTCGTCTTTCAACGATCTGATGGACTCCGCCGTCGACGAAAAAACCGAGGGGCGCATACGGGCCCATCTGCTGTCCACGCCCGGCGTATATGGCTTGCATGGCCTGAAAACCCGCAAGCTGGGCGACATGATCTGGGTGGAGGTAGACCTGGAAATGGACGGTACGTTGACCATTGCCCAGGGGCACGCCATCGCCACCGAAGCCCGCAAGCGGGTGATGCAGCACGAGCCTGTGCTGGATGTGATGACGCATTTCGATCCGGTCCGGGTACCGGTGCGTGCCGGCGGACAGCTTATCGACTAGCCGCAACGCGCTTGCCGCTTGACCTTCCCATCATGGCAAGGTTTAAGCTGTGGACTATGTTCCAACTACATCCCAGGAAACCATCATGAGCGTGTCACTCCAAGACCGCGATCGCCCCGACGCGGCAGCAATCACCTTGTCCATCGTCGGCATGAACTGCGCATCCTGTGTAGGCAGAGTCGAAGCGGCGCTTGCCAAGGTGCCGGGGGTGGCCACGGTTGCCGTCAACCTCGCCACGGAACGAGCGGATATACAAACGGCCGGCCCGGTCGATCGCATGGACTTGATTCAGGCGGTTCAGAAAGCCGGCTACGAAGTGCCGGCCGCCCCAACGGAGCTGGCAGTCGAAGGCATGAGCTGCGCCTCTTGCGTGGGGCGCGTCGAACGCGCGCTCCTCGCCGTGCCCGGCGTGTCGGAAGCCACGGTCAACCTGGCAACCGAGCGGGCGACGATACGGGGAACCGCCGGGACCGACGCGCTGGTTTCGGCAGTGCAAACTGCCGGATACAAGGCCCGGCCCATAACTGACTCTGTAGCAGGCGTCGACGAAGAGGCCGCCCTCAGGAAAGACGCAGAACGCATCGCCTTGAAGCGCGACCTGCTTATCGCCACGGCACTGACGCTACCGGTATTCATCATTGAAATGGGATCGCACCTGGTGCCGGCCATGCATGCGCTGGTAGAGCGCAGCATAGGCATGCAA
>SMFF01000253.1_pt1 | contig 23443 bp, 24 predicted proteins | sample 2456181 | NCBI WGS metagenome assembly SMFF01 (sample SAMN10132611, study PRJNA489261) | soil metagenome | isolation source: day120 antibiotic-loamy sand soil ammended with raw manure from dairy cow... | place: USA | collected 2015-04-01
CGGCGACCCCGGACGAGCCGGTGCTGACCGAGGATCGCCTGGACGAACTGGTCCCGATCGAACCGGCGGCGATGGAAGACCGCCAGGTCATCGAGTGGGATAAGGATGATGTCGACGCGCTGAAGATGATGAAGGTCGACGTGCTGGCGCTGGGGATGCTGTCCTGTATGCGGCGAGGCTTCGACCTGTTGCGCGAACATAAGGGCATGGATCTCGACCTCGCGTCGGTCCCGGCCGAAGACCCGCGCACCTACGCGATGATCCGCAAAGCGGACACGCTGGGGACGTTCCAGATCGAGAGCCGGGCGCAGATGGCGATGCTGCCGCGCATGAAGCCGCGCACCTATTATGATCTCGTCATCCAGGTGGCGATTGTTCGTCCCGGACCCATTCAGGGAGACATGGTGCATCCCTATCTCCGCCGCCGCGAAGGACTGGAACAAGTCGATTATCCTACGCCCGAACTGGAGCGCGTGTTGGGCAAGACGCTCGGCGTCCCGCTGTTTCAGGAACAGGCGATGCAGGTCGCGATGGTCTGCGCCGGCTTTTCGGCCAGCGAGGCCGACCAGCTCCGCCGCGCGATGGCGACGTTCAAACATACCGGCGGCGTGGTCAATTTCCGCGAACGGCTGATGAGCGGCATGATCGAGCGCGGCTATACCGAGGAATTTGCGGACAGGACGGTGAGCCAGCTCGAAGGCTTCGGCTCCTACGGCTTCCCGGAATCGCACGCCGCCAGCTTCGCGCTGATCGCCTACGCCTCAAGCTGGCTCAAATGCTGGCATCCCGACATCTTCTGCGCTGCGCTGCTGAACAGTCAGCCGATGGGTTTCTACGCGCCCGCGCAGATCGTGCGCGATGCCCGCGAGCACGGCGTCGAGGTTCGTCCGGTCTGCGTCAATGCCTCGCGCTGGGATTGCACGTTGGAGCCGGCGGACAAGGATCGCCTTGCCGTCCGGCTCGGGTTCAATCGCGTGTCGGGACTAGCCAATGACCATGCCGCCGCGATCGTTGCAGCGCGGGCGGAACGGCCCTTCGCCGATCTCGATGACGTATGGCGCCGCGCCGGGGTGCCTGTGGCCGCGCTGGTGCGGCTCGCCGAGGCCGACGCCTTTCAGCCCGCCTTCGGTCTGGCCCGACGCGAGGCGCTATGGGCGATCAAGGCTTTGCGTGACGAACCGCTTCCCCTCTTCGCGGCGGCGGCTTGCGACGATGGCCGGCCCGCGCCGGAAGTCGTCGAGGAAGCGGTGCGGCTCAAGGCGATGACGGGGGGCCGTGAAGTGGTCGAGGATTATCGCCATACCGGCCTGACGCTGCGCCGCCATCCTGTCGCCTTTCTGCGCGGCGAGCTGGAGCGCGACCGTTTCGTTGCCTGCGCGGCCGCCAACGCTTTACGCGACGGTCGGCCCGTCCGCACCGCCGGCCTTGTGCTGGTCCGTCAGCGGCCGGGGAGTGCGAAGAATGTCACCTTCATCACCATTGAGGATGACACCGGCGTCTCCAATCTCGTCGTCTGGCCGGACCTCTACGAGAAGCAGCGCCGCATCGTGCTTACCGCCTCGATGCTCGGCATCCAAGGCCGGGTCCAGCGTGAGGGCGACGTCATTCACCTGATCTGCGCGCGGCTGTTCGATTTAACGCCGCTATTGTCCAGCCTGGGCGAGCGCGAGGGGGCGTTCCCGAAACCCGGCGGTCGCGGCGATGGCGCACGGTTCGGCACGACCGATGACCCGCGCGAGCGCCAACCATTGGTGATCGGCGCACGAGAGCCGGATCGGCATGAAAGCGCGATCAAGCTGAAGTCCCGGAATTTCCATTGACCACGTAGGAACCTGGGATGACGGACTTCTTTGCATCACCTCCTCGCACTTCCGCCGATGCACACCGCTAGGGGCCATCGCCACATCCGCAGCGCACCATTCCCGGCCGTCAAGCGACCGGGGCTGCGTCCGATTCCCGTCCATCCGCCCCGACCTTTCGGCAGATTGCTGTTGGCGCGGCATCCAAAGAAGCGAATGTTTAGGTGCAGTTCGCGGCTTGGGGGAAGCGTGTATTTCCGTCAGGGAACCAATTCCTGCGGCACTAACCCTCTTTATGCACCAGCGCCGACGCGGCGACGCGAGGGACGAGCTGGTCCAGCGTGATTTCGCCGAACCGTGTAGCGAACAGCGCCTCGGCCGCAGCCATCGTTTCGGCCATGGCGTCGTTGACGCTCTTCTCGATCAGGCAATCGGGGTGCCGGCTGCGATTGCCGATGGCAAACAGGTTCGGGCGGCTCAGCGCCTCATAGACCGCTAGAAGCGTGATTTCACGCAGCGGCCGAGTGAGTTGCCACCCGCCGCCATGTCCCTTCTCTGATCGCACGAAGCCTGCCTCGCGCAGACCCGCCATCGTGCGTCGGAACACGGCCGGATTGGTGCCCATGCTTCGCGCGAGCACTTCGGACGTCAAAGGCCCTTCCATCTGATCCATGTGCAGGAGGACGTGAAGCACGTCGGAAAGCCGGATATGCGGACGCGGCGCTGTTCTATGCGGCCTTCAGTTTCCGCGGATGGGTCGCGACTTGCTAACGCTGGTCCACGAGATGGGCGGCTTGAGCAAAGGCCGACGATGATGTCTGGACCTGAGTAGAGCGGCGAGCGAATGGCTCAACCTGGTGGCAACCGGTTGTTAGCCGGCGCCTGCCGAGCCCCAAGCAAAGAACAGCACCGTGGCTGCTCCCAGTGCGCTCCTGACGTTGTGCAGCTTGCCCCATTGTATCAGCATCGCTCGACTTCCAGCGCCCGCCTCACGTTGCGGCATCGCCATCAAGCGTTTGTTGACTGGCAGGATGACCAATAGCGTGAACGGCCAGTTGGCGAGCAACAGGGCGCTTCCGGCAAACCATCGCCAATCGGCCGACAGGCACCCAACGATCAGCCCCGTCACGCCCCCGGCGACCGCCAGCCCGGACTGGATTGGCAGCGCTCGCTTATAGCTGGGCTGCCACTGCGCCAGCAGAGGACCATCTGCCAGACCGAGACGCGCAGGATGTTCAACCAGGCTTATGTAGAACGCGGCGCCGGCGAACAGCGTGGCGAAAACGAGAGCAGCTATCGAGAGTTGAAGCATCGAAGGTCCTCGGCATCAGCCGGGAAGGCGCAAAACCCATGTCAGCGCCTCCCCAAACCAGTTGGTCGACGCCGTGGCAGGGAAGAACCCGATCAACGGGCGCAGGAGCTACCGACCTGCAACTCTATTTTCGGCATCCGAAAAATGGCCGAAGACGAAATTAGTTGCAAGTCGTCGAGCGTCAGCAATTCATGGCGCTGGGTTATTTTTGCGGCCTCGGACCAGAATATTTTGCGAACTGTAGAGGGCAATCTGCGGTGTTTGGCGGGCCGGGGCTCAGTCGTTCGCGGAGAATCAGGTTCGCATCCGAGGGCTACGAAGCGAGCTGTTCCGGACGCAAACCGTTTTCTCTGGCGTAGCGGCGGCGGTGCTAGGCGTTCGTGCGTTTGAACCGAAATGGCCGCTCTGGCATGCGCGGTAACACAGTGCGGGTTTTGGACAGGATCGGCGTCTAGCCGGCATGCGGATTGCCATTCCTATCCATAGCTTCGAACCAGGAGGGGTCGAGCGTGTCGCGCTGCGTCTTGCCGAACATTGGCGAGACGCGGGGCATGATCCTGTCATAGTCCTTGGCCGAAGCCGCGGCGCATGTGCCGATACCGTTCCCGACCTTGATTATCGTGCCATCAGAGAACCGTTTTCAACCGACGGGTGGGAGACGATCTGGATGATTTGGTCATTCTTCCAGTTTCTGCTTACGGAAAAGGTCGATGCCGTTTTTTGTCCAGGCAACACCTACACCGTTGTTTGCGTGGCGATGAAGCTTCTCCACGGTGATCAATGCCCTCCTGTTCTCGTCAAGATCAGCAACGATCTGGAGCGGCGTGATCTTCCGACGTTTATCCGACCATTTTATCGATGGTGGCTAAGAGCACAGGGTGCCGTCCTTGACGACTTCATAGCGATTGCGGACCCGATGCGTGCTGAAGTCGAGCGCGAATTGGCGCTCCTGAAAAACAGGGTCAGCGTAATACCCGACCCAGCGCTGTCCAAATCTGAACTGCATCAGCTTTCCGGTTCGAGATTAGCCAGGAATCCGCAGACTGGTTGCCGCTTCCTTACGGTCGGCAGGCTTGCCGCGCAGAAGAACCACATGCTGCTTCTGGAGGCGTTTGCACGTCATGCCTGCCCTGAAGACACACTGGTCATTGCTGGAGATGGTCCCGAGCGCGAACGGCTCCTCGAACGGGCAAACGCGTTAGATCTGCGATCGCCGGTCCGATTTGTCGGGCACGTCGATGATGTTCGAGCCCTGTATGCCGAAACAGACGTCTTTGTCCTCCCTTCCGACTACGAAGGAGTGCCTGCGGTTATTCTGGAGGCCCTCGCCGCAGGCCTGCCAATCGCCACGACGAACTGCTGCGCCAGCATGGAGTGGCTGACAGGCTACGGGCAATTTGGCGTGGTCGTTCCCCCTGGCGAACCAGATACTCTAGGCATAGCGATGAACGTCGCGAGGGATTTGCGACCGGATCGAAAAGCCATGCAACGCCTTGCCTCCAGCTTCACGCTGGAAAGCTCTGGCCAGATCTATCTGTCCAAGCTCACGGCCTTGGTCAGCGATGCGCATCGTCAGCGTCTGAAGAAATTGCAGAGCAGTGTGCGGGTTTGGCATGAGGGCGGAGTCTAGCGGGCCTGACCAATGAGCAAGGCCCAGGAATGCCCAACCGAACCCTAGCGCTTGCGCCGACTGGACCGCTCGCATTCGAACCACAGGATCGCAAGACGAGGCCAACCCCAGGCGGCGTTCTTGGTACGGTCCTATCGCTGATTGTCGTTGGCGCAGCGGTCTATCAGGTGGGCGACCTCGATCTTGCCACGATACTCGCGCTGGTGCCGACGTCGCCGGCTTTCTGGGGCCTGTTCGCCGTCAGCTATCTGATCGGACCGGCAAGCGACTGGTTCATTTTCCAACGTCTTTGGGGGGTTGGGGTCAGCGCCTTCGGTGCTCTGGTCCGCAAGCTCATCTACAACGAACTGCTGGTCGGCTATCTCGGCGAGGTCTATTTCTACGGTTGGGCCCGCCAGAACCTCAAATTTGTGACCGCTCCATTCGGAGCGGTCAAGGACGTCGCCGTGCTTTCGGCTATTGCGGGGAATGTAACGACCCTTGTCTTCCTAGCTGCGGCATTCCCTTTCTTGAGACTGCTGCCACTTCATGACCATGTGACCACAATCAGTTGGTCACTCGCGTTCGTAATCGGGACCTCGCTGGCGGTCATGCTGCTGCGCCGCTCCCTTTTTTCGCTCGAGAGAAAAGAGCTCAGGATGGTCTTCGCAGTCCATCTCACCCGGATTCTTGCGACGACGATTCTTTCAGCAGCCCTGTGGCATCTTGTGTTGCCGAACGTCGCACTTGGGTGGTGGCTCATTCTGGTGACGATCCGCCTTTTGATCTCCCGGCTGCCCTTCGTACCGAACAAGGACGTCGTGTTCGCCGGAATAGCGGTCCTCGCACTCGGCGGCGAAGTCGAATTGTCGACGCTGATGGCGCTCATGGCGGGACTGATCGTCGCGGCTCATGTGCTTGTCGGCCTGAGCTTCGCATTGGCAGACCTGCTTTCAAAGGGGAGAAGCAATGAAACGCCTGCTCTTTAGTCTCATGGCCAGCCCCCTGCTGGTTGCCGCTACCATCCCATCGACGCCGGACCTTGGGAAGGCTGAAGGTAAATGCCGTCCCAATGAGGTCGGCCCCTCGTTTCTGGTCAACGTCGAAGGACTCAAGGACCGCAAGGGAAAACTCAAGCTCGAAGTTTACCCGGCAAATGATGCGGACTTCCTGGAAGATGACAATATCCTGATTTCAGCTGGCAAGACCTTCCGCAGGGTTGAACAGCCAGTCCCCGCTTCGGGGCCGGTGCAGCTCTGTGTGCGTGTGCCATCCGCAGGCAACTATGCGGTGAGCCTGCTGCATGATCGGGACAGCAACCGGAAGTTCAGCTGGCGCATCGATGGAATAGGCTTTGCGGGAAATCCCAGGCTTGGATGGAGCAAACCTGACGCTTCCGATGCGAGCGCGATAGCTCGCTCAGGTCCGACACAGATCGAGATCGTGATGAACTATCGGCGCGGCCTCGGCATGCGCCCCATCCGATGACTGGAACTTGCCGATGAAAATCGTTGATGTCTGCGCCTTCTACTCTCCCAGAGGCGGCGGTGTAAAAACCTATGTTGCCCAGAAGCTGGCGATAGCAGAACGAATGGAGCAGGATATCACTATCCTGGCACCTGGCGACGACAATGCGATTGTCGAGTTCGGCCCCCGCGCCCGCATCCAGACGATCGCCTCCCCGCGCTTCCCGCTTGACCGGAAATACTGGTATTTCAACGATGAAAAAGCGCTCCATGCCGCACTCGACAAGTTAGCACCGGATTTCGTCGAAGCGTCCTCACCGTGGCGGAGCCCCCTGATGGTGGCGAATTGGCGGCCGGAGACACCCAAGGCGCTTGTCATGCACGCCGATCCTCTGTCCGCCTACGCCTACCGGTGGCTGGAGCCTCTGGTCACTCGCGAGACGATCGACCGCAAATTTGTGAAATATTGGGATCACTTGCGCCAGCTTGGGCAGCATTATGCCGCGATTGTTTGCGCCAGCGAAGATTTGGCTTCGCGGATGAAGGCAGGCGGTGTCGGCAATGTCGTAACAGTTCCGATGGGTGTCGAGGCGCACCGTTTTTCGGCGAGCAAGCGCAATGAAGATCTTCGCGCAAGCCTTCTTGCCCAATGCGGCCTCGCCCCTGACGCGACATTGCTCCTTGCCGCCGGCAGACTTGCGCCAGAAAAGCGTGTGCCGATGCTGGTCGAGGCGGTGACGATCGCCGGCCGGCATCGCCAGGTGGGTCTCGCGATATTTGGCGAAGGACGAGACGATGCAAGCATCCTGCGGTCGATCGGCGGGAATCCCCATATCCGATTGTTTCACCCGGAACGCGACCCGGAGAGATTCGCCAGCATCCTCGCGAGCGCCGATGCTTTGCTGCACGGCTGTGAGGCAGAAACTTTTTGCATGGTTGCAGCGGAGGCAAGCGCCAGCGGCGTACCAGTGATCGTACCTGATCGCGGCGGTGCGGCCGACTTCGCCAGGGGCGAGATGGGATTGTCTTATCGTGCGGCGGATCGGGCGGACCTCGCGCGCGCCATCCTCAGTCTGCCGGGCCGCTTTGCCGCGCGCTCGAATGGCTGCGTGGCGCGGGCAATGGACGATCATTTCGCAGCATTGTTTGCGATCTACCAAAAATTGAACTCGGGCGAACTCTCCCGCGCTGCGTGAGCGCGGCGATGTCCTTTCGCCCCCTTATTCTTGATCGCTATATTCTGCGCGAAACGCTCGGAACGATGTTCAGCGTTCTGGCCGTAGTCATGTCACTGATGGTCCTTGAACATCTTCCCCGCATCGTGGAACTCACGCGATTTTCGGGACGCCGCGGGTATATTGTCGTGCAGACGGTTGCCGGCTTGCTTCCGGAATATGGCGGTATCGGTTTGCTTGTCGGGCTGTTCCTGGGCATCGCCTTGACCATCCGAAAGCTCGCTCTTTGCGGAGAGCTGGACGTGATCGAGGCGTGCGGAATTGCTCCTTCACGCTGGATGCGCTTTCCGCTCACGCTCGCTGCGATGGTCAGTATCCTGACAATAGTAAACCAGGGCTGGATGATGCCTGCCGGTGAAATCAAACTTGCGGACATCGGCGGGCGTATGGAGGAAGGTGAATTCGGTCATCGGCTACAGGCAGGTCGGTTCATCGATCTTGGATCCGGAAGCGTTTTGCGGTTTGAGCAAGTCGATGCGGTAAATGGGGAACTTATCGGACTGTTCCTCCGGACAGAAGGAAACACCTTCACCGCAGGGCGGGGACGTATTTGGCGGCTTCCTTCCGGCATGACAGCTATCGAATTGCGCGATGGACAGGTCATACAAGAACGAGACGCAAGGGTGCTTGACTTTGCCCGCTTCCAGTACCGCGTTGATGAGATAGAGGGCGCGCCGAACGAGGAACCAGAAGACAGATCTCTAAAGCGAGTCGATATCGGATTGCTTTGGGCAAACGGCACCACTTCCAGTCGCTCGGCCGTCTATGGACGATGTCTTTGGGCAGCACTCGTATTGCTTATGCCGATACTGGCGCTGATCCTGGGCAAACCCCCCAGGCGACAGTCGGGAGCGGTGGGTATCCTCGTCGGGGTGATTTCGCTGGTGCTGGGTCTGAAAATGATAACTCCGTTGATTGATGGCCACTCGAGCCAGCCCGAAGTTCTGGCGGCCAGCATTCTCGTGACCTGGGGATTATTCGTTTGCGGGCTGATCAGGGCAGAGAAAATCTTCGGCCAGGGCTTTGTCGATCTTTGGGCCAGCCGGATTCTCCAGAACTTCCGTCGATCGAACGCGTAATCACGGCGAGCCGCCTGAGCAGATCGATACTCACTCGATCGGTTCAGTCCTTTCACGCGCCAACGAGCTACCAATTCCAAACAATCGCGGGTGCCCGCCGCATCATCGGTCGAGCGAAACGTCGATCACGAAACCCGCATGATCGGAGAGAGGCTCTTGCGAGGTGATCGGAAACGGGACCCATGCTCGTTCGGGTCGCAGCGCAACCCTCACTCCATCACGGAAGAGAATCTTGTCCTTGTTTCGGTCGACAATCCGTTGCGTCTCGTTCTGCGAGCCGACGACGACTCCACCTTCCGTCAGCACGGTCTTGAGACCGTCGATCTGGGTGGCATCGATGAACGGTTGCGATACGGCCGCTACGCGTGCGGGCACTCGGCCCGTGTTGAAATCTCCGCCGAAAATGACCGGGCTGCCGGACGGTAGCACGCTCGACAGGAATTCCCGGACTGCGGCGACTTGCCAGGTGTAGGCACGGTCAGCCCGTTCGCTCGCCACATGCGTTGCGCGGCGCGAATTCAGGTGGACGTTGACAACAGCGATCGGCTCGCCGGCGCCAGGCACATCGATCCACGCTACAAGAACGCCCTTTGCTGCAAGGCAGTCATAGCCTGCGCATGCGCCTTCGGGAAAGGCATAGCGCTCAACTTTGATGACGGGATAGTCCGAAAGAATTGCTAGTCCGCTATCGACCACGCTGCCACTCTCTTCACCTTTGATCCATTGCGCACCCTCGGCGAACGCTTGGCCCAATGGTTGAGGGTCATCGGACCTGGAGACTTGAGGGCCAGTGACCACAAATCGATAACTTGCAGCCTGGCCGAGCGCATTTGCGGCGTCACCGAAGGCTTCCTGCAAGAGAACAACTCGGGGCTGGGCGTCGCTGGACCGCATCGCAGCAAGACGCCGACCAATTGCGGAAATGGCTTCCTCGCGACCAACGGCGATTGGCCAAGGCAAGCCCTTGATATTGTACGACATGGTCGAGAGCGCCCCGGCTGGTGCTGGCCAAGTGGATTTGTCACCCGGTTCGACGTCATAGCTGGGTGCCGACACGGCCGACGCGCCCAGAAGAATCGCTGTCGCAGGCGCAAGACGCCGTCCTCTGCCGATTTCCGCACCGTCACCCCTGCATGTGCGGTTTTGCGCAGTCTGCGGCGTCTAGCGGCCCGAACCGCCAAGAGGATCAGGCATGGGCAGCATCAACTGGGTCGGGAGATCTGCACTGGGGGTGCTGTCGCTCTCTTTCTCGGGAAGCACGACACTGCTGCAGGAGAATGCGAGCGCAATGGACCGGGTCTCGACAGATAGAAGCAAACAGGCTTTTCGTGACGGAAGGCCGCATGATGGATGATTGTTCGTTCATGGCGCAAATCTATCGCTGGCTCGTTTGGGGGTCGCGAAACGTCCGGACCCAAGCGCGGGAAACCGACCGCAGCACCGCCAAGGACGAGAAGAAGGTCAAAATGCTGCGTCCAGCGAAACCCGGGCCGTGTGAGGCCGAAGCGGCGTCTGCTGCAGGCCCTCCATCACGCCAAAGGGTTACCGCCGCAAGGTCGGACACGTCGGCCACCATATCGTGGAAGGTCACCTTGTGATGCCGGGAGCCGTTCATGACCGCGCGTCAGCGCCTATTGCATTGCCCCGGTGGCGGCCCCGCCCTTATGGAGTCCGTATGTCACGAGGGCGCGAAGAGTCGAGCACAGGCGAAACAGGCCTGACCCAACTATTGGGCGAAATGCGTTCCGAGTTGTTGCGCTTCATGCTTGCGCGCCAATGCGACCCTGCCGAAGTAGAAGACCTATTGCAGGACCTGTACGTGAAACTGTCCGTTATTCGTACCGGTCCTGTGAGTAACCCGCGTGCATATCTTTACCAGATGGCGAACAACCTCCTGCACGACCATCGCCGCGGGCGTCGGCGACAGCAGGCGCGAGACGATCACTGGACGCGCAATCGGATCGGGCCCGACCTTGAAAAGGACGCCGAACCTTCGCCAGAAGAGAGCGCAATCGCGCGCGACGAACTCGAACGGGTCAATGAGGCAATTGCGCTGATGCCGGACCGGACCGCGCAGATTTTGAAGATGTATCGGCTCGACGGTGTGTCGCAAAAGGCTATCGCCAATAGCCTGGATCTCAGCTTGAGCGCTGTAGAAAAGCACCTCCAGCGCGCTTACCGAAAGCTCCTGCTTTTGCGCGAAGAACTGGATGGCGCCCCGCAACTCTCGCAAGAGGAGGCCGACGATGTCAGCTCTTCCTGATCACGCGATGGTCGAGCAGGCTATAGCCTGGCATCTTCGGCTCAAGGATGCCGACGAGGACGCGTGGATAGAATTCGCGGAGTGGCTAAGCGCCGACCCCGCTCATAACGGCGCTTATGAAGCCGTCGCAGACGGTGATGAGCGTCTGTTGCCTGTGCTCGAAAAAGCAACCTTTCCGGCAGGCGATGAACATGAGCAGCCACCAGAATTCAGCAATGACGAGGATGCCCTTGCTTACGGTGAAGGCGGAGCTGTTCGCCGGAACCCCTGGCGCTGGGGTGCGCTTGCAGCTTCGATAGCGGTAGCTGGTCTCTTTGGGGCTCAAATGTTGCCCAGCTGGGACGCGACCTATCCGATCGAAACTTCGGTGGGAGAGACGCGAACCGTTTCACTCGCGGACGGGAGCGAGATCCAGCTCAACGGCAGCACCAAGGTTGTCCTCGACAAGAACGACCCCCGATGGGTGGATATTGCCCGAGGCGAGGCACGATTTGCTGTAAAGCACGACGACTCTGATCCGTTCACTGTCGTCGCTGGTGAGCAGCGTCTGGTCGATATTGGGACCGTGTTTAACGTGGTCCGCACCGATCGACAGCTTCGCGTCGGCGTGGCGGAAGGCGCGGTGCGCTATGAAGGTATGGCCCGAACCGTCGAACTTAGCGCCGGTGACACCCTTGCAGTAGACAGAGGCGGGAAGATCGAAATTTCGAAGAGTCCGGTCGCAGCAATTGGAAGCTGGGCAGGTGGCAAACTCGTCTATGACCAGACTCCTTTGCAACAAGTTGCCGATGATCTGTCCCGGTCAATTGGCATATCGCTCGAGATTCCGCCACGAATGCGCTCCCGGAGCTTTTCAGGCGTGATCCAGACGGATGGCGACCCGGATGCAGTTCGCGCGAGGCTGGAAGAACTGATCGGTGAGAAAATTGTCGCTGACGGGACACGCTGGTCCGTCGAATCTCGGTGAGCGGCAAATGGTTATTTGCGAACGCGGCGGTTGTCTGTGCGGCGGCTACCTGCCCAGCGCACGCTGCCGAAAGGATCTCGTTCGATGTTCCTCCCGGGCCATTGAACGTCGCTCTGATATCCTTCGCCACTCAGGCGGGCGTTTCCATTGATACTAGTGACCCGGCATTGCGGTCGGTCAGCGTCACCGGCCTAAGGGGGCGTTTTACGGTCCGCGAAGCGTTACGCCGACTGTTAGAAGATACGGGATACCATTTTCGGATTTCGCGCGGGAACGTGGTGCGGGTGCTTCGCCAGCCTGCCCGCCGCGCCGAACCAAAGGTTGCTGACCGGCGAAGGGCCGCGACATCCCCTTTGCCCCAGCGCCCGGTCCATCCACCACCACCGCCCGAACCGATCATTGTCACTGCAAGCAAGCAGAATGTTGCGCTCGCCGACTACCCCGGCGCATTCCATGTTGCCTCTTTCGATGAAGCGCAAAGCCTCCGTTCCGGAAACAGGGGCAGTGAGGCCCTGCTTCGAGAGCTTCCGAACATGACCTCAACCAATCTTGGTTCGGGTCGAAACAAGATATTCGTCCGGGGAATTGCTGACAGCAGCTTTAACGGGCAACTGCAATCAACAGTTAGCCAATATCTCGGAGAAAGCAGACTCACTTACAGCGCTCCCGATCCCGACCTCGCGCTGTATGACATCGAGAAGGTCGAAGTCATTGAAGGTCCGCAGGGGGCTCTATACGGCGCGGGTTCACTGGGGGGTGTCATTCGCATCATGCCTCACCTCCCCGTTGTTGGCGAGTTCTCGGCCAGCGGAACCGCGGCGATTGCACTGACCGGCAACAGGTTAGGTGGTGACGGCGCCTTGGTTGCCAACATCCCGATCGGCGAACGCGCCGCCGTCCGACTTGTCGGGTATCGCATTTTACGCCCAGGCTATATCGACGATGTCAGACGTAGTCTGTCCGACGTCAATCGCACGAGCGTGTCGGGAGTGCGGGCAACCTTTCGAATGGAGTTTCACGATGGGTTGAGCATCGATGCTGGAATCGTGTCTCAGGACACGGGCAGCGAGGACAGCCAGTATACCGATGACCCACAGTCTTCAGCGCTGACGCGTCGGTCTTTTGTCGCCCAACCATTCGATAATGACTATCGTCTCATGTTTGGAACTCTCCGGGCCGAGCTCGGCTTCGCCAAGCTCGTGTCGAATACGTCCTATACCATTCATCCGATCGACACGGTATTCGACGCGACGCCGCCCAAGACGCAGGTTCCTACAATTTTTGAAGAGGCCATGCGGGTAAAGCTGCTGACCCACGAGACCCGGATTTCGGGATCGACGGATTGGATTTCGAACTGGGTGGCAGGCTTTTCGTTTGCCCACAACGTCAATCGCATAGATCGGTTTCTCGGTCCCGAAGATAAGCCCGCGATGATCTCCAATGTCCAATCGGAAACCCTGGACGCCGCATTGTTTGGCGAGGCAACGCTGCCTCTCTGGCGTAATGTCTCGATCACTGCAGGAGGTCGGCTGTCCCTTTTTGCGCGATTCGATGATTTCAATACCCAGTCGGGCGAAGCCGCGGCTGAACCAACCCGTCCCGAGGTACGGTTTTTGCCGACCGCCGCTCTTTCCTGGAAACCCTGGAGAGGGGTGATTGGCTACCTACGCTATCAGGAAGGATTCAGGCCAGGGGCGGAGCAGCTGACAGGAAGCGGCGATCAAGCCGAGGTGACCCGCTTCCAGCCCGACGCCGTCCGCACAGCGGAGATTGGCATGCGCTTTGGCACCGACGCCGGTTCGCGGCTGTCTGGCGGGCTTTCTTATGCCTATTCGAGGTGGAGCAGGGTCCAGGCCGATCTCGTAACGAGTGCCGGCTTCCCCTATGTCGCCAATCTTGGCTCGGCGAAGGTCCACTACATATCGGCCAACCTCGGCTGGAAGATCACATCGGAACTTAGCTTCGAATTTTCCGGGTTCTACACGACTAGCCATCTTCGACCGACATCTGAGTTCGAAGGTGATGTGGAGCGGAACCTGCCCAATATTGCCGACAGCGGTTCGCGGCTCACCGGTCGTTTCGAGCGTTGGTTCGGGGACGCGAAGATCACTCTAGACGGTTCGGTCGGCTACATCGGAACCTCGTATCTGGGTATCGGCGCTCCTTTCGATATCTCGCAGGGAGATTATTTCGATACGGCTATCGGCGCGCGGGCCGATTTTGGCCGCTGGGGCCTTTCACTGGACATCGAAAACCTGTTGGACAGCCGGGCCAATCGCTTCTCCTACGGCAACCCCTTTTCTGTAGCGGATGGGCATCAGCGCACGCCTCTGAGGCCGAGAACAGTCAGGATCGGGATCGATGCCAGGTTCTGACAATCGCTCACTCCTTGCATCGATTCACGATGTCAGCCCACGGTTCGAACGGGAAGTTGACCAACTCGCCGGCCTCCTGACGGATACGCTTGGATGTTCCAGGTTTGCCATGCTCGTCGTGGCCGATCATTGGGGGCGACACCCGATCCGTTCGGGCACCCCGTTCGCCAACCGTCTCAGGGCCTGGTCCGAGAGCGGAATCGAGATGTTTGTCCATGGCTGGTATCATAAGGACACCGACGAGCATCACGGCATCTCAGGCCTGAAGGCCAGATACATGACAGCGAGCGAAGGCGAATTTCTTGGCCTTTCTTACCGCGAGGCAGCACGCAGAATGGAAAACGGGCGCGCCCTCGTCGAGGATATCATCGGCCGGAAAACTTCCGGATTCATCGCACCAGCGTGGCTCTATGGGCCAGGAGCAATGGACGCCTTGCGCGACAGCACCTTTGATATTGCCGAGGATCACATGAAGGTCTGGATCCCGCAATCAGGTAAGGTGGTGGCACGCGGGCCAGTGATCACCTGGGCCAGCAGATCGACTGCAAGGACGGCGTCTTCCCTGGCCTTCGCAGCGCTCGCCCGCCAGATGCTTCATCCGCTGCGAACGGTTCGGGTGGCTGTGCATCCTGGCGACGTAACTAAGGAATCGATCTTATACAGCATTGAGGCAACGCTGCGATGCTTTGGTAAGCGTCGTAAGGTCGGACGTTATCAGTCACTTCTCTGAACACTACCGCCGCCTATGGCGTAGAGGCGGCGGTGCTAGGCATTCGTTCGTCTGAACCTGCTGTGCTTCATTTTCGTCCGCCTCCTTCTCGTCAGCCTCTACTCGAAATGGGTCACATTTCAGGGGAGCACGTCAGCCCTCCTCACCTGCGGGAGCCGTCGGTCACAAGACAACGCTATCCAACCGCCGCCATGCTGTCTCAATGAACGCACGGGTGCTAGCCCGATCCTTGCGGTTGCTCTGGAACAGCAGCGAGATTGGCAAGGCAGGTGCGGGCTCGTGTGTCAGCACGGGCTTGAGTGTTCCAGCGGCGCAATGCTCAGAAATCTGGTATGAGAGCGTCTGAACGATGCCCAGCCCGGCGACTGCCGCCGCTATGGCCGCATCCATGCTGTTCACCGAAAGGCGCGGCCGCCGTCCCGAGCGCTGCGTACTCTTGATAGCTCCATGATGCTGTGGTCCGACTTCATCCTCGATGGCGATCATGTCGTGATTCCGCAGGTCGGATAGCTTTGTCGGCTCGTCTCTTGCCGCGAGATAGGCCGGGCTCGCGCTCATCACTCGATGAACCTCTCCGATCCGCAGCATGTGCATCGCGCTGTCCGACAGATCGCCGATACGGACCGCGATATCGATCCCCTCGTCGACCATCCGGACGACGCGATCGAGAAGCAGGAGCCGAATCTCAAGCTCTGGATACAGCACGAGCATTTCGGTCACGATGGGCAGGACATGGAGGCGGCCGAACATGACCGGCGCAGTCACTGTCAGCCGGCCACGCGGCACCACGGCTGTGCCCCGAACGGCGTCGAACGCCTGATCGATATCGTTAATGCCGGCCCGGCAACGGTCGAGAAAGAGTTCGCCTTCGTCCGTCAGCCGAACGCTGCGCGTCGTGCGCATGAACAATGCGACGCCGAGGCTCGCCTCCAGCGCCGCGATGGAGCGCGTGACGGTGGTAGGCGACAAGTTCAGCCGGCGCCCGGCTTCGGCGAAGCTCGCATATTCCGCCACGCTGATGAAAATCCGCAGCGACCGCAATCTGTCCATCGTTACATCCAGCCCGAGAGAAGTATCATTGCCAAAACAGCAATGATGAAGTGCGATCTTATCCGATTATCGCAAAGGCGGCCGTGAGCGACAAGAAGGGCCTGCCATCCGTTGATTCTCCGGATCGGAGAACGGGCTAATCGGAGAACGGGCATAAAGCTCTATCACTATCCTCCATCGGGACACGCGCACCGGGCGGCGCTGTTTCTATCGCTCGCCGGGGTACCCCATGAGTTGGCCGAGATCGATCTTGCGACCGGCGCGCACAAGCGCGCGGAATTCCTCGCCATGAACAGCTTCGGGGAGGTTCCGGTGCTCGACGACGACGGCACGATCATCGCGGATTCGCTGGCCATTCTGGTCTATGTCGCCAGAAAGATCGGCCCCTCGCACTGGCTGCCGACCGACGCCGCCGGGGAAGCAGAGGTGCAGCGGTGGCTTTCGGTTGCCGCGGGTAAGATCGCTTACGGTGCCTGCGCCGCGCGACTGGTCACGGTGTTCGGGGCAGCCTTCGACGCCGGCGAGGTGATCGCGCGGGCACACGCCACGCTCGCCGTCTTGGAGGAGACGCTGACAGCCCACCGCTGGGTCGCGGGAACCGAGCAGCCGAGCATCGCCGACGTTGCGCTCTACAGCTACATTAAGCGGGCACCGGAAGGGAATGTCGATCTGGCCGGCTACCACTGCGTACTGGCCTGGCTCGGCAGTATCGAGCAGTTGCCCGGCTTCGTCCCCTTTCTCCCGATGCGTGCAGGCACCGACGCCTGATCGCACGCCACCATCCTGGAAACGCACCATGTCATTCGGCACACTTGCGCTCGACCATATCGGAATTCGGGTGACGGATCTCGCGATTGCCGAAGCGTTCTATGGCAAGCTCGGCTTCGTGCGCGATCCCGAGGAATTCGCTCCTGCGGTGAAGGCTTGCGGTCTGATGCATCCAACCGGCCTGCGGATTCACCTGATCTACAACGGCCAGGCCGCGCCCGAAGGCAATGTTCTTCTCGACACTGCCGTCAAGCGGCCCGGCTATACCCACGCCGCCTTCATCATCGACAGCATGGACGAACTGGTCACCTGGCTTGACCGGGAGGGCATCCCGATCAGCGAAGGTCCGGCGGTTATGGGACATGGACGCCGTAACGTCTGCTTCATCCGGGACCCGGACCTGAACGTGCTGGAGTTCAACGAGATACTTGCAAGCTGACCCGGGCGGCGTTCAGGTGGGAAGGGCCTGCTTGAGGGCCAAGCCGGCGAGGTGGGCCGTCGCGAGGAGTTGGTCCAAGGCATGCCCGTTGCGCGCCTTGGCCGAGAGCCCCGACATGGTCGTGCTGACGAAATCGGTCAGACGCTCGGCGTGCTCGGGGTGACGGGCGGCGATGTAGTCACGAATTACGTCCTCTGCGGCGATATTACAGGCACGCGCCGCCTCGCGCGCCTCGCGATCGTTGCAGCGGGTTCCTTCCAGCACCAGGCAGCCGGCAGCGGCGGGATCGGCGGCGTACCGCCGGGCAGCCTCCTCCAGCACCGCCGCGAGCGCATCGGCCACAGGACGGTCAGGACGCAGGATGTCTGCGAGGGGGATGGCCCCGGTGTCGGCCCAGTGATCGAGAACGCGGGTGTAGAGACCAGCCTTGTTGCCGAAGGCGGCGTAGAAGCTGGGGGGATTGATGCCGAGCGCTTCGGTGACGTCCGCAACGCTGACATTGTCGTAGCCGCACGCATGGAAAAGGCGCTGGGCAGTGGCGACACCCTCTTCGGGATCGAAGCGCCGGGGACGACCCCGCGGGCGCGGCTTTTTTGTAGTCACGGTTACAAAACTCCTTGACCAGGCGCGTCTCAACTTTATGTAGCGGTCCCTACATTAAACCTCAAGGAAGGATAGTGCCGTGTTTCAAGGAAAGTCCGTTCTGGTGCTCGGCGGCAGCCGAGGGATAGGAGCAGCGACCGTGCGCCGCTTCGCAGCAGAGGGCGCGGCGGTGACCTTCACTTACGCCGGGTCACGCGACGCGGCGGAGCAGCTGGCGGCCGAGACGGGCAGCACGGCGGTGTTGACCGACAGTGCCGACCGCGATGCGGTTATCGGACGGGTGCGGGAAAGCGGACCACTGGACGTGCTGGTGGTGAATGCCGGGTTCGCTATCTTTGGCGATGCGCTGGAGCAGGACCCCGATGAGATAGATCGGCTGTTCCGGGTGAACGTCCATGCGCCGTATCACGCTTCGGTGGAAGCGGCGCGGCAGATGCCCGAGGGCGGGCGGATCATCGTGATCGGTTCCGTGAACGGCGACCGCATGCCCGTTCCCGGCATGGCCTCGTATGCGCTCAGCAAATCCGCCTTGCAGGGGATGGCTCGAGGACTGGCGCGGGATTTCGGCCCGCGCGGCATCACGATCAACGTCGTGCAGCCTGGCCCGATCGATACGGATGCCAATCCGGAGAACGGACCGATGAAGGACCTAATGCACAGCTTCATGGCCATCAAGCGCCATGGGCGGCCCGGGGAGGTCGCCGGGATGGTGGCTTGGTTGGCCGGACCGGAAGCAGGCTTCGTCACCGGCGCGATGCACACGATCGACGGCGCTTTCGGCGCTTGAGCCAGCTATGACCACCATCGGCATCATTGGCGCGGGCGAGGTTGGCAGCCAACTCGCCCGCGCCGCCATCGCAAGCGGTTACACGATTGTCATCGCCAATTCGCGAGGACCCGAGACTTTGACGAGTCTGGTCGAAGAGCTGGGTCCTTCAGCTCAGGCGGCATCGGCCGCCGGGGCGGCCGAGGCGGGCGAGTTCGTGATCGTGGCCGTTCCGCTCAGGTTGGTCAACGACATGCCTGCGGCAGAACTGGCAGGGAAAGTCGTGATCGACGTCGAAGGTGGTCAAGGCCTTCACGCACATCCAGGCACCGCGGATCATCGCCTGGGGGAGGACCGCTGGCTCCCCCGACCGTCTTGCGCTTTCGGCCTCAAGTGACTTTCCCGAGGCCCTGACAGTTGTGACGCGACTATACGATCAGTTTGGTTTCGACACCGTCGATAATAGCCCACTCAGCGAGTCTTGGCGTACCCGCCCCGGGCAACCCGCCTGGAAGCAGGAGCGCCAGACCCGGATAGATCTGATAGGCAACATCGCCCGTGCGCGCCGTGCCAGCGCTACTGATTAATGGAATTGGCGCCTAGCTGCGCCTGCTTTACGGCGTTTTATGCGCCAGTGCTGATTTGGGAACGTCGGGGATGAGTTGGTCCAGCGAGATTTCGCTGAACCGCATGGCGAACAGCGCTTCCGCTGCGGCCATCGTTTCGGCCATGGCCTCATTGACGCTCTTTTCAATCAGGCAATCGGGATGCCGGCTGCGATTGCCGATGGCGAAGAGATTGGGGCGGCTCAGTGCGTCGTAGACGGCCAAGAGCGTAATTTCATGCAGAGGTCGGGCCAGCCTCCATCCACCACCATGTCCCTTCTCGGATTTTACGAAACCTGCCTCGCGCAGTCCTGCCATGGTGCGTCGAAACACGGCCGGATTGGTGCCCACGCTCCGCGCGAGCACGTCGGACGTCAGTGGCCCCTCCAACTGATCCATGTGCAGGAGGACGTGGAGCACGTCGGAAAGGCGGGTGTCACGGCTCATTCAGTACCCTTAGCTCCGACGCTGTTGACATAACACACCGTATCTCGTATCTTAAGAAGATACAAGAGATGGAGCCGTTATGTCCGAGCGTCCGCGATACGACACGATCATCGTTGGAGGCAGTTTTGCCGGCCTGTCAGCCGCGATCTACCTTGGGCGCGCGCGCCGTTCGGTGCTGGTCCTCGACACGGGTGCGCCTCGGAATCGCTTTGCCCCCGCGTCGCACGGCTTCTTTGCTCAGGACGGCGCTGACCCCCGCACCATGATTGCGACAATGCGTGACCAGGTGGCCGCATATCCAACCATCGATTTTCGCGACCAAGCCGCCGCTCAAGCGACCCGGCAGGACGCCGGTTTCAGTGTCACGCTGGCGAACGGTGATGTCGTCGCCGGCGCGACTCTGCTGCTCGCCTATGGCATTGCCGACATCCTGCCCGATCTGCCCGGTGTCGCCGAGCGCTGGGGCAAGTCGGTCATCCACTGCCCATATTGTCACGGCTATGAATTTAGCGGGCAGCAGCTCGGCGTACTGAACCTTTCGCCTGCGTCGCTCCATCAGGCCACGCTGATCCCCGAGTGGGGTCCGACGACCTTCTTTCTGGATGGCGGCGAGATCGATTCCGAAGCGGCAGCGAACCTCGCCAAGCGCGGCGTCTCCATCGAACCGGCGCCTGTAAAAGCGCTGATTGGCGAAGGCTCCAGCCTGTCGGCAGTCCGGCTCGGCGACGGCCGCGAGCACCCGCTGGACGCGCTTTTCATCGGCCCACGCTATCGCTTCAACAGTGACCTCGCCGAACAACTCGGCTGCGCGATCGACGAGGGGCAGTTCGGATCGACCGTCACGGTGGACGACATGAAGGCTACCAGCGTCGCTGGCGTCTACGCCGCCGGCGACATCACCCGGCTGGGCCACACCGTCACCTTCGCCTGTGCCGACGGGGTGATGGCCGCATTGGCGATCCATCGCTCTCTTGCTTTTGGAATGGACATATGACGCAGCACAAGTCTTCACCCTTCGCAAACCCGTCAGCGATCTCCACCTATGTCGAAGAAGCCCCGCGCAAGGTGCCGGGACTGCCGGACCTGCATCGCATGGCCATGCTGCTGCTGGCGGAGCATGCACCAAGCACAGCGCACATACTGATCGTCGGCGCCGGCGGAGGTATGGAAACCAGGGCGCTTGCCGAAGCACAACCGGACTGGCGCTTCACAGGTGTCGATCCCTCGCCCGCCATGCTCGATCTTGCACGCCGGACACTCGCGCCGCTCGCCAACCGTGTCGAGCTGCTGGAAGGCACGATCGACCAGGCTCCACCCGGCCCGTTCGACGGTGCGACGTGCATCCTTACGCTGCATCACATCGCTCGGGATGAGCGGTTACGGACCCTACGGGAGATTCGGCGTCGGCTCAGGCCGGGCGCCAATCTTATTGTCGCTGAGCACTCGGCTCCCGGCCCCGATCCTGAGCGCTGGATGATACGTTCCGTTGCCTTCGGCGACCGCGCCGGCATCGACTGGGCGAAATCGGCGGCGACAGCGAAGATGATGACCGAACGCCTGCCGCTGCTAACCCCCGCCGAAGAGGAAGACTGTTTGCGGGAAGCCGGATACTCGGACGTGGCGCTGTTCTATGCGGCCTTCAGTTTCCGCGGATGGGTCGCGACTTGCTAACGCTGGTCCACGAGATGGGCGGCTTGAGCAAATGCCGACGATGATGTCTGGACCTGAGTAGAGCGGCAAGCGAATGGCTCAACTCGGTGGCAACCGGCCGTTAGCTGGTGCCTGCCGAGCCCCAAGCAAAGAACAGCACCGTGGCTGCTCCCAGTGCGCTCCAGATTGCGCCGATTGCCCGCTTACGAAGGTTGTCGCCACATCACTGTAATGTCAGAACATCACATTTACATGGGTCAAGGCGTTTGCCCATCATGCGCCTTGGGGCGTGCCGGCTTCAGTATGATCTGCGTGCGCGAACTCCAAAGGCGGCGAAGCCGGCGATGGCTCGTCTTGACTTGGATAAATGAAACCATTGACCGGGTTTGGTCGCCATCCGAGGCCACCGATAGGAGCATGGGAAATGCGCACGAGACTCCAGTCGAGGCGCTGGTGAGGCCGCGGTTGCGCGCGGCTATGAGTTCAAGCGCTTGCTTTCACCCTTCATTGCCGCCGGGGAGTTGCGGATTGTCGGCCTGCTCGCCCAGGCGCAGCGCGCCAATGTCGATCACCCCGTCGCAGTGGACGGCGAATTGCATGGGATGCTCATGTCCTGCGCCGCCACACTGGATACGATCGGCATACGGCATTCCGTCGCTTGCGATGGTGTCGGCGCAGTTGCCCGATCCGGCCCGCTCCCATGTCGCGCCTGCTTCGACCGGAGAGACCGGGCGGCCACTTCAGGCCGCGAGACGCTCAAGCTCCTCTCCTCGATTACGCGCGTCCAAATGAGGCGTTTGCAGAGACCCCAGTTTCGCGGCCCCTTCCGCGAGCAGTCGTTCGATCTCGTCCGAAGTCCGTAGCACAGCGAGCTTCAAGGCTTCGTCAATGTGGATGTAGTCTTGAGTGACGTTCTGCGAGGCGTGACCGAGCATGGCACGGATCGTCAGTTCTGAGAAACCGAGGTCGCCGGCTACACTACCAAAGGTGTGGCGCAGCGTATGTGGTGTGACCCCGTCGATTCCGACCAGCTTGGCAATGCGCTGGAGGCAGGCGCTCACGGCAGTGAACGGCCCACCGCCGACTTCCGAAGGGAAAGCGTGTGGATTGCCTACGATTGCCGGCTGGCTCTCGACAACCCTGATGGCCGCGGGTCCGATCGCCCGAATCTGCGCGCCGCCCTTGGTATCGGGAAACGCCACATAGCCCCCGGCTCCATTGACCCAGGCGCGGTGCATCGCCTGGCCTTCCTCCCGGCGGTATCCGGTCAGCAACAGCGTGCGCAAGACACCGAGCGCGACAGGGTTCTCGCCATTGCGCTCCGCATAGCCCATTGCCTTGCCCATCAGCACGATCTCGGCGACGCTCAGGCGCCGGGTCTTCTTCTTCCCGGCCAGCTTTTTCGCTCCCTGCGTCGGGTGAGCGTCCAGCAAACCCTTATGCTTCGCATGTCCGATGATGGCCTGGAGCGTGCCGACGCACCGCGCCGCCGCACCGGTGCCGCCGGTCGCCTTGCCGCCTCGACCGCCGCTGCGCGGCTTCGCCGTCTTCCCGTCCTTGACGTCGGTCTGCATCTGCTCGACATCGGCGATGGTCAGGTGCTTGACGATCCGTTTGCCCAGGAGCGGCTTGATATGCGTCCTGATCCGGCTCTCATCCATGTCGAGCGACGACTTCTTGATCGGCAGGTTCTTACGGCCGAGGATGTTGCCCGCCCGAGCCTCGGTCAAATACCAGTCGCACATCTCCTCGACCGTCATTCCCTTGCGCGCCTGGCGAAGCTCATCAGCGGGGTCTTCACCACTGATGACAGCCGCCAGTTTGAGCTTGGCCTGATCGCGCGCCTGATCGACCGTCAGCACGCCATAGCGCGAGATATTGATACGGCGCTTGGTTCCCTCGGCGTTGCGATACTGGACGATGAACGTCTTGAGGCCGGACGGCAGCACGCGCACGCCGAAGCCTTTCAGCTCGGTATCCCAAAGGACGGACTGCTTCTTCGCCGGCGGCACGAGCGCATCGACCGCCCGCTTGGTCAGCTTGCTGGTTGGCATCGCGATCCTCCAGTTGGAGACAAAGCCCGGCGGAAGGGCCTCTGTCTCCATATTGTCTCCAGGCGACGCCCAATTGCGTCGAGCAGAAGGATACGATAGGAAATACTAAGTATCAAGAACGATTGAATAAATCGCAGTATGGCGTAGCCTTGGAAAGCCTAGGAAAGGCGCTCATCAAAGTTGCCAAGGTTGGGGTCGAGGGTTCGAATCCCTTCGCCCGCTCCAG
>SMFF01000167.1_pt1 | contig 23059 bp, 28 predicted proteins | sample 2456181 | NCBI WGS metagenome assembly SMFF01 (sample SAMN10132611, study PRJNA489261) | soil metagenome | isolation source: day120 antibiotic-loamy sand soil ammended with raw manure from dairy cow... | place: USA | collected 2015-04-01
TATTCTTTGTTTTTAGGTTATGTATTATTCTTACTATTCTGTGTTTTTCTATAAATTATAGTAGATAGGGAGGTTGTTGTATAATTTATATAAAGGGTATTATATGCGTATCTTTGTAAAAGATAAATACGCATTTCTATAGGTACACTTAGATATGTTGTTTAAATACAACAGATACTTGTGTAAAAGTAGTTATATCTATGATTCTATGAGATATTTTGATTATTTATGTTAAATAAGGGTTAAAAGCTTGACAATGGGGGTTGAAATGGTTATACTGTCTACATGGAAGATTAAAAGATACTAGATGGGGCAATGCTAGTATGCCGCCATAGAAATATGGTTAGACGCTGGACGCTACGAAAGGGATGCCCGTTGCAACGAAAGTTGCGTTGTGAAGTAAACTAAAGAGGGTTGGGATGGCTGCTAGGCAGAAAGAGCAGGATTACGGGTATTGAGTTTGCAGGAGTGGGATATCCTTTTCTGCTTGGAGTCTTACACCCTCCCCTCGAAGACGTAGGTGCTACGAGACTTGCGGGGTGTAAGCAATCTAAAGAAGTGGAAAGACGTTTCCTAAAACCCTCGGAGTGTAAAACGCTTTGTGTCTGCTAAAGCTTTCACAGTGTTCGTAAGGACAGCGCACCAGACTTACCACGGGGTGATGATTAATCCTCAGTAGCTCAAGTAAGAGCAAAGCAATGATAAAGCTTAGGTATTGGCTCAAATCCAGTCTGAGGAACCTAACAATAATAACAAAGAACATGCTGTAGTGTGATTAGGAATTTACTTCCACTCAGCATCCAGAAGGGATGGACATATGGCTACACGCCCTATGTCCCGTAGCTACCACTTTCCTCCTTTGATGGTGTGCTCCCCTTCGACTTATATAGAAATGCCGTAGAAGACGTTATAGTTCTTTTACGGCATATTCATTTGTGAGAACAATAATGACAACTAAGAAGAATACAAACCTGTTCCAAAAAGGAAAATCAGGAAATAAAAATGGCAGGCCCAAGACAGCCCTTGGTAAGGGCAAGCCCATCAGTAGGCTACGTTCCACGCTAAACAAACTGAAACTCTTAGAACAAGACGCTATTGAGGCTATTGAGGCCACATTGAAAGGTGGTGTAGAGAACAGTGATGGTGTAGTGATTGAGGCAGATAAAGATAAGACAGACATAGCCAAGTGGATAATCACAAGTATATCTTCCTTGACAAGAACAGCGATAGCTGAGGAGTCTTACAGGGCTGACTTACAAGATAAGGCTATCCCTGCAAAAGCCACAGGAACAAATGATTCAACATCAAAGCCTGTTAGGTTTACGACACATATTATCCAAGACGAAGATTAAGTAAAAGAATTCACCAAAGGATCGTTTGCCGTTATCGGTATGGCGTCAAGGTGCTTACACACTATTCGCTACAGTGTATAAGCTGTACTAGCCTTATACAGAATTAAGGCTGTGGAGAGGAGGGCAACTATGTGCCTTCATGGACGTATTCAGGAAGGGTGGAATACGTCACAGAATTTAATAATTAAAGGGAGAGATAAATGAAGAAAGTAACTGTTGTTACTATTGACACACGCAAGTTTGCACAGGATTTGCTGGCACTTGGTGCTGTGGGTGGAACATTGACAGAAGATTGTGTAGCCGTTAAGGGCATGTTTCTACGTGCTGAAGTGATGGTTCCTAAAGGTGCTATCGTTGAGACAAGTGATCGTGTCTCCGTAAGTGCTGGTTACATTGCAGAGCAAACTGTACAGAAAGAAGAAGTGGTTGCAGAGAAAGAATTCGTTGTTGAGGATAAAGATTATTCCCGTGAAGAGTTAGAGGGTCTTTCTATCAAACAAGTGAAAGAGATTACTGGGTTGAGTGGTAGAGACAAGATTAAGATGATAGATGACTACCTCTCAAACAAGGCTGTGGAGTAAGAGCACAGGACAAAAAGGAGAGGGAGTGAATAATATAAATTTACCCGGCCCTTGCTCAGTACGCCAAGAAATGTACATGTTTCCTGAAAAGTATGCAAAGGATAATAACGGCAAGAGGATTAAACTAGATCACGTAGACGTAGTTCTGTTTGGAGGCGCAGCCGGTAGTGGGAAGTCTGAAATTGGCGTTATAGACTTTCTAAAATTTACGGATACCCCCAACTTCATTGGGGTCATGACTCGCAGGACAACACCACAACTTTCTGGGCCTGGGGGATTGCTTACTAAGTGCAAGCGGATATTCTCTCTTGCATACAGTCCAGAAGATTACACTTGGAGAGCAAAAGACGGTAAGTTTGTTTTCCATCACTCGGGTGCAGAGATTTACCTAAAACACTTCGAGAATGACCAAGCCGATGTCAACTGGCAAGGAGCCGAAGCAAACCTTTTCTATGTAGATGAGGGGACACAGTTCACGCAACACATGATTCAGTACATCATGTCTCGTATGCGAAATCCTTCTTGCCCAAGCGTACTGCCACACTTAAAAATCACATGTAACCCAGACGAATCACACTTCCTAAAAGAGTGGGTGCTTCCTTATCTGAAGGAAGATGGAACACCTAACAGAGATAAAGACGGAATGGTGAGGTATTTCTCCTTTTCCAATGGGGAGTTTATCTGGGGAGATTCTAGAGAAGACCTTGCTGGAAAGTACGGGATAGACCCAGACACAGCACTGACATTCATGTTCATATCCGCTAATGTCTATGATAATCCAATAGTCCAAAAGATTAACCCTAATTACACCAACTGGCTCAAAGGTTTGAAGGGTGTAGAGAGAAAGAGGCTCCTTGAAGGCAACTGGCTGGTGAGGGAAGAGGCCGCAGGTCTTTGGAAAAGAGATTGGTGTGAGGAGGTTGCTTATGTTGACGAATCAGAGGTGTTATTAACAGTAAGAGCTTACGATTTCGCCTCCCAACTCCGCAGTGATTTAAATCCAAGTCCTGACTATACCACCTCTGTACGGATGCGAAAAATGAAGAATGGTGACTATATAGTTGACCATGCGGTGAGAAACCGTGTACGTGTTGGGGATTGGGAGAAGTTTGTCCTAATGACAGCACAAGACGACCCAAGCAATACAGACTATATCATCCCACAAGACCCAGGCGCAGCCGCTGAAAGGGCTACAAGAGATTTTGTGAGGGAATTGATAGGGCATGGACTTTTTGTGAGGAAAACGAAAGTTACTAATAGGTCTAAGTTACACAGGTTTAGACCTTTTGCCTCTGCAAGTCAGAATGGCCTAGTAAAGGTTTTAGCAAATTGTGGCGTTGACCTTGAGAACGGATTACACAATGACAACAGTTTCTATTATAGAGAACTAGAGGTGTTTACAGGCGAGAGGAAGCGTGGAGAGGACGGGCATGACGATCTAGCTGACGCGACAAGCGATGCCTTCCTTGCACTAGCCTCTAAAACCACCTCGTTGTCCGGTATTAACAAAGGACTTGCTGAGATGAATAAAGGGCTTATCACTGGAAACCCATTCAAACAATAATAAGGAGGGCTAATGGCCTTGGACGACACAACAGGGGATGTCTCAATGCCCCTAGACCAAAAGGACACAGCCCCCCTTAGAATCGCTAAGGGAAGGGCTTCCTACAACGGACTATCCGTTATGGCAGGGCAGATTACAGAAGAATGTAATTATGATCTTAGGTGGCCTCACTGTATTGATACATACAAAGCAATGCTCAAAGACGCAACAATAGCGTCAACACTAAATCTTATGGCAATGGATATTGCTAAAGTGAAGTGGAGTGTGAAGGTTCCTGAAGGATATGAGAAAGAATTAAAAGAACGTTCTAAATTCGTAGAGTCTTGTATGGCTGATATGGATCACAGTTGGATAGATTTTATTCGGCAAGCAAGTAGCTTCAACAGTTTTGGTTTTGCCTCTGTAGAGAAAGTGTATCGTAAACGATTGCGTACACAGGGTAGTAAGTATAACGATGGCCTGTACGGGCTTAAAGAACTCCCACTAATATCTCAAGACACTATTACTGCATGGGATTGGGATTCTTCAGGGAAGTCTCTGACGGGGCTGTGGCAACAACGTGTTGTCCCTAAAGGAAAGCATAACTTCTCAAACTCACAAATAACAAATGACGATGCTTTCATTGGAAGGCATAAGTTTATGTTGTTTAGAGCCGGACATGTAAAAGATTCCCCTATTGGTGTGAGTCCTTTGAACAGTGTCTATGTGGCTTGGAGAATGAAGACAGAGATGGAGAAGCAGGAAGCCCTTGGAGTCGCTACAGACGTTCGGGGACTGAAGGTAATCTATATACCTCCGCAATATCTGTCAGAGTCTGCCAGTGAGGATGAGAAACAAACGGCTGAATACTTCCGTAAGGCTTTATCCACGATACACACAGGGGAGCAATCTGGAATTCTGCTACCGCAAGCTTTTGACGAAGATGGTAATAAACTATTTGAGTTTGAAGTTAAGAGTGTGATGGGTAATGCTGCACATGATGTAAACACGATCGTCAGTAGGTATAAGAAAGAGATTGTTGTAGGGCTTCTAGCCCCAATGCTCACTATTGGACAAGACGGAAGTGGTAGCTTTGCTTTAGCTTCAGTGTTACAAAACATTACCACAACAGTCGTTGAATCAAGACTTGTAGAAATACGTGACCAATTAAATCACGACCTACTACCACAACTATTCGCAATCAATGGGTGGTCAACGGAAGTTATGCCCTACCTAGACTTTAGCAGAACTGATGAGGTTTCCTTGGATGACCTTGGTAAGTACATACAGCGCGTAGGTGCTATTGGAATGCTGAAGAATGATGCTGTTACAGCCAACTGGGTTGCAGAGCAGGCAGGGATGCCTAGAGCCTTTGATGACGTTGAGATATCAGTTGAAAACGTTAGGGAGCAGATGACAAACTTCACAAGCAGTTCTGGAGAAGGTTTGGCCGCAGGTGGGCTGGACGGAACATCTACAGGTGCATCCTCAAGAGACAACTCTAGTGCGAATTTGGAGAATTAAATGAGTTTTATAGATGATTTCAAAAATCTTCTGAAAAGCTACAACATCATTAAAGCTGATAAAACAGAAGAAATGATTAGCTATGAAGTGGTGTACGAACCTGACACAAAAGATTCTCACAACCAGTGGATGACCTCAGAAACAATCGAAAAGGCTGCTGAAAATTTCAATAAGAATTTGAAAGACGGGGTTGTGAAAGCAAACCTATTTCACTTAGCTGACACAGATACCTTCACTATCGAGAGTACATGGATTCATAAAGAGTTTGATGTTGTTGTTTCAGACACTAACGAACCTATAAAGGCTGGTACATGGATTGCCAAGATTAAGTATAACGACCCTGATTTGTGGGAGTTAAAAAAGTCTGGAGTAATTGGTGGCCTATCTATTGGTGGCAAGGGATTTGTAGACGAAGACACTGGTGAAATTACTGAGGTCACTTTTGATGAAATGTTGGGAGATGATACTGATACAGGGGATAAAGAATAATGGCAATAGAAATTGAGAAGAAGGGGAAGAAATCCCCTCATGTAGCACTCACACATAATGAACTTCAAGGCGGGGCCAGCAATAAGCGAAATGCCTCCCTACTAATGAAGTCTGATACAGAAATCACCGAAGACCTTGCAATTCTTATTGAGAAGGTTACAGGCGTAAAAGTAGAGCCTACGAGTGCAGCGTCACAAGAGGATTTAGAGAAAGCATCCTTTGAAACTCTAAGGAAACTACTTGGTAAAGAGATTAAGAAGTTTGATGCAAGAGATTATTCATGGTCTTATGTAGAAGACTTTGATGAGCAGTATGTTGTATTTACTAACGATGATGGTTTGTTTTATGCAACGTATGAATCCACTACTGGAGGCGTTGTTGTCAGTGACACAGCCACTTCAGTTAATAGGGTTGTTTCATATCGAGAAGATAGTGGAACATTGATATTGTCTGAAGACAATGTAGGGAACAGTAGTGTTCAAAGTCTTATAGTGAAATCATTTGAAAATATAAAGAAGAATGAAAAGCTTGTGGACGTTATTAAATCTATACAAGAAAAAGGAAAACTAATGGAAGTAGAAATCCAAAAGGCTGTTGATGAGGCGACTAACGCACTGAAGGCCGATCTAGAAAAAGCTAACGCTATTGTTGCAGACCTCCAGAAGGCTGCACAAGATGTTAAAGCTGCACAACGAAAAGACAAGATTAGTGCTGTCATGGCTGATGCTGATAAAGCTGAAGAACTCTTGAAAGCAACTGCCACCTTGGATGATGAATCTTTTGAAACCATCCTCAAGTCTTTCCAAGACAAAGTGGAGCAAATCGAAAAGAGTGATTTGTTTGAGCGCAAAGGTAGTCAAGAAGATATCGAGAAAGCCGACCAAGAGCCACTTCACATTCAAATGCTGAAGAAACAGCACAACATTTCGTAATAATATTAATAATAAGGAAATAGAAAAATGCCTTTTGTAGATTTCAATCGTACACAACTCTCCGACTTAGTTGTTCATGAGCAAGACCCCTCTGTTGGTTACGCCCGTCGCGTGATAGTTGTTCAGTCCTCGGACACTGTGCCTGTAGTTATCGGTACTTTGGTGTTTCGTGTTAAGAACGTGAGCGTTAATGCTCCATATGCACCTGTAACTACCAATGCTGCCCTTGTTACTACTAATGAGTTTGCTGTTGCCTTTGGTGACAACTATAGCTGCAAAGATGAGTGGATCGCTGCTGCTGCTGCCACTGCACCAAACACTGTAGCTTTTGTAAAGGGTGATGTAATCCTGAAAGATGCTCTCCTGTTGGAAACCACAGGTTTTGTTCGTGGTGATGAAAATAATTACAATATATTTGGAGAATAACTAAAATGGCTGTAACTAATAACCCTTTACAATTTGGTAAAGCAGTAGACTACTCCGGCGGCATTAACATCATCCCTAACCAATGGGGTTTGACACAACGCTTGGGCTTGTTTACACCTGTATATGGTAGTCAGAAAACTATCATGATTGCTCGTACCACTGAAGCGGATCACCTGATGGTTGACCGTAACTGGGATGAACGTAATCCTACAATCTCTGGTGGTGCTCGTGACTGGCTCACTTTGCCAATCCCCCACTACCCTGTTGATGATGCCATTCTCCCGAATGACATTGACGGTGTGATTGATTTTGAGAGTGCTATGCAAGGTGGCTTGCAACTGGAAACCATAGAAAAGAAACGTGCTGAGAAGATGAATCGTATTCGTCGCGCTCATGCCACTCTGCTTGAAATGGCTCGCTTGCAAGTGATTAAGAATGGTAGTGTTTATGCACCTAACGGTACTGTAAATATCAACTACTACACTGAGTATAACATTATTCGCCGGTCTATTGGCCTAAACCTCACCTCTACCACTGTGATGCCTCAAGTTGGTATTGAGACAGCAATCTCTGCTTTGCAAGATGGTTTGCAAACTGGCGAAATCGTAACTGGTTTCGTAGCCCTGTGCTCCCCAGAGTTTTTCTCTGCGCTCACCACCAACGCATTTGTACAAGAGCAGTATATGTACTTTGCCCGTGGTGGTAATCAAGATGGTGTAACTATCGGTCGTTTGACCTCTGGTGCTCCTTTGGATGGTCGTTATCGCACTTTTGATTACGGTGGTGTACTTTGGATTGAAGTGCGTGGTGCTGTTGCTGGTGTTAGCTATGTAGAGCCTAATGAAGCATACATGTTCCCAGTTGGTACTGAAAACTTTGAGACTCACTTTGCTCCTGCAAACCGTTTGTCCACTGTTAACAAGACAGCATTGGAAAGCTACTACTTTGAGTATGTAAATACTAAAGATGACCTCATTGAGATTATGTCCGAGACTAACTTCTTGAACGTCTTGCGTCGTCCTGATCAGGTTATCACTCTCACCACTGGTGCGTAAGCACTTAGAGAGTTGAAAACTAAATGACAAGAGGGGGGGGGTTATTCCCCCTCTTTATTTTCCTAACGATTATTTGATACAATTGTTGTATTTTTAAGTAATGGAGATTGTATGAATAATTTAATTTGGAAAAAGAATATGAATAAAGAGGATAGAAGTAAATTCTATGCTCATGCGGTGAAACTTGTCCTTGAAGGACATCATATAAGTGATGTAGCCAAAGACTTGGGGATGCAGTATGGAACACTTAAAAAGTATTTGGAGAGTAAGGATTTATATCTACAAAAACCGAATACTAGAATTCCCTTTAAGTATCACAAGGATATTACTGATAGATACATAAATGGTGAGAGTTGTACGAGTATAGGTGAATCAATTGGATATGGTCATAACGCAATATCAAGATTTTTGAGAAATGTTGTGGGGATAAACATTCGCCCACATGTGGAAGATAAATTTTATAATACTAATTATAGTATAAATCAGGATGCTTTTAAAGATATTGACACAGAGAGTTGTGCATATTTTACGGGGTGGCTTCTGTCAGATGGATACATATGCCCGAATAATAAGTACATATCATTGGCGATCCAAAGTGGAGATGTAGAAATACTGGAAAAGTTTAAGGAGTATCTTAACAGTAATAATAAGATTCTATCACGAGAACATGATACAGGCAGTTTATCAAACAGTTTTACTTTTTCTGATAAAGCTATTGTAACTAGACTCCGATCCCTCGGTTTAGAAAACTCAAAGTCTCTAAATGAAAACTGTCCTGAGATATTTAAATATAATCACCATTTTTGGAGGGGTTATCTAGATGGAGATGGCAGCATATATAGGGGAAAATCCGCAGTTCGTGTTGAGATGCACGGTGGTTCCAGTATATGTGAAGACTTCCAGAATTATTGTAAACATCTGGGGGTTGAAACATCTATCTATTCTCAAAAGTGTAAGAGTGGGAAAATTATCTACAGGTGTGTAGCTAGTGGGTTTAAGAAGTCCAAGATAATTTTAGATGAGCTTTATAGTGATAGCTCTTTAAGACTATCCAGAAAATATCAAACATACTTAGATAGGATTGTTTATGGATTATACTGAAGAGCAACAATTAGCAATTGACACATTAAGAATTTTACTTGGAGACATACCTAGTAGTGTGTTCTATCCAATTTTAATGGATAGTGAGTACGCAATCATATTGAGTATGCAGGAATGGGATATAAAAAAGTCAATCAGACGTACTGCATTTAGTATTCTCTTCTATTTAAATCAAACCCCTACAAGAGAGAGAAGTGGTGATATTGAGGTATGGGTAAGTGCTGCTATGGAATACCGTAAGTCACTAAATGACTTATTAAATAGTGAAAAGAATATCTTACCAGAGGATTTAATTCCTTGGGTAGCTGGAGCCAATAAAGAGGATGTTTGTAAATACCAGAAGAGTTCTGTAAGAAGCCCACTAGCACAAATCTCCACTTGTAGTAATTGGTGGACAAGAGTTGATAGGTATTCCTGTATATCAGATACAAGGGATATGAGCAATGGAGGGTTTGGATGTGGCACTTGAACAAAGACCCCCTAGAAAATCAATACCAACATTTCAACTGACAAACAAAGTCCCTATAAATGCAACAAGGGTGTCAGCAGGCGCTTGGGTGGGTGGAAGGTGGGTAGAGGGAGAAGGCGTAGAAATTACAATAGACGGTAATGTACAGCCCCTAAGATTCCACGAGATTTTACAACTCCCAGAGAGTGATAGAACAAAAGAATGGATTAAGATTTATTCTGCTGAAGAAATGTACACAGAACAAGAGAGTGCTGAGGATGGCAGAAGTGCAGATATCATCCATTGGCAAGGCAAAGACTTCAAAGTGATGCAGTGTCGCCACTACAGTATGGGAATTCTGGATCATTACTCGGCACTTGCCGCAAGAATGCCGTTGTCTGCGTTGTAGAATAAGGACATCCATGAGAATAACCACGAAGGTAAAGTTAAAGTTTAACGATAAGCCTTGGAAAAGAATGGAAAGAAATCTGAGGCGTGGAAACAATCAAGCTGTCAGGGTAGGCTTCTTTGATGGAGGATACCCCAGTGGAATTAGTGTTCCACAAGTGGCTGCATGGAATGAGGAAGGACACTTTACAGGATGGGGCGGGTATTCTCCTCCAAGACCATTCATACGCTTAGGTTTTATGAAAGAAGTAAAACAAGGCAAATGGTTTGCAAAGTATGTCCCAATGGTCAATCACATTGCACATGGACGTATGACTTGGAAATCCCTAAATCAAATGATTGCAGGAGAATTTGTTGACATGATGAAGAGACATATTCTTGAGTGGGATAGCCCAGCCAACAGCCCCGTAACTATAGCCCTCAAGGGTCATGGAGATGTGCTAATCAACACAGGGCTTATGTATGACCGTGTGAAGGCAAAAGTAGTGAGGAGGGGTGTGTAGGTGTCAAACAAAATAGAAACAGCCACAGAGGACGCTCTATACGCCTCTATGAGGCAAATATTAAACCACCTTGGGTGGGAGAAACTCCAAGTGGTGTTAGCCAATGAGGGTGGACTAGAACCTAAAGGTTCTTATGCCCTTATTAACATTATAGACCGACAAAGGGTTGGGAGAGTAGATGAATCTACCGGAAGCCCAAGAAATCAAGAATCTATAAATACATACTCAAATTATTACACACTCTCAATACAAATATCATTCGTAGGAAGTGAGAGTGGTGATGTTATGGGAGATTTCGAGGACAGTGTGTTTAGCAGTAGGCGTTGTATAGAATATTGGCAGATGCACAAACTAGGCCCATTGTCTCAAAGCGGCTCTAGAAGAGTCCCACAATTGCGTGAGACGAAGTGGGTGAAAGCCTACAACATTGATTTAAACCTTAGCTTTGCAATTCAGTCCAGAGAAACAATTGATTGGATTGAATTTTTCACATATGAGGACACGTATGGATTTACCCCTCCCTCACCATAAAATAAATACAAAAAGGAAACATAAAGTATGTCTCAAATAGATCGAATTGTACAAGTTAACATAACGAGGGAGACACAGCAAATTGATATTGCAGCGTTTGACATCCCCCTCATATTAGTTAGTGTAGATACCTCCGCAATTCCAATGCAACGTGTAGAAACGTTCACATCCATTGGGGCTGTTGATGACTTGTTCGGAACATCCCACCCAGCCTACATAATGGCTTTGAAACTCTTGTCTGGTGATATCAAGCCAGCCACCTTTAAGATTGGCTATGTGGAAGCAGACACTGGTGGTGCAGAGTCCTACGCTGACGGTCTAAACGCAGTGATGGACGCAGATGATACATGGTATGTATTGTTGTCTGACACTCGTGATGAGGCTGACGTTAAGGCTATGGCAGCAATAATTCAAGCACAACGCAGGATTTACATTACGTCTAGCTCCGCTGCTGATATTCTTGACCCAAATAGTATTACAGATATTGGTAGTGCATTACATGACGCAGGATATTTCCGCACAGCCCTAATGTACAGCGCAACAGCCAATACAGACTACCCAGAAGCATCTTGGACAGGTAGCCAGATTGTTGAAGTTCCCGGTAGTAATACGTGGGAATACAAACGACTTCCTGGTGTTACTATTTCACGCTTGTCTGATAGCAATATCAACACACTAGAAGCTAAAGGCGTAAACTATTATGTCACTGTGAAAGGCGCTCCAATAACACGTAGGGGTGTAATGGCTGATGAAGCCTGGATTGACGAAATAATTTTCGTTGACTGGCTACACGCTCGTATCCAAGAACAAGTGTATTTCCGTCTAATAAACAAGAAAAAAATACCCTACACTCGTGCCGGTTTTACTATGATTGAGAATGAAATTCGTAGCGTTCTCTCTCAAGGTGTTCAGAATGGCGGTATTGCTGATGACACCCCTTACACAGTGATTGCACCAGACCCATTGGCAATTCCACAGATGACACGGACAGCACGGGTCGCTGATGGATTCCGTTTTGAAGCTCGTTTGGCAGGGGCCGTGAGTGTCGTGATTATCAGAGGAAACGTTTATGCGTAAGTCCTTGATTTATAAGGGTAATTTGTTGAATATGATTAAGGATAAATAATGGCTTCGACTAAAGAAATATTGGCCTCTTATAGCCCTGAAGATGTGGTGATAGTGATTTCAAATGATCGCTTTAGCCACTTCTTGAGTGGGTATACAGAAGGCTCGTTCCTACAAGTTACACGTACTGTCCCTCACGCTGTTCTACAGAATGGCGCTGATGGGGCTAACGCTCGTGTAGTGAGGGGAGTAAAAAACTGTGACGTTACAGTGACACTAATGGCAACATCTGAGTCAAATGACGTTCTTTCTCAATTGCTTGCACTTGATGAAGGTAGCCGTGATGGTACTGATGTTTTCAGCCTCACTATTAAAGATAACACTGGACGTACTGTAATGTCAAGCCCACAGGCTTTCATTGGAACAAATCCAGAGATTGACTTCGGTATTGAAGTTACAGACCGTGCTTGGGTTTTACACGCTATTCACTTGTCTATCCACAGTGGTGGTAATGGACGTTTCAGTCCTGAAGGGTTTGAATCTGTTAATGACCTCGGGTATGTTTCTGCGGATCGTTGGACTCCAGCAACTACGTAATAAGAATAAGAATAAGGGGATTGAAATACATCCCCATTTTTATTTATAGGGAGAGAGGATGTCTACGATTTTAAGTCATTATTCCCCTGAAGATGTTGTTGTGTTGATTGGTGGGTTTTTGCCAATAGAGGGATTTCTGGAAGGAACATTCATTGGAATTTCCAAAGACACTGCCTTCTTTACCACGAAAGAATCATCTGATGGAGTAGTTAGTAGGGTAGCAAATAAGAGTGGGCTGTACACAGTGAGTTTGACATTAATGAGTACGTCAGAATCAAATCTCATCCTCACAAGAACAGCGGCATTAGATAACATCACACACATGTTGAAATTCCCATTAATAATTAAAGATACATTGGGAAGTACATTATTATTCTCTACAACCTCATGGGTTGAGAATGTTCCTAATACAGACTTCACCCTCGGTGTTTCTGCAAGAACATGGAATATCAAGTGTGCTAAGGCTACATTAAGTGTGGGAGGTAACGAACGTGCTAGTGGGCTGGTTGAGGATGCTATATCTACAATCGCTGGATTAGCTCCAGGTTTAAGAAAAATGTTCTAGGGAGGTGGTATGTTTAGTGAAGTAAAAACCTACGCCCCTGACGAAGTGTTTCTAACATTTGGGGGCTATACAGTAGAGGGATGGAATAGTATCTCTTTAAAGAGGCGTATACCTAGATTTAAAATCATACAAGGGATACGTGGTAAGAATACGAGAGTTAGGAATGAAAACAATCACACCTCTATTGAGATGAATGTTGACCTCACATCAAGTGTTAATAAAATACTCTCAGCCATTGTCTCTAAGGATATAGAGACAGGTGGGGCTGTATTACACCTATCCTTGATTGATAAGAGTGGCAGTGAGGTGTTTAGCAGCAATGAGGCGTTTGTTGTGGATGAGGCTGACAGAATGTACGACTCTACAATGAGTGCCCGTGTGTGGACGATTGAGTGCCTTGATTCACGTTATAGTGATGCCGGTGGTATAGCCAGTAGTTTGAGTATTTTTGGCTTTAAATAATTTAGTATAATTCTAGGGAGAAGAATTTTGGATATTTTAGAAAGCAAAGAAGTTACCATTAACGGTAATTACTATGTCATCACAGCGATGGAAGCTGTTGAGGGAATGGATTTTATTAGTAAGGTTTTTAGTGGTGGAGGCTCTGTCCCCCCTGCTAAAGATATACGACAAGTGATTGTCAAATGTGTAAAACTTGGTGGTAAACCTTTTACAGAGAAAACTTATGGCACACACTTCTCACGAAACTATGATGAGTTGATGAAACTGTTTGAAGAATTCATGGCTTTCAACTACGGAGAGTTTGACCCAAACGATGGAAGCGACACTTCGGAGGAAGACGATACTTCCGACAAGTAAAGGAAGATAGTCAAGGAGTGTCGCAGATTGAATCCTCTGAAATGAAAAGAGTAAAAGAGGAATTTTCAGGAGACTACCGAATCATGCGTGTTGTCATGTCTAGCAGTGATCCAATAAGCACTCTGCATAGAATAAGAACTGGGCAGTATTCTGTGAGAACATTTTTAGATATGTTAGAAATGTTAGACGTTAAAACAACAATTGATGAGCAAGAAATGCTTAGAATCAAGACACAGAATAAATAGCTCATATAACAAGGAAATGTTGATATGGCAATGGTATCGCAATACTTCGCTGAGGTAGGTGTAGGCTTAGACATGAAGAGCTTACGTTCTACACAGGCTTACTTTAAGCAGATAGAACGTACAATGTTGAATTTCAAGCGAAGGGTTGAGAGACAACAAACTATAAGTTTTAAGGCTGTCGTTGATAGAACGTCAATGATGCGGTCTTTACAAGTGAGTGCAAATAGGATAGCTAAAACTGTGGTTATCCCTTTGACAAGGTTTCAAGTGAAGCCTACTTCAATAGCACGGGCAATTAATACAGCCATATCTTCAACCCACTTCTCTAGGCAAGTGAGTTTTGGGGCAAGGCTTTCTGGACAGTCGCTCTCTGCAATGAGAGCACAGATTAGAAGTGCCCTAGAGGGGACGATTATACGCCCCAGGATCAATCCTATTGTTACTAGAGGTAGTGCCAGGGGGGTGACATCTAGTGGAGCCAGTAGTGGCAGGGTGGCGAATGGAGGTAAGTTCTTAGACCCTCGTAACACCTCCCGAATGAGTCCGTGGCATAACCCTATGATGGTTGGTGGTGGTATGGGAGCGTTCCTAAGATATGGAGCATTCTCGCTACCCCTTGTAGGCGGTGTGATGGGCTTAAATGCCATGTCAAACACTATTAGGGAATATAGAGCACAAGAGACAGGATTATCCTTTGCAGCGGGGATGACCGCAGACCCAAACAAAGACGTTGGGTACTATAAGGGCTATCTGCACGATGTCGGAGAACGGACAGGGATTAGAGAGAGTTTGCTATCACGAGATTTTCACCAAATGCTCGCTGGTAGTGCTGGAACAGAAATGGAACCCCATTTAGAAGAGGGGTTCATGGGATTGACACAGTATGCGTCCATCCTTGGTCTGAATGAAGAGAACATGCGCTTAGTTATGCGTGGTGTGACTCAGATGATCGGGAAGGGAAAAATTACCGCAGAAGAAGCGCGTAGACAGGTTGGAGAACAAATCCCAACATTCATGCGTATCTTAGGCGAACAAGCAGCCGGTGGTGACATGGCGAAGCTTGACAAGATGTTTGAAAGTGGAGAGTTAGTCACTTCTAAATATCTACCAAAGGTTTTGGCTCAAATGAAAAGAGAGTCAGACAAAATGATGGGGGAGTATTGGTCTAGCCTGCCATACTTAGTAAACAATGCCGCCCGTCAGCAAGAACTATTTATGCGAAAGTTTGCTGAATCAGGGGCTGAGTCAGGACTTAACAGGTTCTGGGTTGTTTGGGGCCAGATTGTTGAAGACTCTATAGGTAGTGCAGAAAAGTTGGGTAGGGTGTTTGATAATGTTGCCTGGAAACTCACAAGTGCCTTGCTAGTTCCACAAGAGTTGATTCGCTGGATCAATGGGGAGACTGACGGAAGAAACTTCTTCCAAAATTGGTTTGGCGACGCGAGTGATCACAAACCCCTAACGGACTTAATGTCCCAAGTCGAGAGGTTCAAGGTCAATATGAATAATATTGAGTTTGGGGGGCTTATCTCGATAAAGTCCACACTCGAAGATATTGAGGGAATTCTTAGACTAGTTAACGGCCTTTTAGAGGTGTTGAATGGTGGGATGGAGACATACCAAGCTTTCAAGCATGGCGGGGTTACAGGGGTAATTAATAAAGAGCTTCGGGATACTGATATTGAGGGAGCCAAAAAAGATTTATCCATGTCCCCCTTGAAACCTGGTAGTCCTGCATATGCCGAAGCTTTACAAGAAAACCTAAGGCTAAGAGAAGAGGCTAGAGAGGGTAGCTGGGTTCCAGCTTGGTTGAGGTGGATGGATAACTCAGCACTGTCAGTATATGGGGATATGTGGGCAGCGAGTAAGTCTATAGGCAATGCGATGGTTGGTGGGGTGGAGGCACTGGGAAGGGGGACGATGGGTGTGACGGGGGGTAAGATGTGGGGTAGGGATGACCCCGGATTCACTTCAATTAACAACTACATACCCCAGAGAGGTGAGAGTGCATACGGCGTCCCTACAAACAGTCCCGCCTCATTCGTAAGCCCACAAAGCCCACAAAACGTAAACAGCGGAAACCAACTAATAATTCAAAACCTCACTGTCACAGCCCAAGGTCAGTCTGATGAACTGCCACAGCTAATATCCTCGGAGATTGAGAAGAAGCTGAAGAATTCATGGCAAGATAACCTTATGTTTATCAATACACAGACAAGCAATGTCCCACATTAATAGGAGTAAAGAATGACCATAGCAGTAAAATTTGGTGATCTCACTGATCCTAAACAATTATCGGGATTTATCTTTCTGGATGCTGTTACCGTCTATACAAAGACTTTTGGTGGGAGGGTGACAGAACACCCAATAGAAACCGGGGTGAGTATAACAGATCACTTCATTTCTGAAAACCCTAAGTTTAAGATAAGTGGTGTGATATCGGGGGTAGATTTATCCCCGATTCCCTACTTACTGAAAACACTAGACACTACGGAAAATCTAAGTGGTGCAGAAGCAGAAAAAATAAAGAACATAAACCCACCACCTGTCCCAGTAAATATTAGTGATATTGGTGCAGGGTTGTCAAGATTCTTACCAGACGTAATCTCACAGTTTTTACCAGACACACTTGGTACTGTAACTGGCGGAGATGGGCCTAGGCAAGATTTTAGGCAAGAGGTGGAGTTGTTTTTAGAAACCCTTATGACTGGGGTGTTCTTCAACGAAGATAGGAAGCGTTGGGAAAATAGAATGACCATCTCCACTATCTACGAAGTGGACGGCAATCAACTTGGTAAATCATACACCAACACTGTAATGACGCAGTATAACGTTACAGAGAATGTTGAATCAGGGGAGGGACTATTCTTAGAACTTTCTTTTGAACAAGTGAGATTTGCCACATCCGAAGCAGCAGAAGCCCCTGCACCACAGAAGGGGACACCAGAAGCCCGTGGAGCAGCCCCAACAAAAGATAAGGGTACAGCCAAAACAACGGAGGTGAGTTCCACAGACTCAGCAGCACCGAAGGGTGGTGCATTCTCTACAGATAAGAAACCAGGAGGGTAGTATGGCTAGAGTGGTAAATATATTGCCTTTGTATCAGGATGCTGATTACTCCTATACTGTTTCATTAGAGGGAATTGCGTACAAAATACGTCTATACTTTAACGAGAGGGTGCAGAGGTGGGCAATTGACTTATTCTATGCAGATGGAACTCCTATTGTCCTGGGAGAGTCTTTAGTTAGGAATTATCCTATATTCCTTGACTACCAGATTGAAGGGTTGAGTGGGTATTTCTATATAGAAGAAATTGGTAAAGACATTAACGAAACAAATAAACACTTCTTTGAAATATGGAAATATTTTAGATTTTACTATATCTATGACGATGGGGAGTGAAAGTGGAAACCTACCAACGTAATAGGATATATAGTTTAATCGTAGGAACTGAAGATGATGCTGTTGAAATCAATAACCTCCAGATTCAGTTTGAAGTGACTAAGACAAGCAATAATAAAGAAAAGAAAAACCAAGCCAAGGTGAGTATCTATAACCTTACAAGGGAGAGACAGAAAGCCCTTGAAGAAGATTATGTCACAGTGATCTTACGTGCTGGCTACGGGGATTTAATTGGAGAGGGGGATGAAATCCCTATTCTCTTCTCTGGACAGGTTGTAGATTTAGAGGCTAAAGAGGAAGGAAACTACCTCACAAAACGACAGCACACTGATATTGTTACTACATTAACAATAGACGAACTGTTCTCACAATTGAATGGTAGGGTAGTTTCTAAAACTATCCCAGCAGGGAAGACAGTGAAAGATGCCATTTTGGGTATAGTTAAAGATATGCCCGAAATCACTAGGCATGAGATTAAGGGCGAGGGCGTAAAGAAGGGCATGGTTGATGGAATGCCTTTGTCTGGTACACCTAGACAACTCCTAGACCAACTAAGCAAGGCTTACACCTTAGAGTGGCAGATTGACAATAACATCCTGTACGTCACAGACGTAGATGGAACATCCACAGAAAACCTAGACACAGTTCCCAAGATAGGGCAGTTTTCGGGGTTGATAGATAGGCCAATGTTTAAGAGTGAGGATGTCAAACGCATTCGCCTAAAAGATAAATATAAAACAAAAGAAAAGCAATCTACTAAGAAGGGCAAAACTGGTGACAAACCTAAGAAAACTACCCTGCTAGATGAAGTTACACACAAAGGTGATTTTCGTGGAAGAGATTGGCATTCTAGCCTTATCCTCTCTGTATACGAATAATAAATAGTGAGGGCATATGACAAGAGAAGTGAGTTTTCAAGAGGTGATGTCTAGTGCTATAGATTATTACACTACGAATATCTATACAAGTATGCCCGGTGTGGTTGTCTCTGTAGATATAGGAAATATGCGAGTAGACGTTCAACCCTCTCTAAACATTAGAAACATTGATGGGGATGAGTCTTTCGCAAGACCAGTGATTATTAATGCACCCCTACAACTTCCTATCTCAGATATGGGGGGACTAACCTACCCAATTGGTGTGGGCTGTCCTGTAGAGTTGAGATGGACAATGAGGGGGTTGGATAAATGGAAGCGTGGCAATGGTATGCCAGACAGCCCTTCAGACGTTCGCAAGTTCGATATAAGAGACTGTATTGCTACTCCCGGCATCTACCCCTTGTCTATGTCAAAGAACGCAGTAGGAAGCCGTACAAACGCTCACAGCCCTGATGATGTCGTCCTAGTACACAACATAGGGAGTGGTAGTGAAGTGGAGATAAGGCTTACACCCTCTGGGGATGTGGTTGTAAACTCCCCAACTAAGGTGACAATTAACGCACCTGAAAATGAGATTAATGGCAATGTTGTGATTAATGGCAACTTTGAAAACACGGGTGGTAGTTTCACTGTAGGGACGGGGGAAATATCCTTGTCGGCAACTAGTGGAGCCTCTATGTCTGCACAGTTTGATATGACAGGGGATATTATCTTAAATGGTGTGTCTGTCGATGGGCATGATCATGGCGGCGTTCTTCCGGGTGGCTCACGTACTGACCCATTTAATATTTAGGAGAGGCTATGGATTTACTATTAGATAGTAATAAGGATTTAGTGTTTGTGAATGGAGAATGCCCTGTAGTGACAGAACGTGCAAGCGTTGTCGCACAGAGACTCACCATACGACTTCGGACACTGTATCAGGAATGGTTTCTTAACACTGAATATGGTGTCCCCTACCTAGAAAGGATTCTGGGGCAAAAGGTGAAGAAAACTACAGTGGATGCAATCCTACAAGAGCAGATATACAAAGAGAGAGGTGTTGCTGAAATTGTTTCATTCACTTCAACAATGGTGAATAGAAGGTATTCATGCCAGTTTCGTGTACGTGCTGACAATGGGGAAACAACTGCCACAATTAGTGTTTAATTACGAGAATAAAAAATAGGGAATAATTATGGCAGGAATAACCAGTGAAGGTTTAACGATTAAGAGGCTTGGCGAGGTAGTAACTACCCTCCGTGAAGAGGCTGTCCCTATCTTTCAGGACTTAGTTCTTCCAGGTGATGTTGTAGACACCTCAGATAGTAGCACAATAGGTAGGTTGATAGGGCTTGTCAGCCCATCGCTTTCAGACTTGTGGGAAGCTGTAGAAGAAGTGTATTGGGCGTTTGACCCCAATAGTGCTAGAGGAATTGCATTAGACAACCTAGTGATGTATGGCGGCTTGTCACGAAACCCTGCTTCAGCAACAACTGCTACGGTGGTGGTGTGGGGAAATGAAGGGTTGTTTATCCCAGCGGTCGAGTCTGTTGTAAGAGCAATAGATAATACATTCTACAACATTGCTTTGAGTGTTAGTTTGAGTAGAGAGCAGTGTATCGGATTTGAAGTGTCAATCCCTACTATTGTAGTGGGGAGTGTATATGGATTCACGATAACCAAGGGATCAACAACAATTTCTGTGTCTAAGACAGCCACTCCTAGTGATACAGCACAATCAATTATTAATGCTTTGTCTGCACAGATGCTGGCCTATTCTTCTACGTTCACATCTACATATACATCTACATCGCTCATTATTGAGTCGATAGATATTTTTGGGTATATCTCTGTTAATGTCTCAGGCTTAGTGCTCTCTAGTATTAAAAGCAGGACAGAAGTGATTAACCAAGAGACAGGATTTAAAGAGCAAGAGGCAAACACTATCACTTCCATAGCAACCCCTATTCTGGGGTGGGCAAGTGTTAATAACCCGCAAGAGGGTGTTACTGGAAGAAACCCAGAGACAGACGAAGAGTTACGTGTGAGATTTAGGGAAAGTAAATTCCTACGTGCTCAGAATATCTCAGACGCATTGTACGCCGCACTGTTGGAGTTAGACGGTGTTACCTATGTAGGTATCTATGAGAATGAAACAGGCGTCTACGACCCCGTATATGACCTCCCAGGGCATAGTTTCAAGCCTGTTGTGTTTGGGGGCAACCCTAATGAGATTGCACAAGTTGTGTGGAACAATAAGCCGCTAGGCATTGCCTCTGAAGGAAACACCACAGTCACTATCTTTGATAGTCAAGGGTTTCAACATGATATCGAATTTGAACGTCCTGTAAACGTAGACATTTATATTGATATCACACTCTCAACAAATCCACAAGAATTTCCTGCAAGTGGTGTGGCTGACATCAAATCAGCTTTGATAACCTATTTTAGAAATAACTTTGGTATTGGTGAAGAAGTGATATATAGCCGCCTGTACACACCGATTAACAGTGTTAAGGGACATCAGGTAGACACACTAACTATTGGGACAACTGCTTCGCCCACAGGCACTACAAATATTTCTATACCTTTTAATGGCATTGCCTCATTAGACACTAATAATATTAACATCACAATTTCATAAGGAGCAGTTATGGCGATAAATGAATTTGAGATAACACCCTATTTAGATGTGGCAAGAGATAGAGTGACATGGGCTTTTGAAAACAAGCCTGTGTTTGATAAATATCTTCAGTTAATCCTCATTGAGCAACAAGAGGTTCAGCAAGTATTAAGACAACTGATGCAGGATCGCAGTATAGACACTGCTATCGGAAAGCAGTTAGATATTATAGGGGATATTGTAGGGCAACCAAGAGAGTTAGTGGAGGCAGACTTTATACCTTATTTTGGGTATGAGGGAGCCTTTGAAGCACAGAGCTACGGGGATATAAATAATCAGTCGGTGGGTGGGTATTACTATGATATCACACAAAACTTAGCTGGTAATGTCCTTTTAAATGATGACCAATATAGATTATTCATTAAGGCAAAGATTCTAAAAAACATTACAAGAGCCACCCCAGAAGAGACAATAAGATTTATTAAATTTGTATTCGGGGCTGAGAGGGTTCAAGTTACTGTTGATAGGGGTGCAGAGCAAGCACTGATTTTGGTTAGTGAGGATTTAAACCAATTTGAAGTGGCCCTACTCAAGTATTTCTCTGAACGTCCCTACAAATCGTATTTTGTCCCTAAGTCATTAGGGGTGGGGTTACAGTTTGGGGGAATCCCTACAGGAAATTTCTTTTCTTATGTGGGTGTTGTTGGGGGGTTGGGGTATGGGGGTATTGGTGAAGAGGGTGGAGGTCAATATGCAAGCATATACACATAAGAATTTAGGGAAACTAGGAGAGTTAAATGGCTGAAATAAACAGGCCCGATATGACAAATCTTTGGGCTAGTGATGGGGCAGTTATCGCTCCTTCTGGTTCAAAGATACAGCAAGGGTGGACAGCAGAAATTCCCCCTCATCAATGGGAAAACTTTGTACAAAATAGACAAGATGAGGCTCTAGCCTACCTGATGCAGAAGGGCGTTCCTGAGTGGGATGCTTCTACAGAATATCAAGTTGGTAGGTCTTTTGTACAATTTAATGGTGTTATATATAAATCTAAAACACTAAACACAAACAAACAGCCAGACGTTTCCCCAACAGACTGGGAGAACTACGCAGACTCATTGGGGGTGACAGGGAAAGCTGAGAAATCAACTACGATCACAGCAGGAAATGGCCTTAGTGGTGGTGGGGATTTATCAGCAAACCGAACGTTAAATGTCACCTACGGCACTACGGTAGGGACTTCTGTGCAAGGCAACAGCATAGTTCAGGTAGTGGGGACAAGCACCTCTAATATCATGTCACAGAAGGCTGTCACAGATAACTTCCCCCGTATTCTCACCTATGCACAAGCCATTACACAAGCAACAGATATTGGCCCAATATTGGTAATAGGTATGGATGGGGTTTGGGAGTGGACAACCTCTACATTCTTCACGGGGTATAGACATCCTCGTTGTGGACATTGGGAGGATGGGTGGACAAAAACTCCTTTGGCATTTCAGTTAGAGGCTATTGGAGCCAACTGGAGCGAAGCAGACCCCAAGCAAGCGAGAGTTATCTCTGTGTATAGGGAACAAACATTGACTATTGCCTCTGGCTCGTGGATTGCAGGACAAAACATGATTTCAGACCTTGGGGGTGGGTTGTGGAAAAGCCCTGATTTACGCAACATGTTTAAACGGGCGAGTGGCACTGACGCTGACACTGCAAATGCTAGGACGGTGGGATCTTGGCAAATTGATCAGTTCAGGTCTCACCGCCACGGTATTGGTGAAAATTATACGAATGGCTCTGGGATATCGAACGCACTAAACCCAGCCCCGAACAATGTAATGTTCTCAACGTATGAAGGGGGTGCTGAGACACGTGGCGTTAACACAGCCGTTGCACCGTACATTCATGTTTAGCAGTGGATAAAGGGAGATACGCGCGAACCAGCAGAGCGGGTTTCAACGGAGGCTCTTACTACTCGGGAGGCGTCAAACCGTA
>SMFF01000165.1_pt1 | contig 22687 bp, 21 predicted proteins | sample 2456181 | NCBI WGS metagenome assembly SMFF01 (sample SAMN10132611, study PRJNA489261) | soil metagenome | isolation source: day120 antibiotic-loamy sand soil ammended with raw manure from dairy cow... | place: USA | collected 2015-04-01
CTATTTAAACGACAGTACTGAACCGGCGGGCTGGGTCGGCTACGACGGCCGCGTTTATTTAGAGGATCTCGATATCGAGAATCGTCTCGCCGTGCATGACGCCGACACGAAGTGTACGGTTCAATTCTCGTATCGGGCCGAGCTCGATACCTTGCCGGAAATCGGCCCACTGGTGTGCGTCTAATGAAAAAAACCCCAGCTTTCTTCTTGCGTGCAGGCCTGTTCGCTTTCCTGCTATTGGCGGCCGCGGGGCCTGCTTCTGCGGCAGTGAAGAATTGCGGTGCTCAAGCCGACAATTTGATCTTTGGCACCATTAATCTGCTGGCTGGCGGTGTCACTGACAGTAGCTCAACCATAAATTATTGGTGCAACGCCGACCCGGGAACGCGTGTATTGCTATGTATTGGCATGGAGCAAGACCCGCGCTCCGGCGTGTTCAGCCCTCGCACCATAACGCAAACCAATAGACCCGATGTTCATATGGAGTTCAATGTGTACTCGGACGCCGCTCGATCAATTATATGGGGCAGCTTGATGGCAGGCGGCGGCTACGAGCCCGTACCGATAATCATGAGCTTTGGTGCAGGCGAGTACCATCAAACAGGGTCCACCGCGCTATACGGTCGGATAAATTCGGCGGGCCAAGCGGGTCTGCCCGCGGGCTATTACAACACCAATACTTTCGGGGGTGGCCCGCTTTCCATCAGCTATAAGACACTAGCGACGAACGAAACTGCCGATTGCTCCACGGCGACCATAAAGCGACCGAAAGAATCCAGCTTCTACATCGAGGCGATCGTGCGAAGCGATTGTCGAATCGACTCGACAACAACGATGGACTTCGGCACAGTGTTCATGGAACTGAACGCAAATGTCGACAGCGTCGCCACTATAACTATTACTTGCAATGGTGGTCAGTCTGGCAATGGCTACCGGGTGTACCTTGGTAACGGCCTCTATGCTACGGGGAACCAACGCCGCATGCGAGGCACGCCCGGTTTCATTCGTTACGAGCTTTATCGTGATCCACAACGCAGTAGTCGGTGGGGAACCGACTGGAACGACGCGGTGACGGGAGTCGGGACTGGTCTTCCTCAATCGTTGACCGTCTACGGACGCGTGCCACCGCAGTCGCCGCCGGGCGCCGCCCGCTATTCGGATACGATCATCATTACCCTTAGCTATTAGCAGGACCCTCCAATGTTATTGTTTCGCGTGACGTCGCTCGTCGCTTCATTCTTAAGTGGCCTCGTGCTTGCAGCGTCGGCCAATGCGCAGGCCTTGTTCGATGTCCGTATTTCCATACGGTCTCAATGTAGTGCCCAGCAACCCTTGTTCGGGCCGCGGGCCAGGGGCGCGGCCACGGTTACCTGCCAGCCTGGCGCTACTCCGTACCAGTCGCATCTCATCAACATGGGCGATGATCGTTGGGAAGCCCTCGGGGCAGACGGCGACTTGCTGGTTGATGGAGAGCTGGATACTTCCACGCTCCGGCTATCCCGAAAAGAAATACTGTCGGCCCCTTTTCCCGATGCTTCAGCCCTTACGGCGAAGCTGATCTACGTCATTTTTTAGGCGTTCGCACAGGCCGGTCACGCCGTCAGTCAGTAAACGGACGCTTCGCCCTCAGGGCGTCTCTTGAACCTTCTGTGTACCCAGTAATACTGATCAGGCCTTTCGCGAATGCGGGCCTCAAGAAACTGATTCATGGCCAGCGCGTCGGCGCGGACGTCGCCGCTAGGAAAATTTTCCATCGCCGGCAAGATATGAAGCTTGTAACCTTGATAGTCGGGCAGGACTTCCGAAACAAAGGGAACGACACGCGCGCCGCTAAGTTGCGCCAGGCGCGACACTGCTGTAAGCGTGCAGGCCTGTATGCCGAAGAAGGGGACGAACACCGAGTCGCGTAATCCAAAGTCCATGTCAGCGGCCAGCATGATGGGTTTGCCCGATTTCAGCACGCGCAGGATATCGCGTGCACTGCCGTTACGAGGAATCATCACAGTGCCGAAGCGTGAGCGCTGTTCTTTCGAGATGGTTTCGGTCACGTCATCCGACATGGGTGTATAAAGCGACGCCACCGGATGTAAAATCGAATACACCATACAAGTGGCTTCGATGGCGGCAAAATGAAAGCCCAGGAAGATGGTCGGTTGTTCGTAGCTGTCTTGCAGGGGGATGGCACTATCTATTTGCATCAGGCCCTGCAAGGTCTTGGCGCTGCCATACCATTGGGTGCCGCGTTCCAGGTAGCTGCGTATTACGTGACGGAAGGTCGAGCGCGCCAGTTTTTCGCGTTCGGCGTCAGACTGTTCCGGAAAGCACAGTCTAAGGTTGGTTTGCAGGATGTGTTTGCGTTTGCCCGGTATAAGATAAAGCAGTGATCCCAATTGCTCGCCCAGGCGCGCGACCAGGCCATAAGGCAAGGCAGCAAGCGCGCGTAGCAGGCCTGATGTTAAAGTAGTTTGTGTGCGGTTTTTCATGAGTGAGGGTGCCCAAAGAGCACCCCGTCGGGGACAAGTCAATCAACTATGCTAGCACGTTACATTCCGTGACTTTTGCTTTTTCCTGTCTTCGAGGCGGCGCCTCGCTCAAGGATTGCTTTGCCACCGTATTACCGGCGTGGCATGGGCTTGCCGACTTTCCGGTAAAATGCCCTGTTCATTTGTTCAATCCCATTTATATATAGGTACCTAATGCAGCCCGAGGTTGAAATTTTGTCCGGCCTGGAGCGCCGAGTTGATCTGGTCGTTTCGATCGCCGACGTAGAAAAAGAAGTCCAGGCGCAACTCAAACGCGTTGCTCGCACTGCCAAGGTTCAGGGTTTTCGCCCGGGTAAAGCGCCGCTTTCCCTGATCGAGCGTAGCCACGGCCAAGGTATCCGTTATGACGTCATAAATTCCGAAGTGGGGCGGTCACTGGACGAAGCCATTGGTGAGACCAAGCTGCGCGTTGCTGGTACGCCCACGCTCGAGCCCAAGGTCGAAGGGGTTGAGGAAGGCTTCCTGGCCTTTACCGCCACATTCGAGGTCTATCCAGAGGTTCAGGTTCCTGATCTGGCCAGCCTTAAAGTTACCCGTGCCAATGTCCAGGTCGGCGACGCTGAAGTTCAGCGCACCATCGACATTTTGCGCAAGCAACGGGCCGAGTACGAAGCGCGCGAAGGCCGCGAAGCCCAGGACGACGATCGCGTCACGCTTGATTTTGTCGGCACGATAGACGGTGTAGCTTTCGATGGTGGCACGGCCGAGAAATTCCCCTTCGTCTTGGGTCAGGGCCGCATGCTGCCCGAGTTCGAGACAGCGGTGCGCGGCATGAAGGCCGGCGAATCCAAGACCTTCCCGCTTAGCTTCCCTGAAGACTATGGCAGCAAGGAAGTCGCTGGCAAAACCGCCGAGTTCAAGATCACCGTGACAGAAGTGGCCGAGCCTGTACTGCCGGTCGTGGACGCCGAGTTCGCCAAGTCGCTGGGCCAGGCCGAGGGCGATGTCGACAAACTATTGGCCGATGTTCGCAGCAACATCGAGCGCGAGGTCAAGGCGCGTGCCCAGGCTCGCACCAAAAGCAGCATCATGGATGCGCTGACTGCAGCATGCACTTTCGACGTGCCCAAGGCGCTGGTCGAGAACGAAGCGCAAGCCCGTGTAACGGCTGCCCGCGAAGAGCTCAAGCAGCGTGGCGTTCCCAACGCCGAGGCCATGCCTATTCCGGCTGAAGCCTTCACCGAGGAAGCAGAGCGCCGCGTACGCCTGGGCCTGTTGGTATCCGAATTGGTGCAAACTGCCGATCTTCAAGCCAAGCCCGAACAGGTGCGCACCCGCATCGAAGAGTTCGCTCAGAACTACGAGCAGCCCGCACAGGTGGTGGCGTATTATCTTTCCGATCGCCAGCGCCGTGCCGAGATCGAAGCCATTGTGCTCGAAGACAATGTCGTCGATCACGTATTGGCCAAGGCACAAGTAACCGACGAAGATGTTGCATTCGACGAACTCATGGGGACCAACTAATGTCACGTTTTACCGATTTTTACGCCTCAATGTATGGTGGTGACTCGGTGACCCCAACGGGGCTGGGCTACGTGCCCATCGTGATAGAGCAGTCTGGCCGCGGCGAGCGGTCCTACGATATTTACTCGCGCTTGTTGCGCGAACGGGTTATTTTCTTTGTCGGTCCGGTCAACGACCATTCGGCCAATCTGGTCGTGGCGCAATTGCTGTTTCTCGAATCCGAGAATCCCGACAAAGACATTTCTCTGTATATCAATTCGCCCGGTGGCTCGGTGTATGCGGGCATGGCAATTTACGACACCATGCAGTTCGTCAAGCCCGAGGTATCCACCCTGTGCACCGGCATTGCCGCCAGCATGGGTGCTTTCCTGCTTGCGGCAGGCGCCAAGGGCAAGCGTTACACCTTGCCCAATTCGCGCATCATGATCCATCAGCCTTCTGGCGGTGCGCAGGGTCAGGCGTCCGATATCCAGATCCAGGCCAAGGAAATCCTCAGCTTGCGCGAGCGCCTGAACGAGATCCTGGCCCGCAACACCGGGCAGTCCGTAGAACGCATCGCCGAAGACACCGAGCGTGATAATTTCATGTCGGCGGAAGATGCGGTATCGTATGGCTTAGTAGACAAAGTACTGGTCTCTCGTACAGACGAGGCTTAAGGCCAGCCGGTCGGCAGGCGCCACACGGCTCCTGCCGGTTATTGCTCGACAGGCCGGCATCTTGCCCTGTCGATTGAACTGAACGAAGAGTTTTATGCCCGAAAAAAAAGGATCGGCGGACGATAAGGTGCTGCATTGCTCGTTTTGTAATAAGAGCCAGCACGAAGTCCGCAAGCTAATCGCCGGACCATCGGTGTTCATTTGCGACGAATGCATCGATCTTTGCAACGACATCATTGTCGAAGAAAGCCAGGAAGCGGCGCGCGATGCCATTCGCAACGAGCTTCCCACGCCGCACGAAATCAAAAGCTTTCTCGATGGCTACGTCATCGGGCAAGATATACCTAAGCGCAATCTGGCTGTGGCGGTTTATAACCACTACAAGCGCATACGCTATGGTGAAGTCAAGGGCGACGACGTCGAGCTGTCCAAAAGCAATATCTTGCTGATCGGACCCACTGGGTCGGGCAAGACGCTATTGGCGCAGACCCTTGCGCGCATGCTGGATGTGCCTTTTGTAATGGCCGATGCCACCACCCTGACCGAAGCCGGTTACGTGGGTGAAGACGTCGAGAACATCATCCAGAAGTTGCTCCAGAACTGCAACTACGATGTCGACAAGGCGCAGCGCGCCATTATCTACATCGACGAGATCGACAAGATCTCCCGCAAGGCGGACAACCCCTCGATCACCCGCGATGTGTCGGGTGAAGGGGTGCAGCAAGCCCTGCTTAAGCTTATTGAAGGCACCGTGGCCTCTGTGCCGCCGCAAGGCGGGCGCAAGCACCCCAATCAGGACTTCGTGCAGGTGGACACCACCAGCATTCTGTTCATTGTGGGCGGTGCTTTCGATGGCCTGGACAAAATCATCCGCGACCGCAGCGAACGCTCCGGCATTGGTTTCTCGGCCAGCGTAAGGGCCAAGACGGAACGCGGCGTCGGCGAACTTTTCGCCGAGGTCGAACCCGAAGACCTGATCAAATTCGGCCTTATCCCCGAGCTGGTGGGCCGCTTGCCTGTGGTCGCCACGCTGGAAGAGCTTCAGGAAGACACGCTCATCCGCATTCTTACCGAGCCGCGCAACTCCCTGATCAAGCAGTTCCAGAAGTTGTTCGAAATGGAAGAAGTCGAGCTCGAGGTTCAGCCCGACGCGCTTGCTGCGATCGCCAAGCGGGCCATCAAGCGCCGTACCGGTGCACGCGGCTTGCGCTCCATCGTCGAACAGGCATTGCTGGGTACCATGTATGAACTTCCTTCCCAGAAGGACGTCAAACGTGTGGTACTGGACGAAAACGCCGTTCTGGGCACTGGCACACCGCTATTGATTTACGCTGACGAGCTCAAGGGCGAACCCGAAGGCCGTCGCGAGCCGGCCAAAAAACTGAAGGATGCGGCCGCCTGAAGCGCAGTGAGCTTTTTTTGACTTGAAAACCTGGCTATCGTCACTACATACACTATAGGTAGTACTAAAAAGGGAGGCCCTGGCTTCCCTTTTGCATCTAGAGGACCTTTTTAAGGAAATTACTATGTCTGCGAGCCAGATTCTTTCTTCAGAACCCACGGACTTGCCGCTGTTGCCATTGCGCGACGTGGTGGTATTTCCGCACATGGTGATTCCTCTGTTTGTTGGTCGGCCGCGCTCCATCAAGGCTCTTGAACTGGCCATGGAAGCGGGCAACAACATTATGCTGGTGGCACAGAAGTCCGCCGGCAAAGACGATCCCACCCCCGACGATTTATACGAAATCGGCTGCGCCGCCAGCATCTTGCAGATGCTCAAGCTGCCCGATGGCACCGTCAAAGTATTGGTAGAAGGCCTGCAACGCGCCCGCATCCAGGAAGTCAGCGACGCCGAAACGCATTTCATGGCCGTGGTCGTACCGATTGCGCCCGAAGAAGGCGAGGGCGCCGAATCCGAAGCCTTGCGCCGCGCCGTCGTGGCCCAATTCGAGCAATACGTCAAGCTCAACAAAAAAATACCCCAAGAGATCCTGACCTCGCTGGCCGGAATCGATGACGCCGGTCGCCTGGCGGACACCATTTCGGCCCATTTGCCCTTGAAGCTCGAGCAGAAGCAAAAAATGCTGGAGATCACCGGCACGTCCGGGCGCCTGGAAAGCCTGCTGTCGCAACTCGAATCCGAGATCGACATCCTGCAGGTGGAAAAGCGCATACGTGGCCGCGTGAAGAAGCAGATGGAAAAGAGCCAGCGCGATTACTATCTGAATGAGCAGGTCAAGGCCATCCAGAAGGAACTGGGCGAAGGCGAAGACGGCGCCGATATCGAAGAGCTCGAAAAGAAAATCGCTGCGGCTCAGTTGCCGAAGGAAGCGCAGAAGAAGGCTGATTCCGAGCTTAAAAAGCTCAAGTTGATGTCGCCGATGTCTGCTGAAGCCACGGTGGTGCGCAACTACATCGACACGCTTATTGGCTTGCCCTGGAAAAAGAAAAGCCGCATCAACAGCTCCATCTCGAACGCCGAAAACGTCCTTGATGCCGACCACTACGGTCTCGAGAAGGTCAAGGAACGCATCGTGGAATACCTTGCGGTCCAGCAGCGCGTCGACAAGCTGAAAGCCCCCATACTTTGCCTGGTTGGACCTCCCGGGGTCGGCAAGACCTCGCTGGGGCAATCCATTGCCCGAGCCACGAATCGCAAGTTCGTGCGTATGGCACTGGGCGGTGTGCGCGATGAGGCCGAGATCCGCGGCCACCGTCGCACTTACATCGGTTCGATGCCCGGCAAGATTCTCCAGAACATGAATAAGGTCGGCGTACGCAATCCCTTGTTCCTGCTCGACGAGATCGACAAGATGGGCGCGGATTTCCGCGGCGATCCTTCGTCAGCCCTGCTGGAGGTTCTTGATCCCGAACAGAACCATACTTTCCAGGACCACTATATCGAGGTCGACTTCGACTTGTCGGATGTGATGTTTGTTGCGACAAGCAATACGCTTAACATTCCGCCGGCATTGCTGGACCGCATGGAGGTCATACGTCTGTCGGGTTATACCGAAGACGAGAAGGTGCATATTGCCTTCGATCACCTGCTGCCCAAGCTCATGAAGAACAACGGCGTACAAGAGGGCGAGCTTACGATCGAGGAAGGCGCCATACGCGACATCGTGCGTTACTACACCCGCGAAGCCGGGGTGCGGGCGCTCGAACGCGAGATCTCCAAGATCTGTCGCAAAGTCGTCAAAACCCTGTTGGCCAAGAACCCCACGACCAAGGTTCGCGGCGGCAAGGCACGACCGGCACCCGAGCTCGAGCGCGTTACGGTCACATCCGAGAATCTCAGCGATTTCCTGGGTGTACGACGTTTCAATTTCGGCATGGCCGAAACAGAAAACAAGGTCGGTCAGGCAACCGGTCTGGCATGGACTGAAGTGGGCGGCGACTTGCTCACCATCGAGGTCGCCGACATGCCAGGCAAGGGTGTCGTGCTGCGTACCGGCTCGCTGGGCGATGTCATGAAGGAATCCGTTGAAGCGGCGCGCACGGTGGTTCGGGCGCGCGCCCAGAAATGGGGCATCCCCAATACGGCTTTCGAGAAGCGCGACCTACACGTGCACTTCCCGGAAGGCGCAACCCCCAAGGACGGGCCTTCGGCAGGCATTGCCATTACGACCGCGATGGTGTCGGCGCTTACCGGTATTCCGGTGCGCGCAGACGTCGCCATGACGGGCGAGATCACGCTGCGAGGCGAGGTCTTGGGTATTGGCGGCCTGAAGGAAAAACTGCTGGCTGCTCATCGTGGCGGCATCAAGACCGTGATGATCCCGGAAGAGAACGTCAAGGACTTGGCCGAGATTCCAGACAACGTGAAAAATCACCTGGAAATCATACCGGTGCGTTGGATAGACCGCGTTCTTGAGGTGGCCTTGCAGAATATGCCTACGCCATTGTCGGACGAAGAAGTCGCCAAGCTGGCGGCTGAAGCGGTCGCTGCGGCAAAGCCGGCCGGCGAATCGGCAGGCGGAGTGATGAAGCACTAAGCTGGTTTGCTTGGGTGCCAGGGGTCCGGCCCTGCAATCATGCATGATTGCAGGGCCGGACCTTTTTTATGGGTCGCGCTTTTGCACAATGGGCACGTGATACTTGGCGCAGGTCAGTTCAGCAAGTATGGCCACCGCGATCTCCGCCGGCGTGCGGGCGCCCAGGTATAGTCCGGTAGGGCCGTGCAGACGTGCTATGTCGGTCGGGGTCAGGTCGAATTCCAGCAGGCGTTCCTTGCGGATCCTGGTATTGCGCCGGCTACCTAGTGCTCCTACATAGAACGCCGCTGACTTTAGTGCTTCGAATAGCGCCATATCATCCAGCTTGGGATCATGGGTAAGGGCGACGATTGCGGTGTGCGGATCGATGTCAAGCTCAAGTATGGTGTCATCGGGCATGCCTCGCCTAAGATCAACACCGGCAAGCGACAGCCCGTCCAGGAATTCTTCGCGAGGGTCGATGATGACCACATCGTAGTCGGCGCCCATGGCGATCTGTGCCACACATTGCGATAGCTCCCCGGCACCAATCAACACCAGCCGCCATCGAGGGCCATAGACCGAACGCATCTGCCTGCCATCGAATGACAGCGTTGCAGTTCGATCTGCATTGTGCAGTTCACAGGCCCCACTGGGAATATCCAGGTCGCGCACAGTGATCTGTTTTGCCCGGATCCGGCGCAGCAACTCTTGGAGCATCGCCAAATCGGGACGGGGTTCGATGACGAGCTTCAAGGTGCCGCCGCAGGGAAGCCCGAATCGGTTCGCGTCGCCTTGAGCGACGCCGTAGACTGTGATCTGTGGCGTGGCATAGTCCAGCAGACCGCCATGTCGCACCTGGCGGATGAGATCGTCCTCAATGCAACCGCCCGACACCGAACCGTAGATCTGGCCGTCATCGCGTATTGCCAGCCATGCGCCTTCAGGCCGGGGCGCCGAGCCCCAGGTTTGCACTACGGTGACCAATGCTACGCGCCGGCCGGCCTCCAGCCATTCAATGGAATGCGTCAGTACGGATAAATCGGTGCTATTCATGTAACGGAGAATGCCTTCTTATGTGACTGTTGCGGTGCACGCGCTTGCCTTGCACTAGTAGCGGCCCAGCGGTCCAGGAAAGCCCAGGACATCATGGAGGCGCCCATGCCGCCCATCATGCCGGCAAGCAGGGCGGTGGTGTTGTAGATTCCTTCGGCGGCGAGGACAGCGTGTGGCAAGAGGTAGCTGCCCAAATTCATGCCCATGACCATCCAGGCGGCGCACGCCAGGCCGGACAGCAAATTGCTCGGTCGTCTCGTGACGAGCGCGGGCGCAAGGCTGCCGGCAAGCGTGCCCAGATGCATGAAGGGGAGGCAGATCCAATGCAAGCGGGTTATCTGGCCCAGGCTCAATGTGTCGGAGCCTGCGCACAGGCTGGTAAGCAGCGAGATGCCACCCTGGCTGGCATCCACAGCCATGCCGCCGAGCATACCTGCCACGGTTGGCAAGGGATCTGAAGGTGTTGCGCCTCATGGTGTGAACCCCCCCGGTTCAGCCAGACACTTCAGAATCCGGGCATAGTCTTGGGGAGTGTCCAGGTCCGATACGTATCCGTCGTGCTTGACTTCATGCAGATAGACGGCGTCCGGATTGTCTTGTATGAGCTTGCGGCAACCGAGCTTGCGCAAGCCCTGGAGGATCTCCGGAATGTGCTGGCTGTGGAACATCACGGGATTGCCGCGTTGTCCTTGGAAAGAGGGCACGAGTATCGAGCCGTAAGGTCTGTGTTGATAGGCGAGTGCAAGTTCAGCGTAGTCGTCGGACGAGAGCAGGATTTGGTCGGCCAGACACACCATGACGGCATCGCAGCCTGGCGTCAATGCGGCCAGGCCCGCGTTGACTGAAGTCATTTGGCCCTGTGCGTAATTGGGGTTATGGATGATGCGTACACTTAGCCCCTTCAGGGCGTCGGTAACCGGACCGTGGTTGTGGCCGGTAACGACAAGGACTTCATGCGCCCCAGATGCCGCGATGGCTTGCGTGCTTCTGCGCACAACAGGCTCAACAGGGGCTGGCAGCAGCATTTTGTGGCGGCCCTGCATCCGGAGGGATTCTCCTGCGGCAAGGATGATGGCAGAGAACTTCATGCCGGCGATGAACTGGACATTCGTTGGGCAATTTCCAGATATTTTTCGGGGTCATGATCGAACTTCGTCTTGCAGCCATTGCAGCAGAAGTAATGCGTGCCGCCGGCCACAGTAACCGTGTGCAGGGCGGTCGCCGGGTCGATGGCGCGCAGACATACCGGATTCACATACGATCCAACTGGCTGCGGGTCCATAGAGGCGGCGGCGGTCTGTACAGCGCCGGCTGCCTTGCGATGTTCGCGCACCAGTCCAGCTACGGCAGCCAGCGCGATTTCGGCTGGCGTGCGAGCCAGAATGTCCGGCCCGGCAGGGCTTTCCAGGTCGGCCAGCCGTTGCTCGCTAATGCCCACGGATCGCATGGCAGCTATCAGGGCTTGGGCTTTGCGGCTGCTTGCAATAAGCAGCACTTTTCTGGCGGCGCTTCGGAGTGCGTCTTCCAGATTTCTTGCGTCGTCATTGCCTTGCGTGGCGACCAGAATGTAATCAGGGCCGGGTGTCGCGGTTTGCAAGTTTTCCAAGGATATATGCCAGCCCAGGATGGCGGCCAGTTTAGCGGCTGCTGTCCCCGCGGGCGTCGACCCGGCGATGTAGAGGGTGGGCGGCGGATTGACGGCTTGTATGAATAGATCAAGCGCGCCATTGCTCGCGCATGGCATGGCGTGATGCTCGGTGTCTGGATCGCTGATACCGCCGTCGTTGCTGATGCGGATCAACCTGGATCTTCCGCTTTGTATCGCATCAAGGGCCACCTGCACCACGACGTCCTGTGCACAGCCCCCTCCTACCCATCCGCGCATGCGTCCGTCGGCCGTGATGATGGCCTGGGCCCCGACATACGCGGAGGTGGGCGATATGGCGCGCACGACTGTCGCCCAGGCGTAGGGCAGGTTCTGTCCAGAGAGATCGAGCGCCTCAGACAGGAGGCCAGTATCGAAGGAAGGCGGATTCATCTGCAGATCCTCAAGATGTCGGGCAAGGCCTTTTCCAGACTTGCCAGATTGCCGGCCGGGAGCAGCCCGTCGATAAACGGCAGTGCCGCTTGCATGCATGCGGATGTCGGCGTGTAACCGGGACGGCTTGCCAGGGGGTTCAACCACAGAATCCGACGTGTCTGTCGGCGAATGGCGGTCAGCGCGGTGGTTATCGAATCGGCCGGGTCGGTGTCGTAGCCGTCGCTTGCGATCAGTACACAGCTTCGAGCGTGCAACAGTCTGCGGGCGTGGTCGCGGTTGAACTGTTCGAGGGAGGCCCCAATACGCGTGCCGCCCGCCCAGCCACTGGATAGTAAATGTAGGCTTTCCTGGGCTCGGACGGGATCGGGGTCGCGTAGCGCTTGCGCTATGCCGACCAATTGGGTGTGGAAAATGAAGCAATGTACGTCGGTGAGCAGGGATGTGAGGATACGCGCCAATCGTAAATAGAAGAAGCTGTACAAACTCATGGAGCGGCTGACATCCAGCAGGAGTATCAGCCGGGGACGTTGTTTCTGGCGCTTGCGCCAAGCCAGCTCCAGGGGCAGGCCCCCGTGCGAGACGCTGCGCCGCAGGCAGCGGGCCAGATCAAGGCGGCGGCCGCGTGCAGATGCCTGGTCTCGTCTCAGCTCGATCTGCCTTAACCGTTTCGCGAAGCTCTGCAGCAAGGCATCGAGGGCGCGTACGGAGTCGGGATCCTGCATATGACGAAAATCAGTACGTTTAAGCGCTTCTTGTGAACTGGCACCTTCTGATCTTGCCCCGCCGGGGGCTTCTTCCCCGTATCCGGAACCGGAACCGTCGTCCAGAGGCACGCCCTCAGTATGATCCGGCAGAGCGCTTGCTAGGCTGGTATCCACGCTGGGGCCACCAGAGGTTCGGATTTCGGTGCGCCGGGGTGGAGGATCCGGCAAGAACCAGATGTCGAACAGGTCGTCGAACTGTCGCCACTCTTGCTGGCACTTGCACAGTACGCTGCGTAGCGTCCAACGTGCGATGTTGCGGTCCAACTGGCCAGCGTAGGCTAGCGCCTGTACTGCCGCCGGAGCATCTGCATGTTTGTAGCCATTGGCGCGCAAGAATCCCGCGAAACCGAGGTAGCGGCCCTGGAGTTGGCTGGCTAGCGGCGTGATGCGCAGCGTGTCTTGCTGGATGGCTGTCAGCATGCCGCAACCATCTTCTGTATGACGGGAAGAGTCAGCCGTGCCCGGTCTTCGTGGGTTTTCACGAGGGCGGACAGCGAATCCAGGATGCGCTCGGTGCCATTTTCATCCAGTGTGCGCAGGTCCAGTTGCAGCAGCGCGCTGATCCAGTCCAGCGTTTCGGCGATGCCAGGTTTCTTCTTGAGATCCAGTCCGCGTAGTGACTGCACGAACTCTACCACCTGCCGTGCCAGTGCCAGGGGCGCATCGGGAACACGAGCCTGGATGATCTTCACTTCCTTATTGAAGTCGGGATAGTCGACATAGTGATAAAGGCAGCGACGGCGCAGCGCATCGGAAAGCTCGCGCGTGCCGTTGGAGGTCAGTATGACGTCAGGTCGGCTGCTTGCGCGTATCGTGCCGAATTCTGGTATGGAGACCTGGTAATCGGACAGGACCTCAAGCAGGTATGCCTCGAAGGCTTCGTCCGCCCGGTCGATTTCGTCGATCAGCAGCACTGGTGGCGGCGACGTCGTGATGGCTTCCAGTAGCGGGCGCTTGAGCAGGTATTGCTCGGAAAAAATGTCTTTTTCCTTTTCGGCAGTGCTGCGATCGTCATGCTCCAGCAGCTTGATTGCCAGCAACTGCCGCTGGTAGTTCCATTCGTACAGCGTCGAATGGGCGTCCAGCCCTTCATAGCATTGCAGGCGTATCAGACGCGTGTTTCGTGCCAAAGCCAGCGACTTGGCGACATCGGTCTTGCCCACACCCGCTTCGCCTTCCAGCAAGACAGGGCGCTGCAAGGCTTTTCCCAGCACCAGGGTCGCCGTGAGGCTCGAGTCGGCGACATACCCGTGCTGCCCAAGCTGATTCTTCAGGTCAGAGATGCGGCTTGGCTGTTCGGAAGGCATAGGCGGCTCCTGACACTTACGCTGAGTTTCTTGAAAATACGCGGCGGAACCAGTCGGCAATTACTGCCCACAGCAGCGACAGGCCGTTTAGTTCACTTGCTTTCTGCGTGGGTGGTGCATTCTGGACGGATGCGCTGCTTGCGTTAGGGCTGCCATCGGCCCGCGCCTCTTGCAGGGCCTGCACGCGGTCGGAGAAGTTGGCGATGAACTGCTTGAGTATGTGTTCGGACACGGTGTCCATCATGCGTCCGCCAAAGGTCGCCGCCTTGCCGTTCATGGTGATAGTGCTCCGCCCGATCAGTTCGCAGGTATCGCCGGTCGATTGCACAGTGGCGACCAGGTCCATCGACGCGCCAGATGTTCCCGTCGTGTCGGTGCCTTTTCCGGACAGGTGCAGCGTTTGCGTGTCGGCATCGATGTCCAACACGGCGATGTGGCCCCTGAAGGACATCGTGGCCGGGCCGACACGTACCGACACTGTGCCCTTGTAGTTTTTGTCGTCGATGCGTTCAGTGATGCTTGCGCCTGGCATGCATTGTGCAACGCCTTTTATATCTTGCAGGAACTCCCATGCGGTGCTGGCAGAGCAGGGCATGGGGTAGGTCTTGTCTAGTGTGACTTGCATAGTGTCTCGATTCAGCGTTTATCCAGGCCGAGGGCATGGCTTTGTTGCCATACCCGGTAGGCGTTGTGCGGCATGTTCATGTGAGTCACACCCAGGTGCGAAAAGGCGTCTACGACGGCGGATGTGAAGCAGGGAATGGAACCGACGTGGGGCGATTCGGCCACACCTTTGGCACCCAGCGGATGGTGCGGCGACGGCGTAACAGTGAAGTCGGTTTGCCACTTTGGCGTCTCGACAGCCGTTGGCACGAAGTAATCCATTAAGGTTGCGCCCAGCAGGTTGCCAGCTTCGTCGTAAGGCATTTCTTGCGCCATGGCTACGGCAAAGCCTTCCGTCAGTCCTCCATGCACTTGTCCCTCGATAATCATGGGGTTGATGCGTGTGCCGCAATCATCCAGGGCATAGAATTGCCTGACTTTGGTTTCGCCGGAGTATCTGTTGATGTCCAGGACACACAGGTAGGCACCAAACGGAAAAGTGAAGTTGGGCGGATCGTAGTAGTCGACTGCTTCCAGCCCCATTTCCATGCCTTCGGGCACATTGCTGTAGGCCGCCAGGGCGACTTCCTTCAGGGTTTTGGTTTGGTCGGGCGAGCCTTTCACGACAAAGCGATCCAGATCGAACTCGACATCGTCGGGACTGACTTCCAGCAGATGCGCCGCAATCAGTCTTGCCTTCTCACGAATCTTGCGTGCCGCTCTGGCAATCGCTGCGCCCGCGACCGGAGTGGAGCGCGAGCCGTAAGTGCCCAGGCCGTAAGGCGCCGTGGAGGTGTCGCCCTCTTCAACCTCGATGACCGATGCGGGAATGCCCGCTTCAGTGGCTATGATTTGGGCGTAGGTGGTCTGGTGCCCTTGCCCCTGCGTAATGGTGCCCATGCGGGCAATTGCGGAGCCATCAGGATGCACCCGAATTTCGCAGGAATCGAACATGCCCATGCCCAGGATGTCGCACATCTTGGAAGGCCCCGCGCCCACCACCTCCGTAAAGGTACAAATACCTATGCCCATCAGCCACTCGGCAGCCGGATCATTACGCCGTTGGGCCTGCTCGGCACGCAGCGCCCGATAGTCCACAGCGTCCATTGCCTTGCGCAGTGCCGTCTCGTAGTCGCCCGAGTCGTACTCCAGCCCCATAGCGCTATGGTAGGGAAATTTTTCTTTTGGAATGAAGTTCTTGAGGCGTATCTCGGCCTTGTCCATGCCCAGCTTCTGGGCCAGGATGTCGACCATGCGCTCGATGATGTAGACGGCTTCGGTAACCCGGAACGAGCAGCGATATGCGACCCCGCCCGGAAATTTATTGGTGTAGACGCCGTCAACCGAGACGAAGGCGTTGGGAATATCGTACGAGCCGGTACAGACATGGAACATGCCCGCCGGAAACTTGGTCGGGTCGGCACAGGCGTCGAAGGCACCGTGATCGGCAGTAACGTGGACGCGCAAGGCCTTGATGCGGCCGTCCGTGTCAGCAGCCAGTTCGCCGGTCATGTGGTAGTCGCGGGCAAAGGCGGTGGCGCTGAGGTTCTCGGTGCGCGATTCTATCCACTTTACAGGCTTGCCGAGCACGATGGACGCCACGATAGAGGTTACATAGCCCGGATACACTCCGACCTTGTTGCCAAATCCGCCGCCGATGTCCGGAGAAATAATGCGTATCTTTGACTCTGGAATCGATGACAGCAGGCCGACTACCGTACGCACCACGTGTGGCGCCTGCGACGTGATGTACACCGTCAAGTCGCCGCGTACCTTATCGAACGATGCGACGCAGCCGCAGGTTTCCAACGGACAGGGATGAACGCGCGGATACAGCATCGATTCCTTTACCGTGACCTGCGCGGTGTCGAAGACACGGGCAGTGCGGTCCTTGTCGCCGGCCTCCCAGGTAAAAATGTGATTATGATGGCGGCGTGCGCCGTGCGCTCCGGTGTCCTTGCCATGCAGGTCGTCACGTACGACCGGTGCGTCAGGTTCGAGGGCCTTGAAAGGATCGACCACGGCCGGCAGTTCTTCATATTCGACTTCCACCAGTTCGGCGGCATCCGCTGCTATGTAGCGATCATCGGCAACGACGAAGGCAACTTCCTGATTCTGAAATGACACTTTTTCGTCGGCCAGGACGGCCTGGACATCCCCGGCCAAGGTGGGCATCCAGTGCAGGTTAAGTGGCTTGAGGTCTTCGGCTGTGAGCACGGCGTGTACGCCTGGCAATGCCAGGGCGCGCGACTTGTCTATTTTCAGGATGCGTGCGTGGGCATAGGGGCTGCGCACCATGGCGCCAAACAGCATGCCGGGCATCTTGATGTCGTCTACATAGTTTCCCTTGCCCTGAATGAAGCGGGGGTCTTCGCGACGTTTGCGCGAGCAGCCAATGCCTTCAAGCTTGCTCAGTCGATCAATGTTGAGAGTGTCCATTTGGGTCTCCGGCAATCTTAGTTGGCAACATCCGTCATTAGGGGATGCGAGGATTCGACGGCTATGCCGCGTAGTTTCTTGGCTGCATGCTGGACCGCCTTGACGATATTTTGATAGCCCGTACAGCGGCAAAGGTTGCCAGCGATCCAGTAGCGGATTTCCTCTTCGCTGGGATCGGGTATTTCGTGCAGCAGTCGGTAGGTGCGCACGATCATGCCGGGCGTACAGAACCCGCACTGGAGGCCGTGCTCTTGCATGAAGGCTTCCTGTATGGCGTGCAGCTCGCCATCTTGAGCGAGCCCCTCGACCGTCAGGATCTCGCGCCCTTCGGCCTGTACGGTGAGCATCGTGCACGACTTCACCGACAGGCCATCGATATCGACGGTACAGGCTCCGCAGTGCGAGGTTTCACAACCGATGTGAGGGCCGGTGTGCTGACACTTCTCGCGCAGGGTGTGTATGAGTAGTTCTCGTGGTTCGACGGCTACGTCCGCAGGCTTGCCGTTCAACACAAATGACACCAGGGTTTTCTTGCTCATGTTGTTCTCCGTTCAGCGTGTGGCGCGCGAGTGGGCGGTACGCAAGGCGCGATCCGTCATGACACCGGCCATGGCTATCTTGTATTTGATGTCGCCGCGCAGGTCGGCCACGGGATCGCAGGCCGACATGGTCAACTGGCAGGCTTGCTGAATGGTTTGCTCGTTGAGTTCTTTTCCCAGCAGGAAGGATTCCGCCTCGGAGGCTTTGAATGCCACAGGACCGAGATTGGTCAGCGCAATGGAAACATAATCTACCGAGGTTCCGTCCATGCGCAGCAACACGGCGCTGGCGGCTGTGGCGAAGTCGCCGACTTTCCGCTTGAGCTTGCTGTAGCACTGCCCGGTGCGCGCATCGGGTGTGGGGATGCGGATCTCGGTAAGGATCTCGTTCGGTACCAGTGCCGTGTAGTAAGTGCCGAGGAAGAAGTCGGCGGCCGCTACGACGCGTTCGCCCGAGGGGCCTTGAAGGACGAAGCTTGCGTCCAGGGCCAGCATGAGGGCAGGGTGATCATTGCCGGGGTCGCCATGGGCGATGTCTCCGCCTATGGTGCCCATATAGCGTACCTGGGGATCGGAGATCAGGCGCGCGCCTTCGACGAGCAACGGGCATTTGCGCTGCAGCACCTCCGACCAGATCAGTTCGTTCTCGGTCGTCATTGAACCGATGCGGATCTCATTGCCGACCTCTGTTATGCCCTTGAGGCCGGGGATCTTGCCCAGGTCGATCAGGTGGCCCGGCTGTGCGAAACGTAATTTCATCATGGGCAGCAAGCTGTGGCCGCCAGCCAGCAGCTTGGCTTCGTCGCCGTACTCTGTCAGCAGGTTTATTGCTTCGGGCAGGCTTTGCGGCGCGTGGTACTCGAATGGACGAGGTATCACAGTTGTCTCCTTTTGTGACAGGATGTCTGGTATATTTGCTTTTATCTGCCAAGAGCATGACATCAACCGCCGACGCCCTTCAATGCGATTGCACCAATGGCGGTTTTATCTACACCAAGTGTCTTGAAAAGCCGGCGAATGTCTTGTCGCCAAGGTGGCATCGGCATCGGTGGAGTCAAACACAAACTGGGGGAGTACGTTGCGGAAAACCCAACAATCTGAAACCTTTCAGCATCGGCTCGAACAGTTCAATCCGGGCATGGTGTGGCTGGACCCGTCCAATCGGGTGACGGCCTTGAACGACGTGGCCATGCAGATTCTTGGTCCCGCGGCAGAGCAGTCATTGGGAGTCGAGAAAAGCGGCTTGCTGGGGCTGAACGTATTGCAGTTGCACCCCGAACGCAGTCGCAGCAAACTTAGCTTCATCCTTGATTCTCAGGCGCCTGTGGGCTGTCCCGTCCAGTCGCCCCCTCCGGTCGCCATGATGATCAACATTCCCGACAAGGTGTTGATGGTCAAGGTCTCGAAAATGATCGGGGCTGGCGGTATAGTCGGCACCTGCATGGTGTTTTACGACCTGACTGATGCCACGACCATGCCAGCGGCGCCTGCTACAGCGCAGGCTCTGCCCCCCAGGCGCCTGTATAAGATCCCGGTGTATCGCAAGAATCGCGTTGTTCTTATCGAGCTAAGCGAAGTCCTGCGCTTTGAGGGCGATGGCCACTACACCACTATTGCAACCCGAGACGATCGCTATCTATCCAATCTTTCGCTGACGGACCTGGAGAAGAGGCTGGATCCGGAAGTTTATGTAAGGGTGCACCGCAGCCATATTGTCAGTATCCGGGACATTATCGAGCTGGTGCGCAACAAAGATTCCGTCAGCTTGAGAATGACAGGCCATGAACAATCGCTGATTCCTGTTAGTCGCGCGAAAGTCGCGCAGCTGAAGGACCTTCTGGGCATCGTCTAGCTAACAGGGCCAGAAGAAATAGGGTCAGTGTAGCGGCGTGTTGCGGATGAGGCCCACGGCGATGCCTTCAAGCGAGAAGTCGTCGTCGGCGGAGACCACGATGGGGGAGAAGTCGGGGTTTTCCGGCAACAGCTCTATTTGGCGGCCGGTTTTGGAGAAGCGCTTGACGGTGACCTCGTCGCCCAGGCGAGCAACGACGATTTGCCCGTTACGGGCTTCGGGGGACTTTTTTACCGCCAGCAGGTCGCCATCCAGGATGCCGGCATCGCGCATGCTAAGGCCGCGCACCCGCAGCAGGTAGTCGGGCGTTTGGCTAAAAAGAGAAGGCTCGATGCCGATTTCTCGTTCGACATGCTCGGCCGCCAAAATAGGATTGCCGGCAGCCACACGCCCCACCAGGGGAACCAGCAGTTGTGCCAGCGCGCTGTTGGCATGGTGCAGCGCGCCGTTGCCGGCTTGTGTATCGGTGAGGCGAATGCCGCGAGAGGCACCCGCCGTCAGTTCGATGGCGCCTTTTTTGGCCAGTGCCTTCAAGTGGTCTTCGGCGGCGTTGGCCGATTTGAAACCCAAGGCGCGCGCGATTTCGGCGCGCGTCGGCGGAAAGCCGCTGCGCGCGATCTCGCTGCGTATGAGTTCAAGAATTTGCTGCTGACGCTCTGTTAGCTTAACGGCCATTGCAATCCAGACTGTGTTTTTATACAGTTATGGATTTTGCAGCATATTCACATAAAGATCAAGCAGTCAGGACGCTGGCGATGGCCTTGGCAACGTAATCGATGTTGCGGCTGTTAAGGGCAGCCACGCAGATTCGTCCGCTGCTGACAGCGTAAATGGCGTGTTCGTCGCGCAGGCGATCCACCTGCTGGGATGTCAGGCCCGAATACGAGAACATGCCGCGCTGGTCCAGAACGAAGTCAAAGTTTTGCGTAACGCCGTGGGCTTTAAGTTTTTCTACCAGTTGGACGCGCATGGCACGTATGCGTTCGCGCATGCCGGCCAGCTCGGTGGTCCATAGCGTGTAAAGCTCCGGTGTGTTCAGCACGGTGGACACGACAGTGCCGCCATGGGTGGGCGGGTTGGAGTAGTTGGTGCGGATAATGCGCTTCAACTGGCTGAGTACGCGTACGGATTCGTCCTTGCTGGAGGTAACCAGGGTGAGGGCGCCGACGCGTTCGCCGTACAGCGAGAACGACTTCGAGAAAGACGAGCTGACCAGCATGGTGAGATCTTGCTGCGCGAACAATCGTACTACCGAGGCGTCTTCTTCCAGGCCATCGCCGAAACCCTGATAAGCGATGTCCAGGAACGGGACCAACTTGTTTTCTTTGACGATCTGGACGATTTGCTGCCACTGCTCGAAGGTGGGGTCGACGCCGGTGGGGTTGTGACAGCAAGCATGCAAGATGACGATGGTCTGGGCGGGCAGGGCACGCAAAGAGGCCAGCATGCCGGGGAAATCCAGGCCGTGAGTCGCGGCGTCGTAGTAGGCGTAGGTTTCGACCGGGAAGCCGGCGCGCTCGAAAAGCGCACGGTGGTTTTCCCAGCTGGGGTTGCTGATGACAACCTTGGCATTGGGCAGCAAGGCCTTCAGGAAGTCGGCGCCGATCTTCAGGGCGCCGGTGCCGCCCAGGGCCTGCGCGGTCAGGGCGCGGCCCGAACTAATAATGGGGGAGTCTGCGCCGAACAAGAGGGTTTGCGCGCCCTTGTTGTAGCCAGCGATGCCTTCCATGGGCAAATAGCCGCGCGCGGCATGAGCCTCGATTCTTGCGGTCTCCGCCTTGCTGACGGACTCGAGCAGCGGCAGACGACCTTGGTCGTCGTAATACACGCCTACACCAAGGTTGACCTTGCCTGTGCGGGCATCGGCGTTATATTGTTCGTTCAGGCCAAGGATGGGGTCGCGCGGAGCCAGTTCGACGCTTTCGAAAAGAGATGTCATGTAAGGGAATTTAGATGGGTAGTGAAACGGAAGACAATAGTGTGATAATAAGGGGTTTACCCTGAAAGTGTCCAGTATGAACGCCCCAGCACCAGGTTTCATCGATTATCCGAACAGCCCCTTTCAGTTGTACAGGCCTTATCCGCCGGCCGGCGACCAGCCCACGGCCATCGATGCGCTGGTCGAAGGCATCAATGACGGTCTGATGTACCAAACGCTATTGGGCGTGACCGGCTCCGGCAAGACCTACACCATGGCCAACGTCATTGCGCGCACCGGCCGCCCGGCCATTGTGCTGGCGCCCAACAAGACACTGGCGGCGCAGCTGTATGCCGAGATGCGTGAATTCTTTCCGAACAACGCCGTCGAGTACTTCGTGTCGTACTACGACTATTACCAGCCCGAAGCCTATGTTGCGGCGCGCGATCTGTTCATCGAGAAGGACTCGTCCATTAACGAGCACATCGAGCAGATGCGCTTGTCGGCCACTAAAAGCTTGCTGGAGCGCCGCGACACCATCATTGTCGGCACAGTGTCTTGCATCTATGGCATAGGCAATCCGGGCGACTACCACGCCATGGTGCTTACACGATGTGGAGTTCGTGCGAGGCGTGTTTCGGGCCCGCGGCGAGATCATCGATGTCTTCCCGGCGGAGCACGCCGAGCTTGCCTTGCGCATTACCCTGTTTGATGACGAGATCGAGTCCTTGCAAATGTTCGATCCGCTTACCGGGAAGATCAACCGCAGCATTCCCCGTTTTACCGTCTTCCCCAGCTCGCATTACGTCACCCCGCGTGAGACCGTACTGCGCGCTATCGAAACCATCAAGGTGGAACTGCGCGAACGGCTGGCGGTGCTGATTGCAGACGGCAAGCTGGTCGAGGCACAGCGACTGGAGCAGCGCACGCGTTTCGACCTGGAAATGCTGCAGGAACTCGGCTTTTGCAAGGGCATCGAGAACTATTCCCGGCACCTGTCCGGCGCCGCGCCGGGCGATCCGCCACCCACGCTCATCGACTACCTGCCGCGTGACGCCTTGATGTTCATCGACGAAAGCCACGTGACCATGGGGCAGCTAAGTGCCATGTATCGGGGCGATCGTTCGCGCAAGTCGACGCTGGTGCAATTTGGGTTTCGTTTGCCGTCCGCGATGGACAATCGGCCCTTGCAGCTGGAAGAGTTCGAGCAGCGCATGCGGCAATGCGTATTTGTTTCGGCCACGCCGGCCAACTACGAGAACGAGCATACCGACAACGTGGTCGAGCAAGTGGTGCGGCCCACCGGCCTGGTCGACCCCTTGGTGGAAGTGCGTCCGGCGCTGACCCAGGTCGACGATCTGCTTGGCGAGATCAAGAAGCGTGTAGCGGTACAGGAGAGGGTGCTGGTTACTACGCTGACCAAGCGCATGTCGGAAGACCTTACCGATTATCTGGCCGAGCACGGCACCAAGGTGCGTTATCTGCATTCCGACATCGACACCGTAGAGCGCGTGGAGATCATCCGCGA
>SMFF01000079.1_pt1 | contig 22549 bp, 21 predicted proteins | sample 2456181 | NCBI WGS metagenome assembly SMFF01 (sample SAMN10132611, study PRJNA489261) | soil metagenome | isolation source: day120 antibiotic-loamy sand soil ammended with raw manure from dairy cow... | place: USA | collected 2015-04-01
TCGCGATGCGCACCAGACGGGGTCCGAGCAATCCGACGGCCACGATGAGCAGCAGGGCGGCCGCGACGGGCCCCGCGATCGCGATCGTGCCGGGAACGATCAGGGGAACGGCCGAAGCGGCCAGGCCCAGGACACCCAGAACGACGCCCACGATCGTGCGCGCCCGCCCCACGCCGGCCGGTGTCGTGGATGCCTCCTGCAAGGCTTCGATCGGGCTGATACGCGCAGACCTCCGCGCAGCCACTGCCGCGGCGAGCTGCGACGCCACGACCATCGCCACCACGGCGATCAGCGGAGGAATCGGCCCGAAGGTGAGCGCGAAGTCCGAGGGGATGACGCCGGCCTGCGCGAAGCCGAAGCGCATGGCCGCCGCGAGAAGGAGGCCGGGGATCACTCCGAGGACCGCTCCCACGCCTGCCACGATGAGCACCTCCTGCGCGATGAGCCGATGGATCTGCAGGGGCGTCGCCCCGATGGCCCGCAGCAGGGCGAACTCCCGCCGCCTCCGCTGGATCGACAGCGACAGCGTGCTCGTGACGACGAACAGGGCGATGAGGATCGTGGTGCCGGCGAACGAGGAGCCGATCGCGACGAGGGTTGCTCGCGCGGCCCCCGCATCCAGGAACTCGCCCGCGCCGCGATCGCGCCCGGTGTAGGTGGCGACGTCCGGCACCTGCGCGCGGATCTCGCGCGCCAGCTCGCTCGGCGAGACGCCGTCGCGTGCGAACACGCCCACCACGGCGGCCCCTCCGTGCGGCATCCACGCGGATGCCGTCGCATCGGTCACGAAGACATGCGCGGCGCGCGAGGGTTGGTCGCCGTCCGCGGCCGCGATGCCGACCACCCGATACGCCGTGTCGATGCCTCCGTGGCCGAGCGTGATCGTGGCACCGAGTTCCGTGCGAGCAGCGAGGATGCCGTCGACGACGACCTCATCCGCCGCCCGTGGGGCGCGTCCCTCCGTGATCGCGTACGGCGTGAGGGTCGCGGCGCTCCAGCCGTGCGCCTCGATCGCCATGCCACCCCACGACAGAGGCACCGTGGTGTCGGCGACAACGGCCGCCGCATCCGGGAGCGCGCGAATCGCGTCGAGTGCGTCGGCGGGCAGGGGAACGCGCTCGGGAAGCGCGTAGCTCGCATCCTCGGGGGTCACGAAGGTCTGGGGGCCCCCGACGATCACGTCGGCGGCGGCGTAGCGTTCCGGATCGAGCCCTCCGCGAGCGCCCGATTCGATCAGCACGCCGAGGCCGGTCGCCAGCATGGTCGCCGTGAGCACCGCCACGAGCATGCCGATGAGGGGGCCCCGGTTCTGGCGGATGCCCGCCCGCACGAGCGCGTTCACCACGTCCCCAATCCGGTCATGCGGTCGACGATCTGCTGCGTCGTCGCGCCCTCCATCGCGCCGACGAGCGCACCGTCGGCGAGGAAGATCACCCGCTCGGCTCGCGCCGCGACCATCGGGTCGTGCGTCACCATGACGACCGTCTGGTTCAGCTCGCGTGTCATCCGCACCAGGAGATCGAGCACCTGCTTGCCCGCTCGCGAATCCAGAGCGCCGGTCGGCTCATCGGCGAACACCGCATCCGGTCGCGTGATGAGCGCCCGCGCGATGGCCACCCGCTGCTGCTGACCACCCGAGAGCTCTGCCGGGCGTCGCCCCCGGAGGTCGTCCAGGCCCACGGCGTGGATCATGCGGTCGCGCCAGGGCTTGTCCACGCCGCGGCCCGCCAGGCGAAGCGGCAGCGTCACGTTCTCCTCGACCGTCAACGCGGGCAGGAGGTTGTAGGCCTGGAAGACGAAGCCGACATGCTCCCGCCGGAACTTGGCGAGCCGGGTGGCCCGCAGGTGCGAGACCTCGGTGTCGCCGATCCAGACCGAGCCGCGCGTGGGCGTGTCGAGGCCGGCTGCCGTGTGCAGGAACGTGCTCTTGCCCGAGCCCGACGGCCCCATGATCGCCGTGAACGACCCGCGCGCGAGGCTCAGATCGATGCCCCGCAACGCCATCACCGCGGATGTGCCGGTGCCGTACTGCTTCACGACACCCTGGAGGCGGATGGCGGATCCCGTCACCGGGGACCCGGCGGTCGCCCGCGCGGGTCCCCGGTGATCGACGGTGGTGACCGCCGTGTCGAAGCGCGACATGGCTATGCCGCCACCCGGGTGTCGACCGCGAGCGCGATGTTGAACCCGAGGCCCGTGCGGGCCAGACCCATCTCGAGCAGGCTCGCGCTCTCGAGCCAGTGCGCCATGCTCAGGTCTCCGGCGTCGCGTGGGCGAAGTCCGAGGCTCGTGATGAAGGCGGCCAGGCTCTGCTTGGCCTTCGGGTCATCGCCCGCCAGGAACACGTCCACCGGGTTGCCCGAGGCGAGCACATGGCTGAAGAGCGTGTTGAACGCCTTGATCACGCGGGTGCTCTCCGGCGCCGCCTCCGCGATCTGCGTCGCGACGGAGGTGCCGGCCGGAACGGCCAGCCCGGTGGCGTCGGGCGTGAACGGGTTCGTGATGTCGACCACGATCTTGCCGGCGAGCGCCTCGCCGAAGTCGCGGACGACGGGCACGGCCCCGGCGAACAGCACCGCGAGGATGACGATGTCGCCCGTCGGCCGCGCGCCCCAGGTTCCCGTCGTGGTGCCCCCGCCGAGAACCCGGGCGAGGGCCGCGGACTTATCCGGGTTTCGCCCGATGATCTCGACGGTGTTCCCGCCGGCGACGGCCCGGCTGCCGATGGCGCGGGCCATGTTGCCCGAGCCGATGATGCTGATGCGTGCCATGAGATGCTCCTTCTTCGGTGTCTTCTGATTCACCGCGGGCGTTCATCTGGCGTCGAGTCGATCGTCAAGGTGAGGCACCCCTCCGGTTGCGGCTATAACCGGAGGCGTGCCTCACCTATTCCGCCCGCCTCGAAGTTTTTCGTCAGAGCTCGACCGAGCGACGAAGGAATCGGAGGCACCCCTCCGCTTCGGCGTAGAATCGCGGTGTGACGATCACCGCAGCGAGCCGGACGCGTCGACCGCGTCGTCGGGATGCTCAGGAGCGCTACGACAGGATCCTGGCGACGGCGCAGCGCGAGTTCGCCGCGCGCGGTGTGGATGCCTCACTGGAGGGGATCGCTCGCGAAGCGGGAGTCGCGATCGGCACGCTGTATCGCCACTTCCCGACCCGACTGGATCTGCTGCTCGCGGCCCTCGAGCCGCGCCTCGCCGAGCTCCTCGACGAATCAGAGCGCGTCATGGGGATCGACGACCCGTGGAGGGCATTCGCCTCCTACCTGGAGAACCTCTTCCGGCTCCAGGCGGGCGACCGGGGATTCAATGACTTCCTCTCCCGGCGCTTCCCCGGCAGCGCCGAGACAGAGCGCCTTCACGACCAGATCTGCGAGCACATCGACGAGGTGCTCATCCGCGCCCAAGACGCAGGCGTCGTGCGCCCCGACATCACGCGCGGCGACATCGTCACGCTCATCTGGTCGAGCAGCCGCATGATCGACGCCACGAGCGTCACCGCGCCGAGCGCCTGGCGTCGGCAGCTCGCGCTCATGCTCGACGCCTATCGGGCACCTCGCGCGCATCCGCTTCCCGAGCCGCCGCTCACCGACGAGCAGCTCTACGACGCCATGGTGCGCCTCAACGCGGCCGACTGAGGCCTCCCCTGGTTGCGCGCCGTCAGGCGAGCGGGTTCGTCTGGGGCGGCAGCGCAGCCACCAGCGGGTGATCGAAGTCGTAGACGCCGACCTTCGCCGCACCACCGGGTGAGCCGATCTCTGCGAAGAACTCGGCGTTGGCCACCGTGTAGTCGCGCCACTCGTCGGGCACGTCGTCTTCGTAGTAGATCGCCTCGACCGGGCACACCGGTTCGCACGCACCGCAGTCCACACACTCGTCCGGGTGGATGTACAGCATCCGCTCGCCCTCGTAGATGCAATCGACGGGGCACTCGTCCACGCAGGCCCGGTCTTTGACATCCACACAGGGCAGAGCGATCACGTAGGTCACGTCGACCACTCCCTCTCGACCACTGTCGATGCGGTCAACCTCACGCTAATATCTAAAGTGAACTTGAGGTCAAGCCGAGAGGAGGCGACATGTCGCCCGTTGAGCCCGACCCGGACGACCTGCTCTCGATCGGCGAGATGAGTCGGCGCACGGGCGTGGCCGTCTCCGCGCTGCGCTACTACGAGAGCCTCGGCCTCATCGTCTCGGTGCGCACCGAGGGCAACCAGCGTCGTTTCGCGCGCCACATGCTGCGCCGGGTGTCGCTCATCTCGGTCGCGCGCAACCTCGGCGTCTCGCTCGAGAGCGTGCAGGATGTATTCGACACGGTGCCGCTGGATCGCACGCCGAGCCATGAGGACTGGCAGCGCGCATCCCGAGCATGGAAGAAGCAGCTCGAGGAGCGCCGGCATCGACTCGAGCGACTCGAGCACGAGTTGACCGGCTGCATCGGCTGCGGATGCCTCTCGATGAAGGCATGCCCCGTGCTCAACCCGGGCGACGCGCTTGCCTCCACCGGCGCGGGCGCCCGCCGCTTGGAGGACTACTCCGACGCGTGAGCGCGCATCGCCGATCACGCTTTGACCTGAAGTGCAGTTGAGGTTCTACCGTGAAGGTGTTCCTCGCGAAAGGACGCCATGACCCATGAGCTCGCTCCCCTGAGAGTCGCCGTGGTGGGCGCCGGTCCGGCGGGCATCTTCACGGCCCAGCTGCTCCGCCACGATGCGCCCGACGCCCAGGTCGACATCTTCGAGCGGCTGCCGGTGCCGTTCGGCCTCGTGCGCTACGGGGTGGCGCCCGACCACCCCCGCATCAAGGGCGTGGTCGACACCCTGCACGAGGTGCTCGATCGCCGTGACGTGCGACTCGTGGCCGGCATCGAGGTGGGAACGGATGTGAGCGTGTCGCGGCTGCGCGCAGCCTACGACGCCGTGATCTTCGCGACCGGCGCCGACCGGGACGCGCCGCTCGCCCTCCCCGGGATCGAGCTGCCCGGGTGCTTCGGCGCGGCCGAGTTCGTCTCCTGGTACAACGCGCACCCCGACGCCCCCACTGCGTGGCCGCTCGACGCCGCGCACGTCGGCGTGATCGGAGCCGGGAACGTGGCCCTGGATGTCGCACGGATGCTGGCGAAGCATCCGCGCGATCTGACCGCGACCGAGATCCCCGATCACGTCGCCGAGGCGCTCGCGGCCAGTCGGGTCACCGACGTGCACGTCTTCGCGCGCCGCGGTCCCGCCGAGGCCCAGTTCACCCCCCTGGAGTTGCGCGATCTGGGCGAGCTGTCCGACGTGGATATCGTGGTGGATCCCGCGGATGTGGTGCTCGCGCGTTCCTCGGAGGCGCTCGTGCGCAGCTCCCACCAGCGGAGCATCGTGGTGCGCACCATCAAGGAGTGGGCGGGGCGCGATCCGTCGACCTTCACGGCCTCGCGCCGCATCCACCTGCACTTCATGCAGGCCCCCGTGAGCGTGCAGGGCGCCGGCCGAGTGGAGGCGCTGACGCTCGAGCGCACCCGCCACCTGGTGAACGGCGCGGTGGAGGGCACGGGCGAGCTGCGTCGCGGCAACGACGGCGCCCCCGTACCCGGGCTCTACGTGAGCGGCTGGATCAAGCGCGGCCCCACCGGCCTGATCGGCTCGACCAAGATGGACTCCCAGCAGACCGTCACCCAGCTGCTCGACGACCTGGCCCCTGGCCGCGTCCGCCGCGTCGGCAGCGACCCCCTGCCTGCGTTGCTCGAGGAGATCGACCGACCGGGCATCGACTGGAGCGGATGGCTGCGTGTCGACCAGCACGAGCGCGCGCTCGGCGAGGAGCAGGGCCGCGCACGCGTCAAGGTGCACTCGCTCGCGGACCTCACCGCGATCGCGCTCGAGGCGCATGTGACGAACTGAGGCGCCCGCACTGCGCGCGACTCGACAAGGGCCACGGGCGCCGGGTGTCACCACCTGTCGACGCGGATGACCCGGCGTCCGCGCCGTTGCCGAGCGCGGTGCGGGTGCACGAGAACCATGCGGAGAGGCGGACCAGGCTTCATATACTGCTGAGCGTGACAACGGCCCACGTCGCGCTCTTGCGTGGCATCAACGTCGGCGGCCGAAATGCTGTCCGCATGCCTGAGCTCGTGGAGCTCTTCCGCGAACTCGGGTACCAGAACGTGCGCACCCATCTGCAGAGCGGAAACGTGCTCTTCGAGACTGGCCGCACGGAACGCGCAGAGTTGGAGACAGCGCTCGACGATCACCTCTCGTCACGCCTTGGATTCGTCGTTCCCGCGATCGTGCGGTCACGGGAGGAGCTGGCGGAGACCATTGCCTCCGCTCCGCCGCAGCACGGCTCATCAGAGTTGCGCAGTGATGTGTTCTTCCTCAAGCAGCCGTTGTCCGTTCGCGAGGTGATGGATCAGATGCCCGAGCTGCGGACGGGCGTCGACACGATCACCCCGGGACCGGATGCCGTGTACTTCTCGCGGGATGCCGCGCAAGCGCGGAAGACGCGGATCACGAAGTTCATGGGATTACCGATCTTCCAGCAGATCACCGTCCGCTCGTGGAGTACGACGACTCGCCTGCTTGAGCTTCTGGGTTAACACCTCGAGCGCATCAGTTCTGGAAATGAAAGCCGAGCTCCCTCACTAATCGCGCCTCCGAACGCCGCTACGCCGCGGAGCCCCTCGATGGCGGGCCTACCAGCTCGCAGATCAGTTCTCACCGCTGGAGACAACGAAGAAGAGGGCCGCCTTCGGCGACCCTCTTCTTCGTTCCGGCGGGCTGACAGGATTTGAACTTGCGACCCCTTGGATGGGATCGTCACTTTGGTACTGAATGACCGCGGAAACCGCCGGATCCCTTATGTTTACTGGGGAGTCGTACAGCCGTCCGGTTCCGCGTCCAGCGGGTCGATTCGGGATGTTTCGGGGTCAATGTGATGAGTAGGTGAGGACTCAACCGGAGCACACTTGCAGCATTCACACTGACAACCTGGCACTTCGCCAGCATCAACTGGGACCTGGACTCTACTTCTTCTTGCGCCCGCGGCCAATCAATCGCTTCAGAGGGTTTCGCGACTCCAGGATGCCGGCCGTCTCGAGGGACGAGCGAACGGTGCCGGAGATCCTGACATTCGGCCACATCGCCAGCGCGGTCTTTGCTCGGGTCTTCTGCACGCTGGTGAGCACGCTGGCCACCGTAGCGAGGATCTCGTGCGCAAGGGGTCCGTCGACGCCACGGGCTTTCCCCTGGAGTGTCGCGAGCGCTTCCATCGCGACACGGGCCTTATCAGGGGTGGTCGGCAGCGTCCCGAAGTCGGTGAGGCCCGCGCGCCGGGCGCCGATAGAGGCGCCAACGGTGAGCTGCTTGGCCACCTGATCATAGAGATCGGCGGAGGGACCGTCGGCGATGATCAGAGTGAGGGTAGTGGCCGGAAGGCCAGTGTTGGAGGACAGCCTCCAGGCGACGGCCCGATCGGCCGGGGTGACCAGCTTCGACCAGGCAGACCAGTCCGCATTCGTGATGATCGAGAGCGCGATGACGTCGGCGGCCGCCTCCACTTCGTCGGCGGCGGGTCCGGTGCGCAACCACTCCGGCGCAATTGAATCAAGCGCGGTCGTCGGGATCGTTTCGGCAACGTCGACCCAGGCAAGGTGGTCGATGGCGATGCCGCGGGCGACCTGCCGCAGCTGGAGCCGGATCATGGCACGCACCTCCGGGGCGGTGAGGTTGCGCTCGTTGCGCTCGACGCCCAGGCGGGCGGCGAGCAGGTCAACGCGGCTATCCGCAGCGGAGTCGATCAATTCGATCGCAGGTTGAAGTGCGGCTTCAGGGGTCGCGGTCGCAAGTGCCCACTGGACGAGTCCCGCCCAGTGAGCGGCGGCGTCGACGGCAGGAAGACCGTCGAGGGCGTCGACCAGGGCGATCCTGGCTCCGAGGGCGGCCTCGGTGAAGGTCTTCGCCTCGGTCGGCTCGACGGCGGCGGCGACCTCGGCGAGGGTAGCCTCACCGGTCAGCGGCGACGGGCAGGCGGCGCGAATGGCCATGACGATAGTGACGGCATCGTCCAGGAGTCCGTCGGCCTCCGGCTCCTCCAGGGCCCAGGCGACGGTCGCAGCGATCGCGGCGCCACTGCGCGCCCTGTCGAGGCCGACCCCCGCGGGTAGCAGGTCGAGCCAGCGCACCTCGGCGAGTTCGGGCAGATCGATGATCGCGTCGAGGGCCTCATCGCCGGCGACCTCGGCAGCGACGGTGTCGCGGTCGTGGACGAGTCTCGCGTCGTGGAGGTCGAGCGCCCAGGCACTGTCTGGGTCGACGCGGCGCAGGGCGCTGAGCAGGGCGCCCCGCAATTGCCGGCCGGTCGGCAGCGCGTCCCAGTCGGCGATGAGGTCGGCGAAGTCTTCGGCAGCCTGCTCGTTGTGCGCGTCCCGTGCGGCCTGGAGCTGCGCCTCGCGCTCGGCGGTGACGGCGCGGCTAGGGGGTGCCGGAGGCTCCTCGGCGGGTTCATCCGGCGGCGAGTAGGCGAGTGCGAGTCGCTCAATCTGCGCCTCGGTGAGGCTCGCGCGGGTCTCGGTGCCAATCCGGGCGTGTCGGGAATGCCGAGAGCGACCCCGGCCGGGGTTCCCGTGTTGATCACGTCGCCCGGGTAGAGCACCATGAACTGGCTCAGATACCAGACGAGGTGCGCCACCGGGAAGATCATGTCGGCGGTCGTCCCCTCCTGGCGGACCACCCCGTTCACGACGAGCCGCAGGGCGAGAGCCTGCGGATCCTCGATCTCGTCGACGGTAACGAGCGTCGGCCCGAAAGGGTTGAAGGTCTCGCAGCTCTTGCCCTTGTCCCACTGACCGCCGCGCTCGAGCTGGAACTCCCGCTCCGACACGTCGTGCGACACCGCGTATCCGGCAACGTGGCGGATCGCCTCCTCGGGGGAGGCGGCGTACCGCACCTCCGACCCGATCACGACCCCCAGCTCGACCTCCCAGTCGGTCTTCGTCGAACCCCGCGGGATGCGCACCTCGTCGTAGGCACCCACGAGGGTCATCGGATCCTTCAGGAACACGATGGGTTCCGCGGGGAGGTCGGCCCCCGTCTCGGCCGCGTGGTCGCGGTAGTTGAGGCCGATGCAGACGACCTTCCCGGGTCGTGCGATCGGGGCGCCCACCCGGAGGCTCATCGCATCCGGAAGCTCTGCCAGGGCTCCGACCCCATGGGCCTCGCGGACGAGGGCGGTACCCCCGCGGGCGAAGAACGCCCCGTCGAGGTCGTCGGTGATGCTGCGCAGGTCGAAGACCGTGCCTCCGGCGTGCAGCACGGGGATCTCCGTGCCCCGCTCCCCCAGTCGTCCCAGTCTCATACGTGTTCTCCTTCTGTTTCGAGTACCGCGTTCCACAGTCCCTCGGCATCCCCCTGAGCTTCTGCGGCGCGCACATTGGCCCGCACCTGATCGGCCGACTCGGCACCCAGAACGACAGAGGCGACGGGGGCCGGGTGCCGCGCGAACGCGATCGCCGCCTGCGGCAGGGTGTAGCCGAAGCGTGCGCTCAGCTGAGCGAGTTCGCCCGCCCGCTCGACGACCGCATCCGGCGCGACCGTGTAGTCGAAGCGACCCCCGGCGGCGGGGTGCGGTGTGGCCAAGATCCCGCTGTTGAAGACGCCGACGTTCAGGATCTGCACGCCGCGGTGTTCGCACAACGGCACCAGTTCATCGAGGGCGGAATGGTCGAGCATGGTCAGCCTGCCTGCCACCATCACCACATCGACGTCGGTCTCGCGCACGAATCGCACGAGGCTCGGCAGATGTCTGCTGCCGACCCCGATCGCGTCGACGATGCCCGCGGAACGCATCCGCTCGAGTTCGGGGTAGGCGGCGGTCAGCGCCTCGTCGAGGTGCCCCTCCGGGTCGTGCACGAGTGCCGTGTCGACACTGTCGAGGCCGAGCCGCCGGAGCGAGCTCATGAGAGAGGTGCGCACGCCGTCGGCCGAGAAATCCCAGGTGCGGGTTCTGCCGCCGTCGATGTCGACGATGAGGCGCCCGACTTTCGTGCTGAGCCGGTACTGCTCGCGGGGTCGGTGGCGCAGCGCCGTACCGAGGCGCTCCTCGGCGAGCCCCAGACCGTAGTGGGGCGCCGTGTCGAAGAGGCGGATGCCGCACGCCCAGGCGGCGTCGACTATCGCCGTCGCAGTGTGCTGGTCGAGCGGTTCGAAGAGGTCGCCGAGTTGGGCGGTACCCAGGCCGAGATCGGTGCCCATCATGCGGCGATCCCGTACACGCGTGCGGCGGTGCCCCCGAGCAGGAGCGCGCGCTCGTCGCGGCTCCCGGGCGACGTCGCCTCGACCAGCCGCCGCCACGCCCCACCGCCGTGCAGGGTCGAGACGGGCCAGTCGGATCCGGCCATGAGACGTGACGGGCCGAAGGCGTCGCCGACGGTGGCCAGCATTTCGGGGAGATCGGCCGCGAAGACGGCATCCCCCGACACCTTCAGGTGCGCCCCGTCGACCGCCGCCAGCTCGCGGATACCGGTGCGCCAGCAATCCCGGAGCCCGCCCGGGGTGGGGCCGCCCAAGTGGTCGACGACGACCGTCAACCCCGGAACGGCGCGGCCGACCGCGGCGAGCGCCGGCAGCGCCCCCTCGTCGGCGAGCACCTCGACCACGAGGCCGAGATCGCGCAGCGCGGCGAACGCGGTCGTCACGTCGCGACTCGCCCACCCCTCGGCGTCGGCACCGACCGCCGAGACGCGCACGCCGCGCAGCAGTTCGCCGCCCGGTGCGTTACGCAGCAGGGCGACTCTCTCCTGCGCTCCGGGGGCGAACGGGTCCACACTCCCCACCACCGCACCGATCCGTTCCGACCGCGAAGCCACTTCGAGCAGGCGGCGGTCTCCCGCGGCCGTCTCCTCGGCCGCGACGAGAACCGCCCTGTCGACACCTGCCAGGTCGAGTTCGTGCTCGAGCTGCTGGATGCCGAACGGTCGCCGGATGCCGGCGGCGGCATCTGCCCGCAGCCAGGGCGCGTCGAGCAGTTCGTGGCCCCAGACGTGCGTGTGCGCGTCGACGAGCATGGTCAGGCGAGCGGTAGGCGACCGGCGTCGCGCCACGCCTCGTACTCGGCGCGGCTGTCGGGGCTGAGCGGGTAGTAGTCCGAGAGTCGCGCGCCCTGGTCGAGGCGCATCCGGCTGAACTCCTCCCAGTTCTCGTGATCCTCGGCCGACTGCACCAACTCGAGCGCCTTGCCCGCGGGCACGATCACGGCGCCGTCGTCGTCGGCCACCACCACATCCCCGGGGAGGCACAGCACGCCTCCCGCGGCGACCGGCACGTCGTACGCCCACGGGAACTGGTCGGTCTGCGATGCGTAGTGGGGCGTCGTGCCGGTGCACCAGATCGGCACCCCGAGTTCGCGCACCCGCGCGGCGTCGCGGATGCGGCCGTCGACGACGATGCCCGCGCCTCCGCGACGCTTGAAGTAGCGCACCAGCATGTCTCCGAAGCACCCGGTGAAGGGGCTGCCGTTCGCCTGGACGACGAGAACGTCGCCCTCCTGCACCGTCTCGAGCACGGCCCACAGCGCCGTATGCCGTTCGACGTACTCCTGGCCGAGACCGGTGGCCACGTCTTCCCGCTGCGGCATGAACTGCAGCGTGAGCGCGGAGCCGACGACGCGGCTTCCCCGTTCGAGTGCGACGGGGCCCTCCACGTACGAGCGGCTGATCCCCATCCCCTGCAGCTTGGCGCACGCGGTCGCGGCGCTCACCGCCTCCATCCGCTGCAGGATGTCGGCGTCGGCGCGGTCGAAGCTGCCGCCGCGCACGGGCAGCGGCCACACGGCCGACGGGGATTCGAGGACGGTGTTCATGCTTTCTCCTGTTTCGTGGGGATATAGGTCTGGTGGGCCGCGACGTTCGCGCGGCGGGTGATGGTGAGTTGGAGGGCGATGCGCGTTCGAGGCGGCAGTACGACCTCGAGGCGGGATGAACCGATCCGATGCGTGCTCGAGGACGGAACCGTGGGCGGGATGGCGTAGCTGTGCGGGTCGCCGGGGTATCCGGGTGCCGCGCCGCTGTAGGTGACCTCGTCGATCGTGTCCTCGCCGAAGGCACCGGCCGTCAGCACGACGACACGTTCGGTGTCGCCGGTGTTGACGAGTTCCGCGGTGACGTCGTCTCCCCGGATTCCACTGACGAGCATCGCGACGCCCGGCGGCAGGCCGGGGCGCGACCGGTCGGCGTCGCCGACGGCGAGCCGGGCGAAGGTCAGGCCGCCGTAGTAGACGGCCGGTGGCGCGCCGGTTACGAGTTGCGTGAGCACCTCGGTAACCACCGGGTTGAGGCGCTGCCAGAAGTGGATGTCGCCGTCCTCGGGTGCATCGGGCGCCTCGGCGATGAGGGCTCGCTGCCGCAGCACCTGGCCGATCGCCATCTCGAGCGCGCGCTCGGGGTAGTCGATGTTGCGGCCTTCGAGGTACTCATGCCAGGGCGCCTCATGCCCCTGCTCCTCCTTGTCGCGGAACCACCGCACGGCGCTCCAGTCCGATTCGGACGCCGCGTGCACGCGGGCGACGCGATCGCGATCGGTCTCGGCATCCGACACCCATCCGAGCCAGAGCAGGGGCGACAGCGGCACGGGGTGGAAGTCGAACCAGCCGTCGGGGCCGTGACGGTACGGCACCAGCAGCTCGCGGGTGTCGGGGGTCGCGCCGAGCTTCTCGGCCCATCCGGGGCCGAGGCTGCCGCGTTCCGCGATGCGATCCGACACCTCGGCATGGCCGAGCACGGTGTCGAGCGGATCCCGGGCCAGATCGAGCCGGTCGAGCTCGCCGGTGAGTACCACCGCGTTGAGCGACGCGACAGTCGCCGCGGCGCCGATCGAGTGCAGCCCGTGCGGCCACGTCCAGCCGTAGTGGCCACCCCACCACGCGCCGCCGTGAAGTTCGCCGACGGCACCCGTGGGGCCCACGTTGTCGGGCAGTGCTCCCCTGTTCGCGGCAGCACGCTCGCGCCACGCGTCGATGTACTCGAGCGCCCACTCGGCGAACGCCGGCTCGTGGTCGTACAGCCAGGCGTTCACCGCGAGCGTCGTCGCGGCCAGGTTCACCACGGTGTCTCCACGCCCCATCCGGGTCTGCATCGCGGCACCCATCGCTGAGGCGGCCCCGGGGACGCGGAGGTCATCCCAGCTTCTGATGCCGTCGACATCGTGCAACGGCAACCCGTAGGGCTCCATGCCCGGCTGCTCGGCTGAGTATCGGTCCCAGTCCTCGCCGACACCCCAGCGGGGTCCCTGCGATCCGGTGTGGGGGGCCACGATCGTGCGGGTCGCGGCGTCGTAGTTACCGGTCGGCGAACCCGGCAGGTAGTAGCCCGCGAAGCGCCGAGCCCGGTCGCGGAACACCGCATCCGCCGGGTCCGCCGCGCAGATGCCCAGCAGCAGGCCGAGCGACTCCGCCTGATGGAACCAGTCGTAGCCGACCTCGTACTCGTCGGCGACGAACCCGAACTCGGTGAGCTGGAGGGTGACGCCCTCCCAGTGGTGCTTCGCTGCGGCGAGCAGCTCGTCGGAGCCGCCCAGCCGGTAGAGCGCCGGCCAGTTGAAGAACGGTTCGTAGAAGTCGTCGACACCGTCCCGCCCGTGCATCCGGCCGCCGTAGCGCAGCCTGCCATCCAGCTCGCAGAAGCGCCGCTCGAACTCGCGCCACCCCTCCTCGAGCAGGTCGAACAGCGTACGCTCCAGCACCGCCCATCGGGGAAGCTCCCGCAGCTGCTCGGATGCGCGCAGGCGGGTCATCCCTTGACCGCCCCCGAGGTGAGGCCGCCGATGATGCGCTTCTGCAGCAGCACGTAGAAGATGATCACGGGCGCGACCGCGAGCAGCATGTTCGAGTACACGATCGTGAAGTCGGTCGAGTACTTGCTGATCGCCGAGTAGACGCCCGTCGTCACCGTGTAGATGCCGGAGCCGGGGCCCAGGATGATGCGCGGGTTGACGAAGTCCGACCACACGCCCACCGCGTTCAGCACCACCGCGGTGGCGACCGCCGGCCGCATGAGCGGGAAGATCACCCGCCAGAAGGTGCCGAGGCGCGAGGCGCCGTCGATGCGGGCCGCCTCGTCGAGTTCGCGCGGAATGCTCTGCACGAAGGCGGTGAACAGGAACAGCGTCGTTGGGATGGTGAGGGCCGTCTGGAAGAGCACGAGCCCGGGCAGGGTGCCCATCAACCCGAGGGTCTTCAGCACGTAGATGACGGGGATCACGATCGTCTGGCTGGGGATGAACAGGCCCGCCAGCATCACGAGCAGCACGATGCGGTGCCCGCGGCGCACACCCCGCGCGATCGCGTACGAGGCGGGGCCGGCGACCAGCACCGACAGCACATTGACGACGATGACGAGCAGCGCCGTGGTGCCGTAGGCCCCCACCACGTTGAAGTCGGTGGAGGTGGCGGCGCGCCACAGGTTGTCGAGCGTGAAGCCGTCGTCGGGCCAGCCGAACGGCGAGCCCACGATGTCCTGCTGGGTTTTGAAGGCGTTGGTGACCAGCAGGTACAGCGGCGCGAGCATCGCGACGCCGATCAGCACGAAGGCGGCGGTTCGCAGCGTGCGGCGCGCGATCATGCCGACACCGCCAGTTCGCTGCGGCGACGCAACTGGGTGAGCACGACGGTGACCGTGATGATGACGACCATCAGAACGACCGACTGCGCAGCCCCGTAGCCGAGCTGCGAGCGGCTGAACGAGGTGGTCAGGATGTTGAACACGACCGTTTGGGTCGTCCCCGCGGGCCCGCCCGCGGTGAGCGCCAGCACGATTTCGTAGACGCGCAGCAGGCCGATCGCGGCGAGCACCACGTTGAGGGTGACGGTCGGGGCGAGCACCGGCAGCTTCACGCGCCAGAACGTCTGCCAGGGGCTGGCGCCGTCGATGACGGCCGCCTCGATGAGCGAGTCGTCGAGGGTCTGCAGACCCGCCAGGTAGAGCACGACGTTGACGCCGAAGCTCGCCCAGATGATGACGAGGAGGGTGGTGACCATCGCCCACGTCGGGTCGGCGAGGAAGGGCAGACGCTCGGCACCCAGGTTGGTGAGCACCGAGTTGATGGCGCCGTTGCTGCCGAGGATCGACGACCAGAGGAACCCGAGGATGATCGGGCCGATCACGTAGGGAGAGAAGACGAGCACACGCATGACCGTGTTGACCCGCGTGTTGCGGTTCAGCAGCACCGCAATGCCGAGCCCGAGCGCGTTGCAGGCGATCGTACCGACCACCGCGATCACAGCGGTGAACGCTGCAGCCCGCAGCACATCCGGGTCCTGGAACAGGCGCGTGTAGTTGCGCGCGCCGATCCAGTCGGGCGGGATGGTGAAGCCGTCCCAGTCGGTGAAGCTGAGGTACACGGCGATGCCGATGGGGATCAGCACGAACGCCACGACGAGGGCGAAGGCGGGCCCGATCATGACCGCGTCGGTCATGAGGTCGGTGCGCGCGGCGCGACGCCGCCGGGATGAGGTGGCCGGGGCCGGCGGGGCGGCCGAAGCCACCCCGCCGACTCCGACCGGTGCGTTACTGCGCGGCATTCAGATCCCACCACGAGTCGAGCGCAGCCGCGGCGTCCGCGGGGCTCGTTCCGACGTACAGCGCCTGCACCTGCTTGTTGACCTCGTCGCCGAAGCCGCCGGGGATGCCGGGGCCGGACGTGCCGAGCACGAGACCCGGCGACGCGTCGAGGATCGCCGCGACCTCCGTGTTGAGCGCGCTGCCCTCGTACGAGACGCCCTGACGGAAGTTGCCCTCGGATGCGAGAGAGGTGGCGATCGCCTCCGGGTCGGACACGAGGTACTCGACCAGGTCGAGCGCGAGCTCGTGGTGCTTCGAGCCCTGCATGATCGAGTACGGCTGCGCCGGCCCGCTCAGCTGGCCGGTGGGCGAACCGTCGAGCGACGGGGTCGCGAAGACGCCCACCTCGAAGTCGGTCGCCGCCTCGTCGAGTGTCGGCACGATCCAGTTACCGATGATGTAGCTGGCGGCAGCACCGGAGGTGAAGCCGTCGATCGAGTCCTGGTACTTGAATCCCAGGGCGGCCGGGTCGACGAGGCCATCGGCGATCCAGCCCGAGTAGGCCTCGAGGTAGTCGGCGTAGGCGCTGTCGGCGAAGGTCGCGTCCCCTGCCGTGCGCTCGGCGTAGAAGTCGCCGTCGGCGAGCAGTTCGGGGTTGGCGAGCATCGCGAACTGCGCGCCCGTCACCCACTCGCCGGCGGTCTGCAGCGGCAGGTAGCCGGCATCCTTCAGCTTCTGCAGGTCGGCGGTGAAGTCGTCGAGGCTGGTCGGCAGCTCGTCGATGCCCGCGGCGGCGTAGGCGTCCTTGTTGTAGAAGACGAGCGACTGGATTTGGGCGCCCGTGGCGACCTGCCAGATCTTGCCGTCGACGCGGTTCTGTTCGGCGAGCGGGGTGTCGAGCACCCAGTCTTCTTCGGGGAAGGCGAGCAACTGGGGGGCCACGACGGGGTCGAGGTTGCTGGCGACGACGTCGGGCACGTCGCCGGATGCGAGCTCCTGCTGCAGGGTCGCCTGCACGTTCTCGGCGCTCGGCACCTCGATCGTGATGGTGACGTTCTCGTGCTCGTCGAGCCAGGGCTGAACGAGCTCCTCGTAGTACTCCTTCGTGAGAACGGGGGTGATGTTGGCGAGGATGCGGAGCTCGGTCGTCTCCGACCCGCCCCCATCCGCCGCGCATCCCGTCAGCAGGCCGGCCGTGAGGGCGGTGCTGGCGAGGACGGCGGCTGCGCCTCGGGTGCTGTGTCGCATGAATCCTCCTTGATCTGGACAATCGCCTATCGATAGGCGATTGGAACACTAACGCGCCGACGCCGAGACGGCAAGTTCAGCGCGCGTCGTCGCTGTCGAGGCCACCGGACGCATGCTCGGCGAACATCGCCGCCGCCGCATCCGGGTCTCCCGCGAGCAGGGCATCGACCAGCTCGATGTGCCACGCGACCACGCGTCGGCGGTCCCCTAGATAGGCGGGGTCGCCGATCGCCCGCTGGCTGACGAGCACCGGCTCGAGCGTGTCCCACATGCGTGCGAGCACCGCCAGTCCGGTCGACGCGATCACCGAGCGGTGGAACTCCACGTCGAGCGTCCGGAAGGTCGCCCAGTCGTCGGCGTCGACCGCCTGCTGCATGCGGGTGGTGATCGAGCGCAGCATCGCGATCTCCGCCGACCCGACCTTGCCGGCCGCGAGGTGGGCGCCCTTCGCCTCGAGGGTTGCCCGCATCTCGCGCGCGATCGCGAACTCCTCGGGCGAGATCTCGGTGACGTAGCTGCCGTGCCGCGCAACCGACACGACGAGCCCGGCATGCACGAGCCGCTTCACCGCCTCGCGCACCGGCGCCTGACTGATGCCCAGCTGCCGGGCGATCTCCGACTCGACCACCCGCGAACCAGGCGCCCTGCTCCCATCGAGGATCGACGCGAGGATCAGGTCGTACACCTGATCCGAGAGCAGCCCCCTGCTGATTGACTCGGCCATCGTCGCCCCTTCGCCTGTATATGCTGCGAGCAACACTAGCGATAGTCGATTGGGAGCTTTCGTGGGCACGGTCATCGAGGGGTTCCGCACCCGGCTGAGGCCGGGCGCGGCCGACGACTACAGGCGCGTCCACGCCAGCATCCCCGAGCCGCTCGCCGCCGCCCTCGAAGAGTGTGGGCTCGTGAGCTGGCGCATCTGGATCGACGGCGAGACCCTGTTCCACGCGATCGAGACCCGCGACGGCCGAGAGACGATGGTGGAGCGGATGATGCGGCTGCCGCCGGTCGACCCCGAATGGGACGCACTCATCGACACCCTCGTCGACCCCGCGCCCGAGTCGGCATCCGCTCTGGATTCGGTGTGGGAGTTCGTTGCCCGTTGACGCGACCGCGGTCGGGCCGTAGCGTGTGGTCATTGTTTTCGATAATCGATTAGTGATTGGGTCAATGATGATCTTCACCGCTCGCCGCATCCGAGTCGTCGCCGTGGCTGTCGCCGCCGCCTTGCTGTGCACCCTGCTCCCCCAGACCCCCGCCTACGCGACGGGCGGCGCCACCTACTACGTGAGCACCAGCGGCTCCGACACCAACGCGGGGACCAGCACCGGAGCCGCGTTCCGCAACGTGCAGAAATGCGCCACCGTGATGATCGCCGGCGACACCTGCCAGATCGCTGCCGGCACCTACCGCGAGAAGGTCGCGCCCACCGCGAACGGCACCGCCACCAACCGGATCACCTACGTCGCGGCGCCCGGCGCCCGTGTCGTCATCGACGGCAGCGACGTCGTCACCGGATGGTCGGCGGTGACGGCGGGGCAGCTCGCCACCCTCCAGACCGCCGACTCGACACTCGTCGGCTCTGAGTTCGCAATCGCCGTGGGGGCCGGACGCGTCTACCGCGCATCCGTCTCCCCCACCGCCGGGCTGCCCGGTCTGCAGGTGTTCGTCGACGATGCGATGCAGCCCGAGGCTGCCTGGCCCCACGCCGGAAACAACCCGGCAGAGCCTGTGCTCGCGTCGGCTCAGTCGGGCACCACCACCTCGCTCTCCGACTCCGCGCTCACGCAGCCGGCCGGCTGGTGGGTGGGGGCCCGACTCACGTCGCACAACTGGTTCGTCAGCGAAACCGGCACGGTCACCAGCTCGAGCGTAGGCACCGTCACCGCGAGCAGCCTCCCCGCCTGCGTGGGCCTCAGCCCCAACCAGACCAACCGCTACTCGCTTTCGAACAAGCTCGCCCTGCTCGGCAGGGCCGGCGAATGGCACTACCGCGCAGCCGATGGCTACCTCTACGCGTGGATGCCCGACGGGGCCAGCCCCTCGGGCCACGTTGTCGAGCTTAAGAAGCGCGACATCGCCTTCGACCTCTCGGGGCGCTCGTACACGACAGTGCTCGGCCTGGGCCTGAAAGCCGCCACCATCACCACCTCGTCGACCTCGCACCACCTCGTGCTCGACGGCCTCACCGCCCGCTACGTGTCCGCCTACAGCGACCTCACCATCGACCCGAACAAGGTCACAGGCCCGGACGCGTGCGATGTGCTCACCGCGGGTGAGACCACGAGCGGCATCCAACTGCGCGGGTCGGCGAACACCCTGCGCAACAGCACCATCGACTGGAGCGCCGGCAACGGCGTGATGGTCGCCGGCTCGGGGAACACCGTCACCAATAACCGCATCACCAACGCCAACTACATGGGCAGCTACGCCGCCAGCATCAACCTGCTCGGCGACGGCCACCTCATCAGCCACAACACGGCGTGGGGCAGCGGACGCAGCAACCTCAACATCGACAACAAGGTCGCCGGCACCACCTCGGCCAACCACCTCATCCGCTACAACGACTTCGGCGACTACGGCAAGCTCGTGAACGACGTCGGCGCCATCTACGTCTGCTGCCGCGTCAACATGGCCGGAACGGTCATCGACCACAACGCGCTCCATGACGCCGCACCTGGCGTCGCCGCCGAGGGGCCCGCTCCCGGTGTCTACCTCGACCTCGAGACCTACAACGCGACCGTCGCCGACAACGTCGCCTGGAACCGCACCACCTACGGCGTCGTGCTGATCAACCCGAACGGCGGCACCAGCTCGGGCAACAAGATCTACGGCAACACGAGTGGAACCGATTCGAAAGCGGTGAGCCTGTTCGGCGGCACGTACTCGACCTCCGAGATCAAGAACAACATCGGCACCGTCGACACCGCATCCGGGGTGACCGTGAGCAACAACCTGCCCAACACGACGAACCCGCAGTTCACCAACGCCGCTGCCCTCGACTTCACTGTCGGGTCGGGCTCGCCCGCACGCAACGCCGCGGCCGTGCTCAGCCCGTGGACGGATGGCTCCACCGATGCGACGCCGACCATCGGCGCGTACCAGTACGGGGCCCCGAAATGGGTCGCCGGTGCGCGCAGCGTCGGCAGCACGATCCAGGCGGAGTCGTACGCCTCCTCCTCGGGGGTCACCACCCGCTCGGCGGGCACCGGCACCGTGTTCGGCAGTTTCGATGGAGGCGACTGGGTGCGGTACGCGGGCGTGCAGTTCGGCAACGGCCGCACCATGTTCGAGGCCACCCTCGCCACTGAGGTGAACTACGCCGGCCAGCGGTTCCAGATCCGCATCGACTCGGCCACCGGCCCCGTCATCGGCACGGCCACCGTCGACTCGACGGGCAGCTTCAACCGCTTCACCACCCAGTACACGCCGATCGTGCCGACCAGCGGCACCCACGACGTGTACCTGATTGCCCTCGGGAGCGGACCAGGCGTCGGCGACGTCGACACGATCGCCTTCACCCGCACGCCCGCGAAGGTGGATGCGGAACGCGCGGATGCGAGTTCCGGCACGACCACCGCATCCGGCGCCACCGGCGCGTTCGTCGGATCGTTCGACGGGGGCGACAGCCTCACCTTCCGCTCGCTCGACTTCGGCATCGGCCGCACCTCGCTCGCGGTGGCTCTCGCCGTCGACCCCGCCTACGCCGGTCAGACGTTCGCGGTGCGACTCGACAGCGCCTCGGGCACCACAATCGGGACGATGACGGCAGCCTCCACCGGGTCGTGGACCCGCTTCCTGACTCAGACGCTGCCCATCACGTCGACGACCGGCATGCACGACGTGTTCATCGTCGCGACCGGTGGTGCGGGCATCGCCAACATCGACTGGATCTCGCTCGAGTAGCGACGGGCGGGAACCGCTCACACCCGGTTCCCGTGGCGCAGTATCTCGGGATGGAGGCGAATCCACACCACGCTCACCAGTGGCCCGTTGAAATCCACGGTGATCAGTGCGGCGGCTTCGCCGTCGCGGGTGAGAAGGAGACCCGCCTGACTGTTGACCGACCGTGGAGTGAGCTTGAGACCCGCACGTTTGCCCATCCCGTGTACAAGCAAAGTTGTCGCGTCCTTCACGCCGTACGTGACCCTCGCGCCGGACGCGCGCACGTCCTGCGACTCCACGACGACAGCGACTTTGGGATCCAGGATCTCTGAGAGCCGGTGCTCGTCGCCGCTCTCTGCGGCGAGCCAGAGTTCTCGCACCGCACGAGAGTGAATCGGGCGAGCGAGCCATTCCCATGCGACCGACCACGCTCGATGCACAGTCGGCAACCGGTCCTGGGAAGTCGATCTCGATGCAACTGACATTTGAGTTTCACCTCCACCAATGAAGACCATCCGAAGGCGGCAACTGTGACTAGATCCGCAGCGCAGCTGACAGAATCTCTCGACGCTGCGTCGTGTCCGACGTCGAAGCCACCGGTCGGTGCTCGCGGACTTTCCAAGAGAAGGGGCTGCTGTCTGAGTGGTGCTGATGTCGGGCCGGTGTCGCAGAGCGGTCACTGCCGTTGGTGGCCAGCGGCGGCGTTGCAGTACGCAACGATGTCGGCGGGCAGCTTTCCGTCGGCGTAGCCCTTTCTCAGCCACGAGAGGGTCCGCAGCTCGCGTGACTCGGCGGGGTCGCCGGAGCCGTATCGCGGCTGTCGCTCGTGCGCGAATGGCGCTGGGATCAGAAGGATCCAGCGCAACGATTCGACGGCGACCCGTGCGCGCCGCGTCGGTTGCTGATGGGTTCTGGATCAGGTACCAAGCGCGAAGCCGGCGTCCCGTCTCCACGAGCTCCCAGTAGGCAGCATCGAGGTCGCCTGCGTCATCCGGTGAAACGTCGAATCGGGTTTCGGGCACGGGACTTTGGTACGGCTAACGACCGACTTCGGCGTCGGCCCGCGCCGTACGCGCTTTGCCTCGGCGGAGTCGACCTACTTAGGAGACCCGACTCCGGAGAGACGCCGAAAAGCCAACGCCCCCGCATGGGCTTCCGAGACGTTGACTACCTACTGTCCTTGAGCGCTGCCCTTGCCCGAGGTCGCGTCCAGCCGTCGAAGAACACCGAGATAGAGTTCGGCCTCCGCCTCGATGGGGCATCCATGACCGGTCGACAGTTCCATGCTCTCGACGACGCGGCGCGTCAGTCGGAGCGCACGCTCGTCGAACTCGCCTGAGCGGGCGTCGAGGTCATCGGCGGGCAGCGGCACGGGCGATCAGCACGATTGCGACGATCAGAGCCACAAACGACACGGCGATGACCGCGGTCCAGACGATGTCATACCCGGCGGGGATCAGCGGGTTCACGTTCTCGAGCGGTGCCATGAAGTGAGCGTAGGAGGCTCGCGGTTGAGCGTCTAGGTTCCGAGTCGAATCGCTTGAGCGTTGGCTGCAGCTGCGTCCCCCAGGAGTGGAGTCCCGCATAGTGGTGTAACTGCACGGTGGTCGGCCTCGTTGTGAACGTGGGCGCGGTCACCGTGTGATCCTTCGAGAAAGCTCTCTACTTCTCACTCGAAAGGTGTCATCACGATGACCGCTCCCCATATTGTCGACCCCGCGACCGTGCTCGGTGAAGTGCTCGCCGACGCGTCTCCGGATTTGATGCGGCATCTGCTGCAGACGATGATCAACGCCCTGCTGTCCGCCGACGCGGATGCGGTGGTCGGCGCTGAGTGGGGTCAGCCGTCCCCTGCCCGCACGACGCATCGCAACGGCTACCG
>SMFF01000048.1_pt1 | contig 22353 bp, 20 predicted proteins | sample 2456181 | NCBI WGS metagenome assembly SMFF01 (sample SAMN10132611, study PRJNA489261) | soil metagenome | isolation source: day120 antibiotic-loamy sand soil ammended with raw manure from dairy cow... | place: USA | collected 2015-04-01
GAGGATCGAGAAGAACGACCCTGCGGGCAGCGCCGTGAACCCACGCGTCGTGATCGCGAGGATCCCGCCGGCGATCAGCGCGATCGGCACCACGACGAGTGCCGCCCAGGGGGAGGCGGAGAACCGCACCGCGCGGTGCTCCCGGCGCCAGGCACGCACCTGCTCGCGGCTCAACGGCTCGGTCAGAGGCGTCAGGTTCCAGCTCGTGGTGGCGGTCATCACCCCATTGAACCGGATGCCGCCCGACAGACTCATCGCCCAGTGGCGGGTCGATGACTCCGGCTCTTCTGGGCGATGAGTTGATCTACCTCCAGGGTGCACCCGGTCGCGCCGGGCGTCAACCCTCGCGGATGTCGGCGGATGAGACTAGACAGGGCGCATGACCGATCGCACGAGCATCGAACAGTGGGTCGCCCGCTATCGCACGGCGTGGGAATCGAACGACCCCGACGACATCCGCGCACTCTTCACGCCCGACGCCGAGTACTACACGGCGCCGTCGGAGCCGCCCTGGCGCGGCCACGACGAGATCGTGTCGCAGTGGATCGAGAACGCCGACCAACCCGGCGAGACCAGCTACACGAGTCGCGTCGTCGCCGTCGACGGCGATCTCGGGATCGTCCGTCTGACCGTCGACTACACCGAGGGGCGGCTGTACGACAACATCTGGTTCATCGAGCTGGAGCCTGATGGACGCGCGCGCCACTTCACCGAGTGGTACATGCGGCGACGCGAGTCCGCCTAAGTCACCCCACGACGCAGTGACCGGGCTTCACCGGCGTGGTGAGGCTGCGGGCGTCGTCGAGCAGCGGCTCGAGTTGCGTGATCGTCGTGGCGTAGCCCAGGTTCGCGTGTTCGGAGTTGCGCGCGAAGACGAGGCCCGCCACGCGCCCGTCGAGCGTGATGAGCGGCCCACCCGAGTTGCCCGGCTGCACATCGGCCGCGAGGGTCGCCACTTCGCGAACGTTCGAGGTCTCGCCGTAGATATCGGCCACGCGCTCGTTCGAGATCGCGAGCACCTCGGCGGGCGTCGAGATGAAGGGGCCGCCGTGCGGATAGCCGTCCACGACGCCCTCGTCGCCGATCCCCACATCTGCGAGGGCGAGCGGAGCGGCTTCGAGCCCTGGCACCGTGAGGATCGCGACGTCGGCGTTCGGATCGAACCACACGACGCGCGCGTCGAGCGCCTGTCCGTCCGGGAGTTCGACGATCGGGCTGTCGACGCCCGCCACGACGTGCGCGTTGGTGACCACGCGCTCGGGCGCGACGACGAATCCGCTGCCCGACTGGTTCTGGCCGCAGGCGTAGGCGGTTCCGCTGATGCGCGCCACCGAACGCGCGGCATCCGCGAGCGGGTTCGTGGAGGTGTCGACCTGGGGCGGGTTCTGTCCCTGCGCTACACCGCCGAGGTTCTCATCGATCGTCGGGATCTCGTACTCGAGGATCGTCGCACGCACGCGCGCGATCCCCTCGGCGATGGGGGTCGGCGTCAGCCGGTCGATCGTGCTGATGACGATCGAGCGCTTGACGGCCTGTGAGAGCACGGGAACACCCAGCTGGGCGACGCTGCCGGCCACGAGCGTCACCACGAGAGCCGCGGCGAGCAGGTTGGCCACCGCCCCGAGAAGCCGTTCAGGCGTCGAGAGATCTCGGTCGCGTCGCGGATTCTCGGGATGCCGCCCCCGCAACGCCGCGCCGATCGTGACGCCGAGCAGGTGTCCGCCGATGAGCAGCAGCACCGAGAGTGCGATCGAGATCCCGATGCGCCAGTCGGGGGAGGGGATCGCTGCCGCCAACAGGGGAACCGCGAAGAACGCCGCGATGCCCCCGGCGGCCACCCCGAGAATCGCGCTCACGCTGCGCAGGATGCCGTTGCGCCATCCCTCGCCGAGGTACACGAGCAGCACGAGCACGAGCAGGACGTCGAGCAGGCGGGCGGCGATCACGCGCTCCAGTCTGACAAACACCTCCGATGCGCCGCCGGGACGCGCGGGACGGAGGCCGCTGAGCGTTCGCCCAGACGGCTTGCCTCCCATGACCTCGTGCCCCCACAATGGGGGGCATGACGGCTGCTGCCCCCACGGCCCGTCTGCCCTTCGGCACGACGGTCGAGCGCGTGCGCGGCGGCCTCGCCTGCCCGGCATGCCGGGCCCCGTCGAGTCTCGACGAGCCGTTCTGCGCGCACTGCGGAGCACGGGTCGTGATCGGTGCGCGTGCCGGACGTCGCCCCGCGGATGTGGCGGCCACGCGTAGCCTGCAGTTCGCCTTCCTGGTGATCGCGGCGAATGTCGTGATCGGCGGGCTCACCTTCGCCGCCGTGTTCGTCGTCTCGGACGCGGCTCGGCTGATCGACGCCGCGCTCTTCCTCGAGGCCATCAAGCTCATCGCGGTCGGCGCGCTCGCGACCGCGTCGATCCGCTTCGGCGTGCGCGGCATCCGCGACACCGCCGACGGGATGCTGCGGCGGCGTGGGTGGGCGGTTGCCGGCATCGCGATCTCGGCGTGTTTCGCACTGCTGGTGACCCTCTCGTTCGCGCTGACGCTCGTGCTCGCCCTGCGCTGAGCGCGCATCCGCTCTGCTAGGATTGGCAGGTTGCCGTCAAACGGCCGCGGATCGAGAGAGCCCCCGCATCGGGTGGGGAGCACCGCGCAACGAGAGAAAGGGGATCCCTCTATGGCACTGGATGCAGACGTCAAGAAGGCGATCATCGACGAGTACGCCACCCACCCCGGAGACACCGGATCCCCCGAGGTGCAGGTCGCGATCCTCACCAAGCGGATCAAGGACCTCACCGAGCACCTCAAGGAGCACAAGCACGACCACCACTCGCGTCGTGGGCTCCTGCTGCTCGTGGGCCAGCGTCGCCGGCTGCTCGGCTACCTCCAGGACATCGACATCGCGCGCTACCGCTCGCTGATCGAGCGCCTGGGGCTTCGCCGGTAACAACGGCGAAAGCGTCGATCGACAACGCGAACTTCTTCTTCGAAGGCCGTCACCGAGAGGTGGCGGCCTTCGTCGTTCCCCCGCGCGCTACCCCCGTCGCGCGGGGCACCCCTCTTGGGGATGGTCACGTTCCCATCCCCCGCGCACACTCATCACATGGAGGAGTGTCGGCACGGCCTCATCGCGGCGGTCTGCGCCGTGTGCTGCCGCGCCGTGGCTCAGCTCGAGCTCGAGGCCACGGCGGCGCAACAGGCACCTCCGCCCGGGCCGGAACTCGCCGTCGCGGGCGGAGCCGTTCCCCGCTAATCTCACCCGCATGAGCGCGGATGCGTCGCGAGCCAGGGCTCGCGTGGCGGAGTTCGCGCACGAGCGTGTGGACCGCGTTCGCCTGGCTCGCGTGCCGGTGGCGGTGCGTCCGTGGATCGTGTGCTGCTGGGTGCTGACGGGCGTCGTCGCCGTCGTGTTGCTCGTGCCCGGCCTCGCGGACGAGGTGGCGGTGGAGCCCGGGGAGGCCGCTCGCATCCTCGACCGATTCCTCGCTCCGGCCTGGCTGCGCGCGCTGCTGCTCGTGGCCGCGGGGATGTTCGCGGCCTCGAGCGCGGTGCTCGCCTTGCTGCGTCAGGCGGCGAGCACGGACGACACCTCGCGTGTGCGTCGCGAGGTGGCATTGGCGGTCTCGGTGTTCCCGGCGCTCGCGCTCACCGCCGACCGTGTCGTGGTGCCGGCCCTGCTCGCGGGCGCCGCCTTCGTCGCTCTCGAGTTCGTGGCACACCTCGGGCGCCCTTCCCGTCGCCGCGCCGCGCTGAGCGGCGCCCTCGCCTTCGTCTGCTGGCTCGTGATCGCCGTGACCCAGTTCGCGGATGTCGCCTACGACTGGTCGTGGACGGTGCTGTTCGGGCTCGCCGCGGCGTTCGCCGCCTTCGGAAGCTACTACGGCATCCAGCGGGCCGCCGAGTCGCGCACGCGGGCCGTCTCGTTCCTCTTCGACACCCGGATGCCGCGCGGCGCCGTGCTCGCGCTGACGCTCGTGGTCGTCGCGGTCGTGGTGCTGCGCCTCACCGTGCTGCGGGAGCTCTTCGCCGAGCCCGATCCGACACTGTGGAGTCCGTTCGCGAAGGAGTCGCCCCTGTCGTGGTTGCACGCGGCGATCGTGGCCGGCCTCATCGCGGCCGTCGGGGCGGCCTCGAGTCGACGACCGCTGCGTCGCTTGGGCGAGCGGCGCATCGCGGCGGGGCTCGCCGCGGTCGGAAACGCCGAACTCGTGATCGGATCCGCGGTGATCCTCGGCGTGTTCCTCGTAGCAGTCGCGGCCGGAACCGCCTCGTTCCCCCTCGCGTGGATCGATGCGGTGCCCGCGATCAAGGCGGCCGGCGTGCTCGTGCTCGCGCTCGTGGCGCTGCTTCCGTGGCTGCGGGGAACATCGGCGCGCGTGCTCGCGGCCGTCACCGCGGTCTACCTGCTGCCGGCGACGGGTCAGGGGGCGCTGCTGGCCGCCGGGGTCGAGCTTCCGCCGGGAATCGCGGGGTTCCCGGCGACGCCCGTGCAGATCATGCTCCTGCTCGTCGTGTTCGCCACCGGCCTCGCCGGCGCGGTCTTCGTGCGCCCCGGTCTCGCGAGCTCCGCGCTCATCCTGCGGTTGGCGATCGTGCCGCTCATCGCCGTGCACGCGGGGTGGCTGCTGCCGGTCGCGTGGTCGGGGGTCGGCAGGTGGCTGCTCGTGCTCGGCATCCTTGCCGCGCTGCTGCTCTTCCTGCCGCCGCCGAGCTCCGATCCGGCCCAGCGCGGCATCGGCCTGCTCGGGGCCTCGGCGGCGCAACTGCTCGCGATCACACTGACCGCGATCGCGATCCCGAGCCTCTACGACGACGGCCAGTTCGTCGTGCTCGGGCTGCTCTGGCTGTCGGTGACGGTCGTCATCTCGCTCGTCGTGGAGACCCGCACGCGTGCCGAGTCGACGCCCGCGGCGGGATAGCATCCCGTCATGGGATTGTTCCGCCGCCGGGGAGTCGACACGAGCCTTCCACGCGAGGACCGCGGCTTCGGCAGCTTCGACGACTACGTATACAACCTCGCGCCGCGCAACAAGCGCGTCACGATCGTGTTGGCGAACTCGAACCCCTACCAGGACGAGCTGCGCGAGCTCGCAGCGTCGGGCGAGACGAGCATCGAGACCGCGATCTCCCCGCGCACGCTGCAGGCCGAGGGGCAGGACGCCCCCATCGAGGTGCGCTTGTTCACGGGGCGCCGAGTGAGCGGCCCCGTCGGGATGGTGCCACGCGGCCTCGAGTCGGTGATCGACGAGAACCTGCGTCGTCTGGACGACAAGGGGCTCAAGGCGCGCATCCCGGCGCGGATCGAGCAGAAGCGCGAGGGCTACCGCGTGGTGCTGCTGATGGGCGCGCTCAAGTAGCTACTCGGCGAGCTCCGACTCGGCGGCCGCGATCTGCGCGCGCACCTCATCCATGTCGAGGGCTCGGATCTGCCCGATGAGGTCTTCGAGCACGTGACCCGGCAGCGCCCCGGCCTGCGAGAACACGCCGATACCGTCACGGAACGCCATGAGCGTGGGGATGGAGCGGATGTTGAGCGCACCCGAGAGCTCCTGCTCGGCATCCGTGTCGACCTTCGCGAAGGTGATGTCGGGGTGCTTCTCGCTCGAGGCCTCGAAGACCGGGCCGAACGCCTGGCACGGTCCGCACCAGGCCGCCCAGAAGTCGACGAGCACGATGTCGCCCTCCAAGACGGTGTTCTCGAAGGTGCTGCGGGTGAGTTCGACGGTCGCCATGATTCCAGGCTAGGGGAGCAGCGGGACGTGCGCTGGATGGCGGGAATACTCCCGGGGGCTCTTCGGTTTCACCGGGTATCAATGCAAACGCATGGAAAAACAGGAGTGGACGGAACCCCATGAGCCAGATGCAGTTCGGCATCTTCAGCGTGAGCGACATCACGCGCGATCCGACGACCGGCGAGACACCGAGCGAGGCCCAGCGCATCCGCGACATCGTCACGATCGCCAAGCATGTCGAGGAGGTGGGCATGGATGTCTTCGCCATCGGCGAGCACCACAACCCGCCGTTCTTCTCGAGCTCGCCGACCACGACACTCGCCTACATCGGGGCCCAGACGACGAACCTCATCCTGTCGACCGCGACGACGCTCATCACGACGAACGACCCCGTGAAGATCGCCGAAGACTACGCGATGCTGCAGCACCTCACGGGTGGCCGCGTCGACCTCGTCATGGGCCGCGGCAACACGGGCCCCGTCTACCCGTGGTTCGGCCAGGACATCCGGCAGGGCCTGCCGCTCGCGATCGAGAACTACGCGCTCCTGCGTGAGCTGTGGGAGAAGGACGTCGTCGACTGGGAGGGCAAGTTCCGCACCCCGCTCAACGGCTTCACCTCGACCCCGCGTCCCCTCGACGGTGTGCCGCCGTTCGTGTGGCACGGCTCGATCCGCACGCCTGAGATCGCCGAGCAGGCCGCGTTCTACGGTGACGGCTTCTTCGCCAACAACATCTTCTGGCCGAAGGAGCACTACCAGCGTCTCATCACGCTCTACCGTCAGCGCTTCGCCCACTACGGCCACGGCACGCCCGAGCAGGCGATCGTGGGCTTGGGCGGGCAGGCGTTCATCGCGAAGAACTCGCAGGATGCGGTCACCGCGTTCCGTCCGTACTTCGACAACGCGCCCGTGTACGGCCACGGCCCGTCGCTCGAGGAGTTCCAGGAGCTCACGCCGCTGACGGTCGGCTCGCCCCAGCAGGTGATCGACCGCTACGCCGCCATGCGCGAGCACTACGGCGACTACCAGCGCCAGCTCTTCCTCATGGACCACGCGGGTCTGCCGCTCAAGACCGTGCTCGAGCAGCTCGACCTGCTGGGTTCGGAGGTCGTACCGGTGCTCCGCAAGGAGCTCGCCGAGAACCGCCCGGCCGAGGTGCCGGATGCGCCCACCCACGCCGCGCGCGTCGCCGCGGTCTACGGTGACGGTCCGACCCGCCAGGCTCGGCCCACCTCCGCGGGCGGCAACAACCTGACCGTCGGCGGCCCGTACCAGGACACCCCCGCGAGCGTCGCCACGGAGGAACCTCGTGGCTCCGCCTTCGGCGTCGCCGCAACTCGGAAGGAGACCGTGTCATGACTCGTCGCATCGCCGTGGTGAGCGCAGGGCTCTCGAACCCCTCGTCGACCCGCATGCTCGCCGACCGCTTGTCGTCGGCCACCGTGGCCGAACTGCGTGAGCGCGGGATCGAGGCGACCGTCGACGTGGTGGAGCTGCGCGATCTCGCGCACGACATCACGAACAACCTGCTCGCCGGCTTCGCGCCGCCCGCCCTTGAGGACGCCATCAACCGGGTCGTCTCGGCCGACGGGCTCATCGTCGTCACCCCGATCTTCTCGACGAGCTATTCGGGTCTGTTCAAGTCGTTCATCGACGTGATCGACCCCGACGCGCTCACGGGCATGCCCGTGCTGATCGGCGCCAACGCGGGAACCGCGCGGCATTCGCTCGCGATCGACTACGCGATCCGTCCGCTGTTCGCCTACCTGCACGCCGAGCCCGTCGCGACCGGCGTCTTCGCGGCGTCGAGCGACTGGGGTGCCCAGGCGGATGACGTGAAGCCGCTCGGTGCCCGCGTCGAGCGGGGTGCGCGGGAGCTGGCGGCAGCGATCGCGGCTCGCGAGCCGCGTGCGGTCGTCGACCCGTTCGACCCGGATGCGTTCCTCGGCGAGGGACGCTCGTTCGGCCACCTGCTGGGCGGTCTGGCCGGCGAGTAACTGACCCTTCGCGAGAAGGATCAGCTCGGCTTCGGTCGAGCCGAGGTGCGTGGCGGCTGGGGGGAGCCGCTGCCCACGAGCGAGTCGGCCGCCTGCACGAGCGCGAGGTGGGAGAGCGCCTGCGGCGTGTTCCCGACATGGCGACGCTGCTCCACGTCGTACTCCTCCGAGAGCATCCCGACGTCGTTGGCGAGTGCGCACACCCGGTCCATGAGCGCGATCGCATCGTCGCGCCGCCCGCTCGCCGCGTACTGCTCGACGAGCCAGAACGAGCAGGCGAGGAACGGATGCTCGTCGCCCGGCAGGCCGTCGACTCCCGAACTCGTGCGGTAGCGGTGCACCAGCCCCTCGCGCACCAGGGTGCGTTCGATCTCGGCCACCGTCGCGAGCATCCGAGGGTCTTCGGCGTCGCAGAAGCCCACCATGGGCAGCACGAGCAACGACGCATCCACCTCGTCGGAGCCGTAGCTCTGCGTGAAGTACCCTCCCGCCGAGACGCCGTGCGCGTCGATCTCGTCGCGCAAGCGGTCGCGGGTCTTCTCCCAGAGCTCGACGGGGCCCTCGAGGCCGTGCCGCTGCACGGCGCGCACGCCGCGGTCGAACGCGGCCCACATCATGGCCCGGGAGTGGGTGAACATGCGCGGTTCGCCGCGGATCTCCCAGATGCCGTTGTCGGGATCGTCGATGCGGTCGAGCGCCTTCTGCAGCAGCGAACGCTGCAGGGGCCAGGAGAATTCGGTCTCCTCGAGCCCCGCCTCGCGCGCCACGTCGAGCGCCACGAGCACCTCGCCGATCACGTCGGCTTGGTACTGGCGCGCCGCATCATTGCCGATGCGCACCGGGGAGGCGCCCTGATAGCCGGGAAGCGACTCGAGCTCCCGCTCCCACAGGTCACGCTCGCCCGCGATGCCGTAGACGATCTGCAACTGACCCGGGTCGCCCGCGACGGCGCGCAGCAGCCACATCCGCCAGTGCTCGGCGATGCCGAGGAAGCCGTGCGCCAGGAACGCCTCGAGCGTCAGGGCGGCATCCCGCAGCCACACGAAGCGGTAGTCCCAATTGCGCACGCCGCCGAACTGCTCGGGCAGCGAGGTCGTCGCCGCCGCGACAATCCCTCCCGTGTCGCGGTGCGTGAGGGCCCGCAGGATGAGCAGCGACCGCATGACCTGCTCGCGGTACTCGGGTGGTGCATCGATGCGATCGGCCCAGCTCTGCCACCACACCCGGGTCTGCTCGATCGCGTCGTCGACGTCGAGTGGCGGGGGCGAGGGCTCTGCCGAGGGATGCCAGCTGAGCACGAGGTCGACCGTGTCGCCCTCGCCGACGGTGCAGGTGCCGCGGTGCACGTGGTCGTCGGCCTTCAGCGCGGCACCACGCACCGATATCGCATCCGGACCGGCGATCGCGATGATCTCGGGCACCGCGGTCCCGCGTCGCTGCCGCACCCAGGGCACGGAACGTGCATAGGCGAAGCGGAAGCGGATGCTGTGGGTGAACTCCACGGTTCCCGAGATGCCCACGATGCGCCGCACCAGGTCGGAGGTTCGCGATCCCGCGCGGCGTTCGTCGGTGACGGTGAGCAGCTCGTGCACCTCGGCCACGCCGTCGGCGCACTCCCACCGGGTCACGAGCGTGAAGGTGCCGTCGTCGTAGGCGCGCGTCGCGCGGGCCTGGGGGTCGCTGGGGCGCAACTGCCAGCATCCGTGCTCCTCGTCGCCCAGCAGGGCGCCGAAGGCGGAGGGCGAGTCGAATCGGGGCAGGCAGAGCCAGTCGATCGAACCATCACGTGAGACGAGAGCGGCCGTGCGCGAGTCGCTGAGAAGGGCGTAGTCCTCGATCGGTGAAGCCATTCGACCCATTCTCACAGGTGAGGCTGAAAACCGGGAGAGTAGCGTCGCCGACATGAACGCGGAGACGACGCTGGCCATTCTCGGTGCGTCGGGCGATCTCGCCGGGCGTCTGCTGCTGCCCGCCCTCGGCGAGCTCCTCATGGAGGAGCGGGACCGCACGGTGCACCTGATCGGGGCCGGGAGCACGGCGATGGACGACGGCGCCTGGCGGCAACGGGTGACCGACACCTTCAGTTCGGTCGGCGCCGAGGATGCGCTTGATCGGGTGACACTCGGGCCGTTTCTCGTCATCGACGCGTCGAAAGCGGAGGGCATCCGCACGATCGTGGATGCGGCATCCGAGGGTCCGCTCGTCCTCTACTTCGCGCTGCCGCCCGCGGTGACGGCCTCGGCGTGCGCCGCGATCGACCCCTCCGACCTGCCCGCCGGCACGATGCTCGCGCTCGAGAAGCCCTTCGGCACCGACGAGCAGAGCGCGCGCGAGCTCAACGACACGCTGCGCCGGCTCGTTCCCGAGTCGCAGATCTTCCGGGTCGACCACTTCCTCGGACGTTCCACCGTGCTCAACGTGATCGGGTCGCGCACGGCGAACCGCATCTTCGAACCCATCTGGTCGCATCGTGACATCGAGTCGATCAGCATCCGCTACGACGAGTCGCTCGGACTGGAGGGGCGAGCGGGGTACTACGACGGCGCGGGCGCGCTCGTCGACATGATCCAGAGCCACTTGCTGCAGGTGCTCGCGATCGTCGCGATGGAGCCTCCCGCGACGCTCGACGAGATCGACCTGCGCGACGCGACGGCTGCCGTGCTGCGTGCGACCCACATCTGGAAGGACGACCCCGCTGCCTCGTCGCGTCGCGCACGCTACACGGCGGGCACGGTGGGGGAGCGCCGGATGCCGTCGTACGTCGACGAGCCGGGGGTGGATGCCTCGCGTGGCACCGAGACGCTCGCCGAGATCGTGTGCGAGGTGCGCACGGCCCGCTGGGCGGGCGTTCCCATCACCCTGCGCTCGGGGAAGGCACTCGGGGATCCCGCGCGGGAGATCGTCGTGCGGATCAAGCCCGTGCGGCACATGCCCACGGGGCTGACCGGCGACGCGCCGGGCACCGTGTTGCGGTTCTCGCTCGGGCCCGACCGGCTCGCCGTCGAGCTCAACGTCAACGGCGGCGCGGATCCCTTCGCACTGCACCGCGCCGTGCTCGAGGCCGACCTCGGTCTCGGAGCGCAGCGCGCCTACGCGGAGGTGCTCGCCGGCATCCTCGACACCGATCCGACGCTGGCCGTGCGCGGTGACGCCGCTGAGCAGTGCTGGCGCATCATCGCTCCCGTGCAGGAGGCCTGGAAGCGCGGCGACGTGCCGCTCGAGGAGTACCCGGCGGGATCGACGGGACCCGACGGGTGGCCGGCTTAGCCGGACTTGCGGCGGAACTCGCGCTTCTTCTCGGCCCGGCCGTGCGCTTCATGCACCGTGCCTTCGCCGTCGAGGTGCCCCGGGCGATCCTGGGCTTGCTGCTTCTTGCGCTCAAGCGCCTCGCGGAACTTGCGCTTGGTCTCTTCGGAAGCGGCACCCGGCTTGTCGTCGGAACTCATGCCGTCAGCATAGGCGGCGCGACCGCGCCATCGCATCCGGCGCTGCACGCGCGACAATGGGTTCATGCGACGGCGCGAACGCATGGTCGCCTGCCTCGGGGCGGTGCTCCTGGCGGTGGTCGCCTGCGGTGTCACGACGGTTCTCGTCGTGCACGGAAGCCGGGCGGTGGCGCGTCCTCAGCACCCTGATGTGGTGCCGGCCGACCTCACGATGGCGGCGTTCCACTCCTGCATGCCGCCGTGGAACGGCGAGGGCGGGTTCGCGATCAGCATGGACGCCACCGGTCACGTCGAATTCTCGGCGCTCGGTGGCGGGGCCGACCCCGAGGCGGCCGACGCGTACACCGCAGCGATCAACTCCTGCATGACGGGCTTCACCTTCGAGTCCGCCCCCTTCGCGTACCGCGACGTCGTGTCGTCGAGCGTCGATCGGCTCATCGCCTACGACTACGCGTGGCGATGGATGCTTCCGTGCCTGGCGGGTCACGACCGACTCCCGTCGCACATCCCCAGCTTCAGTGACTTCGCCCAACCCGAAGGCGCGCCCTGGAGCAACTACTACAGCCCGACCTCACGTGATGACTTCGACGAGCTGCTCGAGGTGCGTTACGCGTGCGGCCCCGGAACCGGCCCCCTCCAGCCCCACGGCGAATTCTCGACAAGATGAGCGGATGCGACACAGCGAACGGATGAGGACGGTCGCCGGGGCGGTGGTCGTCGCGGCTGTCGCAGTTGCGGTGGCAGTGGGCTTGGCGGGCCACGCACCGCACGCGGTGACGCCCGCATCCGCCGACGACCGCGTGCCCGAGGACCTGTTCTGGCCGTGGGTGGCCTCGTGCGGGGTCGACATCCGCAGGCCGCTCGTCAGCATGGGCTACAACGAGGATGGGGTCGTCGACATCTCCGTCGGCATGCTCGACCCCGACGCGCCCTACGGAACGCCGCTCACCGATGAGAACGGCAATGCGGTCGTCGACGCCGCGGCCTCCCAGGCGATCAACAGCTGTCTGAGCGCACATCGGCTGGCCCCCGCGCCGCGCACCTACCGCGAGGGCACCTCCGCCGAGCGGCTTCTGCTCTACGAATGGACGGCGAGATGGCAAGCGCCGTGCCTCCGCGCGCACGGGTACGAGTTCGACATCCCGGATGTCGAGCACTTCCTCCATCCCCACGAGGTCTGGTGGTTCCTGCTCTCCACCCACGACTGGATCGATGACGACGATCTCGACTTCGAGCAGATGCTCGACGCGCGTCTCAGCTGCGACCCGGTGCCGCCCTTCCTCGCCGCAGAGGGGGTCTACTGGTAGCATGAACCCCGGCCGTCTTCCGACGGCTGTCCTGAGGCGAAGCGCCGAGGGGCTGATCCGGAGCAGGCCGGCACGAAGCTGGTCACCGGTGGTGGTTCTCCGAACACCCGCGTTCGTGCGGGGTCGAGTCGGAGCCCTTCTACTGTTGACCAGATCCAGACGGTCGGTGCGCACCACTGTGCGTGCCCAGGTCCTTCCTGCCCGCTCCTGTTCCGATGCATTCGCCGCGCGTATCGCGGCAGCAAGGAGAGAGACCTCGTGGAAGGTCCCGAGATCAAGTTCGCCGAAGCCGTTCTGGACAACGGTTCTTACGGCACCCGCACCGTCCGGTTCGAAACCGGACGTCTGGCTCAGCAGGCGCAGGGCGCCGTCGCGGCCTACCTCGACGAGGAGACGATGCTGCTCTCCGCGACGAGCGTGTCGAAGAACCCGCGTGACGGCTTCGACTTCTTCCCCCTGACGGTCGACGTCGAGGAGCGTTCCTACGCCGCCGGCAAGATCCCCGGCTCGTTCTTCCGTCGCGAGGGTCGTCCCTCGACGGAGGCGATCCTCGTCTGCCGTCTCATCGACCGCCCGCTGCGTCCGTCGTTCGCCGACGGCATCCGCAACGAGGTGCAGGTCGTCATCACGGTGCTCTCGATCGCACCCGACGAGTTCTACGACGCGCTCGCGATCAACGCGGCCTCCGCGTCGACGCAGATCTCGGGTCTGCCGTTCTCCGGCCCCATCGCCGGTGTGCGCCTCGCGCTCATGCGCAGCGGCCAGTGGGTCGCGTTCCCCAAGTTCTCGCAGCTCGCGGATGCGGTGTTCGACCTCGTCGTCGCCGGTCGCGTCGTGAAGAACGCCGATGGCAGCGAAGACGTGGCCATCATGATGGTCGAGGCCGAGGCCACCGAGCACAGCTGGGAGCTCATCCAGGGCGGCGCGATCAAGCCCAACGAGGCCGTCGTGGCCGAGGGGCTCGAGGCGGCCAAGCCGTTCATCGCGCAGCTCGTGAAGGCGCAGGAGCAGCTCGCGGCCCAGTCGGCGAAGGAGATCAAGGAGTACCCGATCTTCCTCGACTACTCGCAGGAGGCCTTCGACGCCGTCGACGCGCTCGCGCATGACGAGCTCGCCGGCATCTATCAGATCGCGGACAAGGTCGAGCGGCAGAACGCCGACGACGCCCTCAAGGAGCGCGTCAAGCTCGCGATCAACGAGAAGGTCGCTGCGGGAGAGCTCGGTGGCGACGTGCCGCCGATGGTGTCGGCCGCGTACAAGGCCGTCACCAAGAAGATCGTGCGCGGTCGCATCCTCACCGAGGGTGTGCGCATCGACGGTCGCGGGCTGAGCGACATCCGTGCGCTCGACGCCGAGGTGCAGGTCATCCCGCGCGTGCACGGCTCTGCGATCTTCCAGCGCGGCGAGACGCAGATCCTCGGTGTCACGACGCTCAACATGCTCAAGCTGGAGCAGCAGATCGACTCGCTCTCGCCCGTGACGAAGAAGCGCTACCTGCACCACTACAACTTCCCGCCCTACTCGACCGGTGAGACCGGCCGCGTGGGCAGCCCGAAGCGTCGCGAGATCGGGCACGGCTTCCTCGCCGAGCGCGCCCTCGTGCCGGTGCTGCCGAGCCGCGAGGAGTTCCCGTACGCGATCCGCCAGGTCTCCGAGGCGCTGAGCTCGAACGGCTCCACCTCGATGGGCTCGGTGTGCGCCTCGACCCTGTCGCTCCTCAACGCCGGTGTGCCGCTCAAGGCTCCCGTCGCGGGCATCGCGATGGGCCTCGTGTCCGACACGGTGAACGGCGAGACGCGCTACGCGGCGCTCACCGACATCCTGGGCGCCGAGGACGCGCTGGGCGACATGGACTTCAAGGTCGCAGGCACCTCGGAGTTCGTGACCGCGATCCAGCTCGACACGAAGCTCGACGGCATCCCCTCGGATGTGCTCGCGGGCGCGCTCGCGCAGGCCAAGGAGGCGCGCACCGCGATCCTCGCGGTCATCAACCAGGCGATCGACGGCCCCGACGAGATGGCTCCGACGGCTCCCCGCGTGATCAGCGTGAACATCCCGGTCGACAAGATCGGTGAGCTCATCGGCCCCAAGGGCAAGACGATCAACGCGATCCAGGACGAGACCGGCGCCGAGATCTCGATCGAGGAGGACGGCACCGTCTACATCGGCGCGGTCGACGGCCCCTCGGCTGAGGCGGCGCGTGCCCAGGTGCTCGCCATCGGCAACCCGGTCAACCCCGAGGTCGGCGAGCGGTTCCTCGGCACGGTCGTGAAGATCGCGACCTTCGGCGCGTTCGTCTCGCTGCTGCCCGGCAAGGACGGCCTGCTGCACATCTCCGAGGTGCGCAAGCTCGCCGGGGGCAAGCGCGTCGAGAACGTCGAGGACGTGCTCTCGGTGGGCCAGAAGATCATGGTCGAGATCACCAAGATGGACGACCGCGGCAAGCTGTCGCTCGCGCCGGTGGTCGAGACCGAGGAGGCCGACACCGACGGCTCCGCCGCTCACAGCGAGGGCCCGGAGGCTCCCGCCGAGGGCTGAGTCCGCTCCGACCCCTCACCGGATGCCCGTCCCGCTTCGTGCGGGGCGGGCATCCGTCGTCTGCGCCGAGATGCGGGCGTCGGCTTGCATCTGTCTCGTTGTCCAGATAGTGTACCGATCTACTAGACAGACCAAGGAGGCTCTGGGTGACCGGATGGTGGCAGGACGCCGTGGTGTATCAGCTCTACGTGCGCTCGTTCGCGGATGCTGACGGCGACGGCATCGGCGACTTCGCGGGTGTGACATCCCGCCTCGACCATCTCGCGGCGCTCGGGGTCGACGCCCTCTGGCTCAACCCCTGCTACGTCTCGCCCCAGCGCGACCACGGCTACGACATCGCCGACTACTTCGCACCGGATCCCGCATACGGCACGCTCGAGGAGTTCGACGCATTCGTCGCGGCGGCGCACGAGCGCGGCATGCGCGTGCTCATGGACATGGTGGCCAACCACTGCTCGACGGAGCACGCGTGGTTCCGGCAGGCCGTGGCCGCGCAGCCGGGCAGTGCCGAGCGCGCGCGCTTCCTCTTCCGCGACGGCCGGGGTGCGCACGGCGAGCTGCCGCCGAACAATTGGCAGAGCGTCTTCGGCGGCCCGGCATGGACGCGCATCGCGGAGGCCGACGGTCGGCCGGGGCAGTGGTACCTGCACTCCTTCGACCCGTCGCAGCCCGATTTCGACTGGCGCAACCCCGAGGTGCACGCGTACTTCGACGAGGTGCTGCGGCACTGGTTCGATCGCGGCGTCGACGGCTTCCGCATCGATGTCGCTCACGGCATGGTCAAGGCCGACGGCCTGCCCGACTGGCCGGGTGCGGACGATGGGACGGGCGGCCACAACTACGCCATGTGGGATCAGCCCGAGCTGCACGACATCTACCGTCGCTGGAACCGCATCGCGAACGAGTACGAGCCGGCCCGCTACTTCGTGGGCGAGATCTGGGTGCCCGAGACCGAGCGGCTCGCCGCCTACCTGCGCGACGACGAGCTCGATCAGGCGTTCCAGTTCGAGCTGCTCGTGCAGCCCTGGAACGCCGACCGGATGCGCTCGGCGATCGAGCGGGCGCTGCGCCTCGGGCCGCGCCCTGCGTGGACGCTCTCCAACCACGATGTGCACCGCACCGCGACCCGCTACGGTCAGCAGCAGGATCTCGGGCCAGCCGACCCGACCGACATGATCGCAGCCGCGCGTCGTACCGGGCCGGTCGACGTGGAGCTCGGTGTGCGGCGAGCGCGCGCCGCGGCGATGATCGAGCTCGCACTGCCCGGCACCATCTACCTCTATCAGGGCGAGGAGCTCGGGCTGCCCGAGGTCTTCGACCTGCCGGACGAGGCGCGGCAGGATCCCATCTGGCTGAGATCGGAAGGGCGGGAGCTCGGCCGAGACGGATGCCGGGTGCCGCTCCCGTGGGACGCGCAGGCGCCGGCCTTCGGCTTCGGCCCCGCGTCCGGCCAGGCGCCGTGGCTTCCGCAACCCGCCTGGTTCGCGTCCTTCGCGGCATCCGCGCTCGCGGCGGACCCGGGCTCGATCCTGCGGCTCTACCGCGAGCTGATCGGAGCGCGTCGTGCCATCTTCGACGCCGACGCCCCCTGGGCGCCTCTCGACGCGGGCTCGCCCGATGTTCTCGCGTTCCGCCGCGGCGACGGCATCTGCGTCGTCAACTTCGGCCGCGAGCCGATCGCGGTGCCTGCTGCCTGGCAGGCGGACCCCGTGGTCGTGTCGAGCGCCCTGACCACGATCGACGGCCGGCTCGGCCTGCCGTCCGACAGCGCAGCCTGGCTCGTCGCGCGCGGCACCGCCGCCGACGGCGACCGGGCGCATCGCGGAGGAGATCTGGCCTCCGCAACCACCCGAATGGAACCCCCGGCCGAAACCGGCCACAATCACACCGAGGAGCGATGATGCACCGCAATCCATTCCGTCTGGCGATCGCGACAGCCGCGATCGCGGGACTCGCCCTCGCCGGCTGCACGGCGAGCGGAGGAGACGACGACACCGTCGAGTTGACCGTCTGGCACTACTGGGACGGCACCAACGCCGACACCTTCGACCAGATGGTCGACGACTACAACGCCGCCCACCCCGGCGTGAAGATCTCGACGTCGAACGTGCCCAATGCCGACTTCCGCACCAAGCTGCGCGCGGCCGCGACCTCGGACACCTTGCCGGACATCGCGATCGGCGACCTCATCTGGGTGCCGCAGATCAATGAGATGGGCAAGCTCGCCGACCTGGGCGCCGTCGTCTCGGACGACGTGCTGGCCGACATCAACCCCGCGCTCACGGCCTTCGGGAGCCTCGACGGCAAGCAGGTGTCGGTGCCGGTCTCGGCCAACAACCTGGGCTACATGTACAACCGCACGCTCTTCGAAGAGGCGGGCCTCGACCCCGACCAGCCGCCGACCACCTGGGACGAGTTGCTTTCGACCGGCAAGCAGATCCTCGCCGAGACGGGCAAGCCGGGCTACGACCTGTTCACGCAGGCCGGCAGCGACGGAGAGGGGCTCACGTGGAACTTCCAGGTGAACCTCTGGCAGGCCGGCGGCGAGTTCCTCACCGAGGACAACTCGGCGGCGGCATTCAACACGCCCGAAGGCCTCGATGCCCTGAACTACTGGCTCGAGCTCATCCACTCGGGCGTGAGCCCGTACGGCAAGTGGGGCGAGTTCGAGAAGGGCCAGGGCGGCTCAGCTCAGGAAGGGTCCTGGATGGTGGGCATCTGGGCGGCGGACCCGCCGTTCGACTTCGGCGCCGCGAAGGTGCCTGCTCCCGAGGGCGGGATCCAGACCACGAACCTCGGTGGCGAGCAGGCCATGGTCTTCGACAACGGCGATGCCGAGGTCGGGGCGGCCGGCGATTTCCTCAGCTGGTTCCTCGCGCCCGAGCAGGTGACCGCCTGGAGCGAGGTGACGGGAATGCTGCCCGTGCTGAACTCCGTCGCGACGAGTGACGACTACCTCGGCTGGGTGGACGAGAACCAGCCGCTGCTGCGCCCGTACGTCGAGCAGATGCCGACGGCGCACGCACGCCCGAACTCGCCGATCTACCCGCAGATCTCGCTCGCCTTCGCACAGCAGCTCGAGCGCGCCTTCGCGGGCGAGCTGGGAGCGCAGGAGGCCCTCGACGCGGCCGAGCAGGCCGTCAACGACGTCATCGCCAAGGGCTGATGGCGCTCTCCACCTCACCGACCCGCCCCGGCCGCACGCGCGGCCGGGGCGGGTCCCGTGCCCGCTACGACCGCGAGCAGGTGCTGACCGCCGCGGCCTTCCTCGCGCCGGCGCTCATCGTCATCGGCATCTTCGTGGTGTACCCGATCGTGGCCGCCGGCCAGCTGAGCCTCACATCCTGGGACGGCTTCAGCCCGGTCAAGGAGTTCATCGGCCTCGACAACTATGCGCGTCTTGCGGCCGATCCCGAGTTCTGGAACTCCTTGCTCGTCACCGTCGTCTACGCGTTCGGCGTGTGCGTGCTGAGCGCAGCGAGCGGCCTGGCCATCGCGCTGCTGCTCGACGCCCCGCTCCGTGGCCGCGGCCTGTACCGCAGCATCTACTTCCTGCCGGCCGTCACCTCATCCGTCGCGGCGGCCATCGTCTGGCGATACCTGCTCGACCCGGCGGGGCTGGTCAACAACCTGCTCGGCGCGATCGGCATCGACGGGCCGGACTGGCTCCAGGATCGCTGGCTCGCTCTCGGCGCGCTCACCCTGCTCACCGTGTGGAAGAACCTCGGGTTCAACGCGGTGCTCTACCTCACGGCGCTGCAGACCCTCCCAGAGAGCGTCTTCGAGGCCGCGCAGCTCGACGGGGCCAACTGGGGCCAGCGCCTGCGCCACCTCACCATCCCGCTGCTGGCGCCCATGACGTTCTTCGTGGTCGTGCAGGCGCTCATCACGAGCTTCCAGGCCTTCGACCTCGTCTACGTGCTGACCGACGGCGGCCCGCGCGGCGGCACCGAGGTGCTCGGCCTGTTCATGTACCGCACCTCGTTCGGACTCGGCGAGTTCGGCTACGGCACCGCGATCGCCTTCGTCACGCTGTTCCTCGTGCTCGGCGTGACGCTCGTGCAATGGCGCGTCTCGGGCTCCGGACGGAGGCTGCGATGAGGCCGCGGCGCGGGGTCGCCATCGCGCGGCACGTCGTGCTCATCCTCGGTGCGGCGACCGTCGTGGTGCCCTTCCTCTGGATGTTCACGACCTCCCTGCAGACGCGTGCCGAGACCTACACGAGCACCTCGATCCTGCCGACCTCCTGGCATTGGGAGAACTACGTCACCGCGTGGAACGCCGCACCGTTCGGGCAGTACTACCTGAACAGCATCGTCATGGCGGCAGGCATCGTCGCGGGCCATCTCGTTCTGGACGCGCTCGCCGCCTACGCTTTCGCACGTCTCGAGTTCCCGTTCAAGCGCGTGCTCTTCGGGGTGCTGCTCGCCGCGCTGCTCGTGCCGACGTTCGTCACGATCATCCCCGCGTATTCGATCGTCGCCTCCCTGCACTGGGTCGACAGCTACGCGGCGCTCATCGTGCCGCGTCTCGCCGACGTGTTCGGCATCATCCTGCTGCGCCAGTACTTCTCGACGATCCCCGCCGAGATCGAGGATGCCGCGCGCATCGATGGATGCAGCCGTGCAGGCACGTTCTGGCGGATCATCGTGCCGCTGTCACGCCCGGCGTTCGCGACCCTCGCGATCTTCAGCTTCCTGTTCGCGTGGAACGACTTCCTGTGGCCGTTGCTCGTCACCAACACCGACGAGTTCCGCACCATCCAGATCGGCCTCGCCGCGTTCCAGGGCCGCTATGCGACCTCGTGGAACTACCTCATGGCCGGCACGCTCACCGCGACCGTGCCGAGCCTCATCGTGTTCCTGTTCTTCCAGAGAGCGCTCGTGCGCGGCATCGCCGCAAGCGGGCTGAAGGAGTGAAGCCCGTGCCCGACCTCGTTACCCCCGATTGGCTCGCCGATGCGGTGTTCTACCAGATCTTCCCGGAGCGCTTCGCGAACGGCGACCCGACGCTCGATCCGCCGGGCGTCGAGCCGTGGGATGCGGCGCCGACGCGCGAGAACTTCTTCGGCGGCGATCTCGCGGGCATCACGCAGCACCTTGACCACCTCGTGTCGATCGGCGTCAATGCGATCTACCTCACGCCGATCTTCCAGGCCGACACCAACCACCGCTACGACGCGACCGACTACTTCGCGATCGATCACCGGCTCGGCGATCTCGACGCCTTCCGCGTCTTCGTGCGCGAGGCGCACGCCCGCGGCATCCGGATCGTGCTCGACGCGGTGCTCAACCACTGCGGCGAGGGGCATCCCATGTTCCGCGACGTCATGCGGAACGAGGCGGACTCCGAGTACGTCAACTGGTTCTCGGTCGAGGGCTTCCCGGTCGTGCAGCATCCGGAGCCCAACTACCGCACGTGCTCCGGATGCTGGTACCTGCCGAAGTGGAACGCCTACAACCCCGAGGTGCGCGCGCACCACCTCGACGTCGCCCGCCACTGGATCGCCGAGGGCATCGACGGCTGGCGGCTCGACGTGCCCTACTTCATCAACCACACCTTCTGGCGCGAGTTCCGGCAGGTCGTGAAGGGGCTCGGCGACGAGCTCTACATCGTGGCCGAGGAGTGGCGCGACCCCGGCGAGTGGCTCCAGGGCGACCTCGCCGACGGCACCATGAACTACACGCTGCGCGATCTCGTGCTGGGATTCACCGCGGATCGCACGATCGACGCCGCGGCGTTCGCGAGCGGCATGAACGAGCTGACCGAACGCATCCCGCAGCCCGCGCGCCGCGCGATGCTCAACCTGCTCGGCAGCCATGACACCGAGCGCGTGCTCACCCGCCACGGTGAGGATCAGGCGGCGACCGTGCTCGCCTTCCGCCTGCTGCTCGCGAGCGAGGGTGCGCCGATGATCTACTACGGCGACGAGGTGGGCCTGCGGGGCGAGAACGATCCCGGATGCCGGGGCACGATGCCCTGGGACGAGGCGCGGTGGCGCACCGGCATCCTCGAGGCGGTGCGGGAGGCGACAGCGCTTCGTGCTCGCGAGGCCGTGCTGCGACGGGGCGCACAGCGGGTCGTTGCCCTCGCGCCCGACGTCGTGGCGATCGTGCGCTTCGACACGGATCGCGCGCTCGCGACGATCGTGAATCGTGCGTCGGCGCCCGTCCCGATCGACACGGGCGCGCTCGACGAGGCACTCGGCGGGGTGGCGACGATCGGGGGGCGGTGGACCGGAGCCGATGCCGCATCCCGCGTGATCGTGCCCGCCGCCGGTACGGTCGTATCCGTGAAGGGAGAAGCCGAGTGAGCTCGCGTCGCGTGACCATGCAGGATGTGGCCGATCGCGCCAAGGTGTCGAAGTCGGCGGTGTCGCTCGCCTTCAACGACACCTCGCGGCTGTCCGAGGCGACGCTGCAGCACATCCTCGCGACGGCCGCCGAGCTCGGCTACGCGCAGGATCCGGCGGCGCGGATGCTGCGCACCCGTCGCACCAACAGCCTCGGACTGCTCCTTCCGCAGCAGCTCGACAAGGTGCTCGAGAACCCCTACTACACGCAGTTCCTGCAGGGGGTCGGCCGCACCTGCAACCAGGAGGGCTTCACACTGCTGCTCGCGCCGCCGCTGCGGGGATCGATGCTCAAGAGCATCCCGTACGCCGCGGTCGACGGCTTCGTCGTGAGCGGCCTCGAGTACGACCGCGGTGAGGTGAGCGCGCTGCGTCAGCGCGGTATCCCCTTCGTGCTCGTCGACAGCGAGATGCACGAAGGTGTGCCGTCGGTCGACATCGACGACGGCGAGGGCATGGAGGCGCTCGTGCGCCACCTGCTGTCGCTCGGCCACCGGCGCTTCGCCTTCCTGGCGCTTGAGACCGGCATCGAGGGGGGACCCGCGAACTGGCGCGGCCCGGTGCTGCGGCGCACACAGGGTGTCGTAGCGGCGCTCGCGAGCGTCGGACTCGACCTCGACAGCGAGGGCGTGGACCTCATCGAGGTGGCGTGCACCCGCCAGGGCGGCGTCTCGGCGATGAATGCGCTCTGGTCGCGCGAGCAGCGTCCCACCGCGATCGTCGCGTTCAGCGACATCATCGCGCTCGGCGTGCTCGACGCGGCACGTGAGCTCGGCGTCGCCGTCCCCGACGAGGTGTCGGTGACCGGATTCGACGACCTCGCCGAGGCGCGGTGGTCGCAGCCGCCGCTCACGACCGTGCGCCAGCCGATCGAGAGCAAGGGGCGCCTCGCGGCCGAGTTCCTCGTGGAGTCGATCTCGGCGGGCGAGAGCCTGCGGCCGCATCGGCAGCGTCTGCACACCGATCTGCTGGTGCGGGATTCGAC
>SMFF01000063.1_pt1 | contig 22078 bp, 30 predicted proteins | sample 2456181 | NCBI WGS metagenome assembly SMFF01 (sample SAMN10132611, study PRJNA489261) | soil metagenome | isolation source: day120 antibiotic-loamy sand soil ammended with raw manure from dairy cow... | place: USA | collected 2015-04-01
CGGTGCGCCCGTCGTGACGTCCCACACCGATACAGGCCCGTCGCCCACGGCATACGGCCACAGCATCACTTCGGATTTCTCCGCGTAAGCATGGGTGCCGTGGTTGATCGGGGTTTCGCTGAACGTTTCCAAGTCACAGAACAATGGGGGGCGGCTCATGTACAGTCCTCGAAGTCGTCAGACACCGCACGGTGTACGCGCCCCTCATTGCAGGTATGCTCATTGCCGTCGCTGTCGAAAAGCCGCCACCCTTTCTTTGTCTCGTTCCATTCCAAACTGCCCTCGCCGCACTGCCTGCATTCAACCTTTTGCGGTTCGTCGCCGTGCCGCAGCAGCCAGGGGCGACCGTAAATGATCTCGTCCTCGTGGTCGTCGAAGTAACTCATGTGCATTCCTCGAAATCGTCAGCCACGCATAAGGCCACTACCTGGTCACACTGATCTTCGTCGAACATACCTATGTGACATTCATTGATTGATAGGTCCATCTGTTGGGCCAGCCACAGATAGGCTTCGGTCCGCGACACTTGCCCCGACTGCCACAACGGATCAAAAGCACGATGCGCACGCTGTCTGGCTTGGCGCAACCGCGCACCAGCAAGCGTGCCGTGCGGTCGGCCCGTGCGCGGGTTAAATCCGACGCGGGTGTCACAAGGCACGCACTGGTAGAACTGCATGTGGTGCAGATGCCTTTGCTCCGGGTACAGGCTTTTGCCGGTAACGCGCCGCGCCTGACACCCGCACTCTGGACATATCGGTACGGGGTACTTGCGCCGTGCGCGTGCTGGTACTTCATGCTCGTGTACGTAACTCACAGCGTCCCTCCTGCTTTCAATATGGCAGCCAGCATCGCGACGATGCCGGTGCCCAGGATGATCAATAAGGTGCGGTATTTCATCGCTTACACCAGGTTGTCGCGTTCGCCGCCGAGCGCATGAGTCAGCGCGTGCAGCAGATGCCCCGGTTCGCCAGTCATCAGGGCGAAGTCGGATTCGAATTCTTCTGCTTCGTTCTGGGCGTTGGTGTCTCGGTTTTCTTTGAGAATGTCCAAAGGTGTGACGCGCTTGATAACCAGATCGTCAGCCAAAACGAACGACACGCGATCGTCCCAGGTCAGCGCCAGGCGCGTTACCTGTTTGCCCGCTTCGATATGGTTTCGGGCTTCGTTCACGTCCACGGACTGACGCACGTACTTGACGGTGGCCCGGCTTTCGTTGGTGGCCGTCAATTCTGCGTCCTGATCAATGGTGAAGCCGTACGACAGTTCACCATCCAATAACCATCGAGTCATCGATCCAGCAATCGACTGGTTGACGTATAGGGGCAGTACCGGGAACGGGTCTATGCACTTGGCAATGGCCGCCAGCACGGTGTCGGCAACACCATTGCTTCCGGTGTCGATCACAAACCAGCGATTCGCTATATCCAGCCACACCCGTGTGTCGTAATACTGGGTGAACGCCTTGGGTAGCAGTTCGTCGATGATGCTTTCTTTAATTTCACGCATCTGCTTGCGCCCAGGCTTATACCCTTGCTGTTCTTCTATATCGCGTGCCCGTTCCTTGGTGGCCTGGTTGACAACCGACGAGGGTAGTACTTTCTTCTCGGTGCGCAGCGACAGAAGGCAGTTGTCACCTTGCCAATAGGCCAGGTCGCTATCCTCTCGTGGGGGAACCCAGCCTATGCTTTCGTGCTGGTTGGTGCCACACGGTGTGAACTGCAGTGCGGTAAGCTGTTCGGACAGCCCTATGCCGTAAGGCTCGAAGTCCGGGGACAGCCGGTAGATTTTCAGATTCTTGAACCACATGGTTTTCTCCTTGGTGTTGGTTTGCTATTCGGTGTGGCACGGCTCGGGCTGGAATCGAACCGGCACATCCGCCCTGTTGCTGTCATACACCTACCCGGCCTTGTCGGGTTACTGGTGGTCCCGGCTTCACGGAACTGGGCTAGTGGCCGTGCCACACCGAATAGCCCTGGGCTCCAGGCCCAGGGAAGTTGGTTATTGGTAGTTGCGGTCGGCCAGCGGGTCGTTACGCGCCGCGTATTCCCAGCCGTCAGCCCAGTTCCGCGCTTTTTCCCCGCCGAGGTACGGGTTGTCGGACAAATCCTTGTCGTCGGAATAAGCGTCGCGACCCTCCTGGTATGGGTCGCGACCTACTTCACCTGTAAGAGTGTCCTCGTCGCTGACGGCAACCGTGAAATGGATTCCCTTAGCTTCGGAAATTTGTTTTTTCACCTCGGGGGACTGGTCCAAAAAAGCGGCCAATTCTTTCAGGGCAAAATGAACTGGGTCGCCGGACAATTGCGCCAACTCACCATCTACATAGACTTGATATATTTCTTTGGGCATGGGGTCTTTCCTTATGTTGGGACTAAACCAGATCGTCGGCGTATGCGCCTTCTTCGATGTCGTCGAATTCGTCTTCACTGGCCGAACCGCCACCAGCGAATGCGTCGCCGTCTTTGTAGAACTGGACGCCGCGAAGGCTTGCGTTAATACGCTTGCCGTAGTTGTTGTCTTTGGATGCGTGGACGTAACAACCGGCGTAGGGTCGGCCATCAGCAGCGGTCAGAGGGGACTTGTCGCGATCAATAACAAGGGGGCGGGTCTTGTTGCGGCTGGACAGAAACATGTTGCCTTCGAACCCGGCGTAGTCGGCTTTGGTGTCGCCGTCGTGCATCGCCAAACGATCTTTGGCTGTGATTTCCTTTTTGATCTGGGGCCACTTTGCACCCCACTTTTCCTTGCCCACGATCTCGAAGGCTTTTTCCAGTTCAGCCACGGCTGGGTGGTCTGGGGCAAATAGGAAGGCTGCGCTGAAAGCGGGTTCGCCTTCGCCGTTAACCGTTTTGGCTTCGAACAGTTGGGGGAACGCGATGCGTACGTTTTGCAGTTTGATTTTCATGTCTTACTTCTCCTGTCTATAAAAATGGGGGTAGGTCAATTTGGCCCAGAATGTGGCGTTTTCTATGGCTTTCACTCGGGCCAAGTGATCGCCGTTTACGGGGGTGGCTGCCGCGCGTTGTAGCCGTGACACTGCGTTTTGGGGCAAGTGCTGGCTATACCAAGTCGCATTCGGTTTCATCATCGAACTCTTCCTCCACAGCAGTCAGTACCAGCGCCGGGCGTTTGTCGGTTTCGGGTGCGACTGACGGTTTGCCATCGGGCTGTGTAATGTGGTCCTTGATGCGCGGCCATTGGCGTGGGCCAATACGTCCGGCCTTGTGTAATTTTTCAGCGGTGGTCGGGCTGATCAGCTTCAGGTCGTACATTTCATCCATCTTCAGGCGCATGGACTTCAGTACCTCTTCAGCATCTGCCGGGTCACCCCAGGCACGGTGGCCGCGTCGCCCTTCAACCAGCTTGTATCCAGGCACTTCGCGCCCTGCGAACAGTTCGCCCTCGGCCTTGGCACGGATCGCCTTACACCAGCCTTCGATCAGATCGGTCGCATTGAGCAGGTTGCCCAGCAACGTGTTGTCGACTTCGCGGTCCACGTTGATTTGCGGCGCGATAGGCTTGGTGACGTCAACGAAGTCGTCGGCAACGGTGGTCAGCACGTGGTCGCGCAATGCTGGACAATCGGGCTTGACTGGGCACCAGCGGCAAGCGTCTTCGCTGGGTTGCAAGTACTCGTAGCTTTTACCGACCCAGTTGTTACGGTGCTTGCTGGCAATCTCAACCACCTTGGCGCACTTCGTGACGTTCTCGCCAAAGGCCAGAAGTTCATCGACCGCCATCACGTCTTCGGACACGTGGTTTAGCCGCGGCTGATCGATGCACAGGCGTACGGTCTGGATGTCGTACATCAGCTCGTATTCGGCCAAGGCACCCAGCGCGTAGATTCGCAACTGGCGGTTGCCCTGAGCCTCGACCTTCACTCCGCGACCGTATTTCAGATCCCGGATAACCAACTCTGTACCGGCGATGATTACAGCGTCACTGGTACCCTCGGCACCTTCTTCGCCGGTTAGGTGGGCAATGCTCAAGCGTTGCTCGACGAACAGTTCACCGCCAATGGCACGGGTGTTGTCCACATACTGCTGAACGTAATCGGCCATGTCCTGGTCAACTTCAAAGGTGAAGCCTTCCACTTCTATCTTGCGGCCCAGGTACGCCGCCGTGTCTGTGCCCTCGGTCAAGGCCCATGATGCAAGTTCGTGCGCGGCCGTACCTTCGGCTGCGTACTCGCTACTATCGTTGGGGTAGCTTTCTCCTAGAATGACACTGCCTGGGCAGGTCATCCATCGATCGGCACCTGATGGGGATAGGCGTGCGTGTGTTGTCATAGGTTTACCGCTCCACGTTCACGTTGGTTTGGTTTGCTGGGGTGGCCCTGCTTATGGATCCGCCCCGGGCCTTTCTTACGGGCGTTGGGTGTTTTCCCTCGCTTGAAGTACTCCAAGCGGTTCCCGGTCAACGCTTCCAATAGATCGAATGCAATGTTTCGCGTCATGCCAGAGCCTTTTCACATGCGTCCAGCACAGCAACGAACTGGTCGGGTGTCAGGTCTGGGCCACGCTTGGCTCCGAATGAATCCAGCAACGCGACAGCTTCATCACGCCCGACGGTGCGGGACACTTTGGTAATAGCCGCTGCGACTTCTTGATAGGTAGGCGGCGTTGTCTCGCTCTCGCTGGCTCCGGTCGATTCTTTCGATGAATTCTCTAAGTTGTCGGATGCAGTCTGGACAGGCTCCGATGATGGGGCCGCGTCGGTCTTTTTTGTATCCACCTTCTTGGTTTCAACTTCGGGCTTGGTGTCTGCCTTGGCGTTTCGCGGTGCGCGGATTGTGGCGGCGGTAGCGCGTGGTTCTTCGCCACCCAGCAACGCCATGACAGCGTTTAATTGATCGGGGTTCTTGATGGTTACGGTCATTGGAAACATGGTTTCTACTCCTGGGTTTCAGTGATTAAGGTGTTAAGGCGGGTGATAACGTCACCGGCGTCGTTGGCGATGGTTTGAAAATTAGTGGCGAATGCAAGCGTGTCTTTAAGGTCGTCGGGATCCTCGACTTCAGCACCGGCTAGCAGATCCAGAAACTGCACGATGTTGCCGATCGCGAATCCACTGTTGTTCGCGGCATTCATCAGGTCGACCATTTCGTCGGTAGTGAATGGTTCCCCCGCTTCGGCCAGGCGACGAAGGTCTTCGCTTGTGAATTCCAGTTCCTGCGTAGCGTTGAACGTATCGGTGTCCACGGCTTCCAAGCGGCGCAACAGTTCGCGCTCAAGGTCGCTGCTGGTCAGGTCGTCGATCTGGGTATTGGCGTAGCGCAGGAATTCGTCGAAGGACAATGTGTTGAAGTTCATGACTGCACCTGTTCGTCAAGAATTTTCAAGATCGCCTCGACCGGGTTGTCAGCAATGACAATGCGGCTTATGCCCTGGTGCCGGACCCGGTAAAGGAAACCGGGAATTATTGGTGTTGCGCTCATTTGTTTGCCCTCTTTTTTGTATTCATAGACGTATTATCTATTCATTAAAGCATGTTGTCAATACGTAGATGAATAATCTTAGGCAAAAAGAAACCCGCTCTATGGCGGGTATTATTCATGCTCTATTGTTGTTTTTATTCGGGGACCCACTTTCCGATGACGACACCACATATCAGCGCGTCTTCGCTTATGTTGGAATATCGGGGGTTCCAGTCTGGGTTCAAGGCCTTCAACATTCGGTTGCCGTCTTCTTCCCAATACTGTTTGAATGTCGCTGTCGCGTGGTTCTCAAGACGAGCGACCACGCGGTCCCCTGGGCTTGCGACCCTATCGGGATCTACAAAAATAATATCGCCAGGCTCGTAGCTGGGTTTGACACCGGGGTTCTTCATGCTTTCGCCCTCGACGACCAGACAGAACGTTCGGGGGCCATGTTTGACTGGGCACGGTATCCAGTCCTGGGCATCTTCACGTTGGAAAGCATGGGCTATGTCACACCATTCCCCTGCTTGCACCGACGTTAGCAGCGGCACGACTCCGGTTATGTCCGGGCCTTCGCGTACGTTGGGTGGAGGCGCTGGTGTGTATGTTGGGTAGGCATCCAAGTCCTTAGCTAGCAACGCGTCTACTGTGACCCCGAAGAAAGCAGCCAGTTTCTGTAAGGTCGATGCGCTGGGCCTTATTTGCGGCTGCGTAAGAAGACGGTGCAGGGTCGGCTGCGACACTCCTATCTCCTTCGCGGAGGCGTGAGGGTTAGTCTGTCTTTTTTCAAAAAGGTAAGTGAGGTTTGATCGCAGCTTGTCCATGCGCCTGAATATACGTCAACGCATAAAATAAGGCAAGAACTATTCCTCAGGTTGCTAGGTTATTCATCCTAGACTACTATTCATATATGAATAACCGGAGTAACGAGATGAATAAGATGTCCGTGTACACGAAAAAGCCCGACGAACTGGTGTTGGTCTTGCGTAAGTCAGGCTGGTCCCAAGAGCAGATCGCCGAAGCTACTGGCGTATCCCAGCCCACCATTTGCCGGATCCTAAGCGGTCAACACAAGGACCCGCGCTACAGCGTCGTGGAGCGCCTGCGCGAATTGGTGATGAACTTCTCTGAACTGGTAGAGGAGGCATGACGGGGGTGAACAGCCTACTGCCTGCCCCGTCGTCTGCGTTTCACCAATTCGATGGCGAGAATAATCACGGCGGACACGATCAACGCGGCCAGCGATACGGCTGTACCCCCGTCCATGGTGCCCAGTCGCTGCAAAAAGGTCGGCACCAGAACGATCAGAAATGCGCACATGGCGATGATGACAAACATGCTTTACCCCTCCCGTTGGTATGTCCATCAGCATACTATATTTCTGCCAACGGTCGGGTAGCAGCGCCGGAGGTGCCTAATGATGGCAACCAGACAAACTAAAACCAATACGATGTTTTCGGCGGCGACGATACCGGACCAGTTAAAGCAGGTGGACCGCTGGGCGCCATGGCGGCTGGTGTGGAACGCCAAGCGCGAGAAGTACGACAAGGTCCCGCACCGCGCTGACAATCCGAACTTCGGTATATCAACAGGCAAGCCGGAGCAGTGGTTTACGTTCGAGGCGGCGGTACGTGCCTTCGAACGCAACCCGGATAAGTTCGACGGTGTCGGGTTTTGCATTACCGGGCAGTCAGATATCGTCATGGTCGACCTGGACGACTGCGTTGTCGATGGTCTGCCTACGGACTGGGCGGCTGACGTCGCGCTGCGCTTAGACAGCTATACGGAACTATCACCTTCAGGTGAGGGGATGCGCATTGTCGTGTACGGCTCGACGCCGTTTGATTGGACGAACCACGACGTCGGTATCGAAGTCTATGCTGGCCATCAGAACCGCTTCCTGACAATTACGGGCGATCACCTGCTGGGTAGCCCTGCCGAGATCGCCCGGCCCGAGCCGGAGGTGCTGCAGGATCTGGCAACACGCCATGCGCGGGAACGCAAGACCGCTGAGATCATCGATCTGGCAATGCCGGACCTGCTGGACGACATCATGTTGCCGGATCCCGCAACGCTGCCGTTATCGGAAGCCGCGCGCACCTTCTTGGATTACGGGGCGACGGGCGACGACCGTTCGGGCACGCTGCACTCGACTGGCATTGCGCTGTACGCGGCTGGCCTGGACGATAGCGTCGTGTTCTCGATACTGGCCTCGAACGACTACGCCATGGAAGTGGCGCTGGATCACCGACGTCAGGACAGTGACCGTGCCCTACTCTATCTGTGGCGTGAACACTGTGTGAAGGCTCGGGGGAAAGCCAAGGCGCTGGTGGCCAGCCCTGACGAGTTCGACATCGTGGCCGTGCCTGCAGGCGAACAGAAATTGCCATCGTTCAGGCGCGACAAGACGGGCGCCATTCTGGCTACCGTGGATAACGTCACCATGGCTGTACGCCGACCTGACATCTGCGGACTGGACGTCCGGTTCGATACGTTCCGTGACGAGATCATGTTCTCACCCCCGGGCCGTGGAGAGTGGCAGTCGTTTTCTGATGCTGACTATGTGCGTATGCGCATTACGTTAGAGCGCGGCGGGTTCAAGCCTATAGGCCGCGAACTGATCCGTGACGTGGTGTTGCTGGTCGCATATGACAACCAGTTCGACACGGCACTGACCTGGCTGGAATCGCTGACGTGGGACGGTGTGCCGCGCGTTGAGTCGTTTCTATCCACGTACCTAGGTGCTGAAGACTCGGATTATGTCCGGGCAACGTCCAACTACTTGTGGACCGCTCTTGCCGGTCGCGTGATCACCCCAGGCTGCAAAGCAGACATGGCACCGATCCTTGTGGGTAAGCAGGGGTCGGGCAAGTCAACAGCGGTGGCGGCCATCGCACCCGCGCCGGAGTTCTTCGCCGAGATCAGTTTTAGTGAGAAGGACGAAGACTTGAGCCGTCGCATGCGTGGTCGCTTGGTTGCAGAGATCGGTGAGCTGCGCGGCCTTCACACCCGCGAACAGGAAGCCATCAAGGCGTTCATCTCGAAGACACACGAGAACTGGATCCCGAAGTATCGCGAATTCGCTGTGCAGTTCCCCAGGCGCTTGGTGTTTATCGGCACCACTAATAAGGATGAATTCCTGGCTGATGAAACAGGCAATAGGCGCTGGTTACCGGTGCGCGTGAACCAGGTCGACGTTGAAGGGATCCGGCAGGATCGGCTGCAGCTTTGGGCCGAAGCCCGCGACATGTACACCCGTTCCGGTGTCCTGTTCGGCCGGGCCGAAACCTTGGCGTCAGCCGTTCACGCAGACCACATGATCCGCGACAGTTGGGAAGACGCAGTTAACGCATGGCTGGACGAGCCAGACGTGCTAACGGGCGATAAACCGCGTGATCGTAAATTCTTGCGTATTGGTGAGGTGTTAGCCGAAGCTTTAGGGTTCAACGAGCGAAATGTTGCGCGTAGGGAAGAAATGCGAATGGGTGCAGTTTTTAGCGCGTTGGGTTATGTACGTAAAAGAATGCAGATTGACGGGGTAAGGTCGTGGGTTTTCGTACAAAGCGGGCAGTAATGCCCTACCTGTGCCCTACCTGCCCTACCTCAAAACAGGCAGGTAGGGCAGCGCTAACCGTTTGCAGCATTGTGTTTGCAGCGGTTTGCCCTACCTACCCTACCTACTCTCTAAGAACTGTTGAATTGACTATATAGGGCTGAAATAGGGAAGGTTAAGGAAACGGGTGGGCAGGTAGGGCAGGTAGGGCATTCGAGAATTTACGTGGTCGGAGAATGAGAATGAAAAAGCGAACGGTGGGTGTAAATGAGCACGGAATACGAGTGGGCGACTCGCATCAAAACGCACGCCTGACTGATAGCGAAGTGGACATGTTGTTGGTGTTGCGCGACGAGGGGTGGTCATACCGCGAGTTGGCAGAGAAATTCGAGATATCCAAGAGCGGTGCGCACAAAATATGCCAAGGTCACCGGCGGTGCCAGACACCAAGCCGGTACAAAGAGGTGTACGTACCACGCAACGGTGCGAATAAAGTAAAAGCATGAAAAAACGTGACCTTCCACATGCATACACCGTTGAAATTGCACAAGAAATTCTTGAACGACTTGCCGCAGGTGAATCTTTACGTGCTATTTGCCGCGATGTGCATATGCCTTCGCGCTCGTCAGTATCGCTGTGGGTAGTGAATGATGTGGAAGGATTCGCGGACCAGTACGCACGTGCGCGAGAACTTGGCTTGGAAGAAATGGCCGAAAGCCTGACGGAAATCAGCGACGACGGCACCAACGATTGGGTGGACGACAACGACCCTGATAACCCCGGCTACAAGCTGAATGGCGAACACGTCCAACGTTCCAAGCTGCGTGTTGATACCCGCAAGTGGATCCTGTCCAAACTGGCACCCAAGAAATACGGCGACAAGCAAGACATCAACCTATCCGGCCAGGTGGACGTAGCCGCCAGCATCTTGGCCGCACGCAAGCGCAGTGGTTGAAGCTAACCCCGACCTGATGTTGGCCGAAGACATGGCCCGCTTCTACGATGACCCTCTGGGCTTCGTCATGTACGCCTATGACTGGGGTAACGACCCAGCCCTGCAGGTAGTCAAGTTAGAAAGCCCCTGGGACTTGGTGTACGACTCGGTGTATGGGCCCGATGCCTGGGCGTGCGAGTTCTTGGAGTCCATAGGCCAGCAGGTACGTGACAACGGCTTTGACGGTGCTACACCCGTCATGCCGATACGCGAGGCAACGAGTTCAGGCCACGGCATTGGCAAGTCTGCCATCACGGCTTGGCTTGCGAACTGGATATCAAGCACTCGCCCCCACTCCAAAGGGGTGGTGACGGCCAACACGTCAGAGCAGCTTGCCAGTAAGACCTGGGCGGAGATCACGAAGTGGACCAAGCGTTGCATCACCGGCCATTGGTTCACGATCACCACGGGCCGTGGCGCCATGCGCATGACGCACAACCAACACCCAGAGTCCTGGCGGTTGGATGCACAGACATGCCGCGAAGAAAACAGTGAATCGTTTGCTGGCCTACACGCGGCCAGTTCCACCCCGTACTACATCTTTGACGAGGCGTCAGCCGTGCCTGATGCCATCTGGGAAGTAGCCGAAGGCGGCATGACTGACGGCGAACCGATGTGGTTTGTGTTTGGCAACCCGACACGTAACACTGGGCGCTTCTTCGAGTGCTTCAACGGCCAGCGCCATCGCTGGAACCACCGGCAGGTGGATAGCCGCCGTGTGCAGATCACGAACAAGGGCCAGATCCAAGAATGGGTGGATGACTACGGCGAAGACAGTGACTTCGTGCGAGTTCGCGTACGCGGAGTGTTCCCAAGGGCATCGAGCCTTCAGTTCATTCCGCGTAACCTGGTCGACGAAGCAATGGCCCGCAAGCCGTCAACACAGACTGCCCGAGGGCGCACGGCCATCGTTGGGGTGGACGTGGCCCGCTTTGGAGGTGACCAGTCAGTTATCCGCACCCGCATTGGGCGTGATGCTTCGATGTTCAAACCCCAACGCTTCCGTGAACTGGACACGATGCAACTGGCAAGCCGCGTGGTCGAGCACGTCGGCCTGTTGCGCAATGCCGGGTACCGCGTCGTCGTGTTTGTCGACGGCGGCGGTGTCGGGGGTGGCGTCGTGGACCGACTCAACCAGCTAGCTATCGACGTGATCGAAGTGCAGTTCGGATCCAAGGCCGATGAACCCCGCAAGTACGCGAACAAGCGTGCCGAAATGTGGGGGCGCATGCGTGACTGGCTGGAAATCGGCAGTCTGGAAAAGGATGAACTGCTGGTAACGGACATGACAGGTGTCGAGTACGGCTTCACGAAGTCCGACCAGATACTGCTGGAAAGCAAGGAGTCTATGAAGAAGCGCGGGCTGGCCTCGCCCGACGATGGCGACGCGCTGGCAATCACGTTCGCGTACCCAGTACCGGAGTACGTGAACCACGATCGGGAACGCACGTCGCAAATCCGCAAGCAGCGCGAGTACGACCCTTACAGTTGATCAGCGTGTACGTATCGCATCAGGTTGCGAATAACGTACTGTCATGACACCGATCACGATACGACCCATCACCGCTGACGAGTTCGAGCAGGCCGATAACCTGGTCGAGCTGCTTGCCGAGTACGCGGTCGAGAGTTCGATACCGGGCCTGGGTGAGATCAACGTGCAGATGGAAACCTACCGACGGATGGAAAAGCTGGGTGTGCTCCACACGCTGGCTGCGTATCGCGGCACCACGATGGTGGGGTTCATGACCTTCTTGGTGTCGGTGCTGCCCCACTACGGCGCACTGACTGCAACCAGCGAATCGTTCTTTGTCATGCAAGCCGAACGCGCTGGTGGCACCGGGTTACGCCTACTGCGTGCAGCCGAAGACAAGGCACGCGAACAGGGGGCGGTCGGTTTGCTCGTCAGTTCCCCCGCCGGTGGCAGGCTGGCCCAGGTGCTACCCCGCACTGGGTACACGCACACCAACGACGTATTTTTCAAGGGGCTGCAATGATCGAAATACCTATGGTGCAGGCGGCAACATCCTTCAATTACGGCGAACAGCAACTGGCCGCTGCCAGACAGCACGTCCGGGCTATGGCACCCGAAGCGGTTCAAAGCGTACGCGACCTGGAAGCCCTCACCGAACAGTTACCCCAGGTGGACATTGCGACGGACCACGTGCTGCATGCAGGTACGTACACCCGCACGATCACGATCCCTGCAGGCGTCGTACTCACAGGTGCACTGATCCGGGTGGACACCGTCCTGGTCATCAACGGGGACGTGGCTGTGTTCATGGGCGACGAAACGATACGCCTGGCCGGATACCACGTACTGCAAGCCAGTGCTGGACGCAAGCAAGCGTTCTACGCACACGGCGACACGCAAGTCACGATGATCTTTGCCACGGCCGCGACCAGCGTCGAACAGGCCGAAAACGAATTTACCAATGAAGCTGACCGGTTGCTTTCGCGCCGACAGCCAGAAATACAAGGGGAAGAACTATGTCAGGAGCAGTGACAGCCGCCGCCGTAGTCGGTGCTGCCGTCGTCGGGTCTGCCGCTTATTCCGGCGACCAGCAGCGTAAAGCCGCCAACAAGCAACGACGCGCCCAGGAAGAAGCTGCGCGCAAGGCAGAGCAACAACAGGCTCAGCAAGCCAAGCAGCAAGAGCAACGGATGCAGAAAGAGCAGGACCGCGTAGAGCAGCAGACCAATCGTGCACGACGCAGCAACCAAGCCAGCGCGGGCGCTGCTACCGACGACGGGTTCAATTCCTCGCTGGACGGCCCAGGCAGTACGTTGCTCACGGGAACCCAGGGTGTCAGTCCCGACCAGTTGAACCTTGGCAAAAACACCTTGCTTGGCGGGGGATAGATGTCAGACGAACGCAAGTTGCGAGATCAGATGCAGGGCCGCTGGACTGGACTGGAATCAGAACGGTCCAGCTGGGTATCGCACTGGCGGGATATCAGCGAACACCTATTGCCGCGTACGGGCCGGTTCATCCAGTCGAACCGTAACAAGGGCGACAAACGGCATAACAAGATCTACGACAACACGGGCACCCGCGCACTGCGGGTTCTAGCTGCTGGCATGATGGCTGGCATGACCAGCCCTGCACGGCCTTGGTTCCGGTTGACGACAAGCGACCCAGAACTGGATTCGTCCACCGCAGTGAAGGTATGGTTGGCCGAAGTCACGCGCATCATGAGCGCGATTTTCGCCAAGTCCAACACGTACCGCGCGTTGCATTCTGCGTATGAAGAGCTTGGGTGTTACGGCACCAACAGCAGCATCGTGCTGCCCAACTTCGATAACGTGATCCACCACCACGTACTGACGATTGGTGAGTACGCCGTCACCACCAACAATCTGGGCCGCGTAGACACGCTGTACCGCCAGATGCAGATGACGGTAGCCCAGATGGTGGCCGAGTTCGGGCTTGAGAATTGCAGTTCGGCTGTGCGCAGTGCGTATGACAAAGGGGTGCTTGAACAATGGATCGACGTGATGCACGTAATCGAGCCGCGCGCCGACCGCGAACATGGCAAGCGCGACTCGAAAAACATGCCTTGGAGATCGGTGTACTTCGAACCCGGCTCTACGGACCGCGTCTTCTTGCGCGAATCAGGCTTCGAGCAGTTCCCAGCACTGTGCCCACGGTGGGCGGTAAGTGGCGGGGACATCTACGGTAACAGTCCGGCGATGGAAGCACTGGGCGATATCAAGCAGCTGCAGCACCAACAGTTGCGCAAGGCCCAAGGCATTGATTACAAGACGAACCCGCCACTGCAGATGCCTGCGGCGGCCAAGAACCACGAGACAGACTTCCTGCCTGGCGGCATTTCCTACATCGACCAGAACAGCCCACAAGGTGGGGTGCGCTCTGCGTTTGAAGTCAACATCGATCTGAGCCATTTGCTGGAAGACATACGTGACGTGCGTGAGCGCATCAAGTCAAGCTTCTATGCGGATCTGTTCCTGATGCTTGCCGGGGGTGACCTGCGCAACATGACGGCCACCGAAGTGGCAGAGCGACACGAGGAAAAGTTGCTGATGCTCGGGCCTGTGCTTGAGCGTTTGCATAATGAGATTCTAGACCCGCTGATCGACATGACGTTTTCGCGGATGATCCGTGCGGGTATCGTCCCGCCCCCACCCGTAGAACTGCAGGACAAAGAACTGAATGTCGAATTCGTATCCATGCTGGCACAAGCCCAACGAGCCATTGCCACCAACAGTGTCGACCGTTACGTCATGAACCTGGGTGCCATTGCCCAGATGAAACCCGACGTGCTGGATAAGTTCGACGCCGATCAGTGGGCCGATTCGTATGCCGACATGCTGGGGCTGGATCCTGAACTGATCGTACCTGGTGAGACTGTGGCACTGATTCGTAAGCAACGTGCAGAGGCTGCGCAACAGCAGCAGCAGGCCGAAATGATGCAGCAAGGTGCCGGAGTCGCGAAAGACTTGGCCGCTGCCAAGACGGGCGAAGCCAGTGCACTAACCAGCGTCATGGACGCGTTCACCGGATACACGTAGTACCGATTGTCTCCACCGGCGGTCCCTCCCCCGCTTTGACCCGCTTTCGAGCGGGTCTTTTTTCGCCCAAGGGGTGTACGTACCGAACGCGACTGCGGATATCGTGCAGACATGAGCAATTTTGACCCTATCGATGTTTCCGCACGGGACAGCGCACGCGCCGATGTACAACAACGACGCAAGCTGTCGCAGGACAACGAGAAGGCCGACATTAAATGGCTTATGGGCAGTAAGCGTGGGCGTCGGATCATTTGGCGCCAACTGGACCGGGCAGGAGTCTTCAAGCTGTCTTTCAATACCAACGCCATGATGATGGCGTTCTCGGAAGGCAACCGAAACGAAGGTCTGAAAACGCTGAACCTGATCCACGAGGCCTGCCCAGAGCAGTACCAAACCATGGTGAGAGAAGCCAATGAGCGTAGAAAACGAGATGACGGATCCGACCACAACGACCACTGAAGGTGTAGCCGCATCACAACCGACCGACGAACCCAGCACTACTGTTGTGCCGGACGAAGGTCAACAGCAGTCCGAAACCCAGGCCCCTGTCGAAGGCGAAGGCCAGCCGCCCCAAGAACCCGATAAGGACGATAAGGCCGAAGGTGCCCCAGACGAATACCAGTTCACCATGCCGGAAGGCCAAGAAGTCGACGCGCAACTTGTCGAGCACTTTTCCGAAGCCGCACGAGAACTGAATTTGTCGCAGGACGCAGCACAGCAACTACTCGGCAAGATGGCCCCGGCCATGGCCGCACGTCAAGCTGAGCAGATCGCTGCAGTCCAGGAGCAATGGGCAGAGGACTCACGCGTAGACAAGGAATTTGGTGGTGATCACCTTACCGAAAACCTAGGCCTGGCAAAGCAAGCGATGGATCAATTCGCTACGCCAGAACTGCGCACGCTGCTTAACGAGTCTGGCATGGGCAATCACCCGGAAGTAATTCGGATGTTTGTACGTGTTGGAAAAACCATCAGTGAGGACGGATTCGTTTCTGGCAAGGGGGCATCTTCCCATCCCGGCGACGTCAAATCGTTCTATCCGAATAGCAACATGAATTAAGGAGCACACCATGCCCACCCTTGCAACGCAAAACCCTACCCTGGCCGATGTCGCCAAGCGACTTGACCCTAACGGACAGGTCGACCAGATCGTCGAGATGTTAAACCAAACGAACCCGATTCTAGAAGACGCAACGTTTATCGAAGGCAACTTGCCTACGGGGCACCGCACGTCTATACGCACCGGCTTGCCTGTACCGACATGGCGTCGACTGTACGGTGGCGTGCAGCCCACCAAATCAACCACGACACAGATCACTGACAACACCGGCATGCTCGAGGACTACGCGGAAGTCGACAAGGCTTTGGCTGACTTGAACGGCAACACTTCCGCATTCCGTTTATCGGAAGACCGTGCACACATCGAAGGTATAGGCCAGGAAATGGCTTCAACCATCTTCTACGGAAACGAAGGCACTGAACCTGCCGCCTTCACTGGTTTTGCCCCACGCTTCAATTCGCTGTCTGCCCTCAACCACGAGAACATCATCGACGGCGGCTCGGCATCCGGTCAGACCGACAACACGTCGATCTGGCTGGTAGTGTGGGGACCCAACACGGTGCACGGTATTTATCCGAAAGGATCGAAGGCTGGTCTGTCGATTGACGATAAAGGCCAGGTGACCGTCGAGAACGTGGACGGCAAAGGTGGCCGCATGGAAGCCTACCGCACTCACTACCGCTGGGACGCGGGTCTGACAGTACGCGACTGGCGCTACGTGGTACGCATCCCCAATATCGACATCAGTGAGCTGCGCGGAGCTAACGCAGTGGACGCGCGTAAGGAACTTGTCGAGTTGATGATCCAGGCAAGCGAGCGCATCCCGCAGCTTGGTATGGGTCGCGCTGCGTTCTACGCAAACCGTCAGATCCGCACCGCACTGCGCTTAGGGATCCTTGACAAGGTTGCCAACAACCTGACATGGGAAACCGTGGCAGGCAAGCGGGTGCTGACGTTCGACGACATCCCCGTTCGTACCAGCGATGCCCTGCTCAACACCGAAGCCCGTGTCGTGGCGTAAGGAGAAACAAATATGATTATCGATTCCCGACTTACATTCTCGGATCGCCAAGCTGCGACAGCAGGTGCAGCTTCCACGAACACCATCGACCTTACGGACGATCGGAACATCGGCCCAGGCCGAACCATGTGGATTGTGGTGCAAGCCGATGCCACCGTTGCAGCCGACACGACCGTATCGCTGGAAACCAGCGCAACGGAAGCTGGCAGCTACGAAGCCATTGCTTCGGCAGTTATCCCTGCAGGCACTACGCTGGGTACGCGGTTCGTCATAGGCATGCCCTACAAGAATCAACGTTTCCTTCGTCTGTCGTACGACGCTGTAGGCACCTTCTCGGCCTTCCTCACGGATCAGGAACCCGCCAGCTGGCAGGCGTACCCTGGCGTGAACTAAGGAGAGCGAACCATGAAGCAAGTTATTGCGGTACGCACGGGGTTCTTTGACGGTGCACGTCGTCGTGCTGGCGAAACCTTTTCAGTAGCAAAGGACGCAAAAGCGACTTGGTTCACCCTTGACGCAGCGGCTGAAGCCGAGGCCAAAGCACAAGCCAAAGCTCAAGCCCAGGCTGATGCCCAGGAGAAAGCCAAAGCTGTTGCTGCAGCGAAAGCAAAAACTGACGCAGCAGCCAAGGCCAAGAACCCAGACGATCTGGTTTAACCCGGCCTTAATGTTTCACCGCAAAGGGGGCTTCGTGCCCCCTTTGTATTCAGGAGCGAACAATGGCGTCTGAAGTTGATATCTGCAACGTGGCGTTGGGCCACCTGGGCGACACTGGCAACATCGCCAGCCTGTACCCGCCTGAAGGATCCGCACAAGCAGAGCACTGCGCAAGGTTCTACCCGATGGCGCGGGATGCGCTGCTGTCCCTGCACACCTGGGGGTTCGCTACACGGCGAGTACCCTTGGCGCAACTGTCGACTGACGTACCGGGGTGGGCTTACGCCTACGTGTTCCCGTCCGATACGCTGACCGTACTTGCGGTGCAAGGCCCGGACGAGCCAGACCCAGAAGCCGGTGGATTTCCCGCTATGTCGCACCCCTATGTGAGTGAGTCGAACGAAGCAGGCAACCGAACGATCTACTGCAACGTGCCCAACGCCGTCATGCGCGGTATTTTCCGCGTCACGTCGACTGAACGCTTTACCCCCTTGTTCATAACAACCCTGTCCTGGCAACTGGCATCAATGCTGGCCGGACCGGTGATCAAGGGCGACGCTGGCATGACCGAAGCCAAGCGCTGTGCGCAAATGGCCCAGGCGTACCTTGCGCAAGCCACAGGGCATGACGCCAATCAACGCAACGTCAAACCGACGTTCACCCCAAGCGGTATAGCCGCGCGTGGTTCGAACCTTAACAGCGGCGGCCTATCCGGCCGGTCGGGTGGGTGGAGGCCGTAATGTCTAAAGTTCGATACCAGCAGCGATCCTTCGGGGGGGGCGAAGTCACACCCGAGTTCTTCGGGCGCATTGACGACGTCAAGTTCCAGACCGGACTGGCCCGGTGCCGCAACTTCGTGACCAAACCCCACGGCCCCGCAGAAAACAGGGCTGGCTTTGAGTTCGTGCGTGAAGTAAAGGACTCAACGAAAAAGGTCCGGCTGCTTCCGTTCACCTTCTCGACCACACAAACGATGGTGATCGAGGTGGGCGCCGGGTACTTCCGCTTCCACACGATGGGTGGCACCCTGCTGGACGGGGGCGTCCCGTACGAACTCGCGAACCCGTACGCGGAAGCAGACCTGTTCGGGATCCACCATGTGCAGTCGGCAGACGTGCTCACGCTGGTACACCCCAACTACGCACCGCGAGAACTGCGACGTTTAGGGGCTACCGACTGGGAACTCAAAACCATAAACTTCGCACCCCCAGCAAAGCCAGCCATACCAACCTTGGCACGCGATGGTGGAACAGAAGAAAAGTATAACTACAACTACGTCGTGACAGCTATCGGCAGCGACGAGATCAGCGAATCCGAACCTTCACCTGAAGCCACGATCAAAGCCAACCTGTACGAGATCGGGCAGTCGGTTCGGGTCAGCTGGGCTGCGGTGGCGGGGGCCACGCGATACAACGTTTACAAGCTGCAAGGTGGGCTGCACGGATACATCGGCCAGACTGAGGGGCTGTTTATCGTGGACGATGACATTGACCCTGATTTGTCAAAGACGCCACCACGGTTTGAAACCGTGTTCAACAGCGCCAACAAATACCCGGGTGCCGTGTCCTACTTTGAACAGCGCCGATGCTTTGCAGGTACGTTGGGCCAACCCCAGCACATATGGATGACGAAAAGCGGCACCGAAGCCAACATGTCATTCTCGCTACCCCTGGTGGACGACGACCGGATTAGCTTTCGCGTCGCTGCACGGGAAGCCAACACAATCCGCCACATCGTGCCGTTGACCGAACTATTGTTGTTTACGAGCGCTGCCGAATGGCGCGTGACCAGTCTTAACAGTGATGCAATCACCCCCACCACGATCAGTGTGCGCCCACAGTCCTATGTTGGTGCCAGCAACGTGCAACCCGTCATCGTCAATAACACGGTGTTATATGGTGCGGCCCGAGGCGGACACGTCCGTGAGCTTGGCTACCAGCGCGACGCGGGCGGGTTTGTGTCGGGGGATCTGTCACTCCGTGCGCCGCACTTGTTCGACAACCTGGACGTGACCGACCTGGCATACGCGAAGGCCCCGATGCCAATTGTCTGGGGCATCAGCACCAGCGGCAACCTGCTGGGGTTGACCTACGTGCCCGAACAACAGGTGGGCGCCTGGCACTGGCACGATACCGATGGCTCTTTTGAGACGTTGACGGTCGTGGCCGAAGGCCATGAAGACGTGCTTTATGTCGTTGTGCGTCGGGAAATTGAAGGTGTGCAGCGACGCTACGTCGAGCGCTTACATAGCCGCCAGTTCGTGGACCCGGCTGATGCCTTCTTTGTTGACTGCGGCGGGACGTACGACGGCCCCCCGACCATGCAGGTGTCTGGCTTGCATTGGCTGGAGGGGAAAACGGTAAGTATCCTGGCCGACGGCGCGGTACATCCGCAACGAGTGGTTGTCGACGGCGCGGTGTCGCTGGATAACGAAGCCAGCAAGGTCCAGGTCGGGTTGCCAATATTCGGGGATCTGCAAACGCTACCCGTAACGCTGCACCTGCAAGATGGAAGTTTCGGCCAAGGCCGATACAAGAACGTCAATAAGGCCTGGCTGCGGGTGTTTCGATCAAGCGGGATCTGGATTGGCCCTGACGCTGACAACCTAGTCGAAGCAAAGCAGCGCACGATCGAGCCTTACGGTTCGCCCCCAGAACTGAAAACGGAAGAAGTCGAGGTCATGCTGACCCCGAGTTGGGGCGACAGTGGGCAAATCTATATTCGCCAGTACGACCCCCTACCCCTTACCGCCGTGTCGTTGACGTTGGAAGTCGCGCTGGGCGGCTAGAAGGTGTACGTATCGCGGCGCTTGTCGCCTATCGTAAAAACAATATTCAGATACGGGTACCACTATGTCAGGTGCAACAACCGCTGCCATCGTTTCAACGGGCGCACAGGTAGCCGGGACAGCGATATCCGCTTCCGGCTCCTACCACAGCGCTAAAGTCCAGAAAACGTCACTGCAAACCCAAAGCAAGATGGCCGAGATCAACGCACGCATTGCAGAAATGGGTGCGCAATCGGCGATGGAACAAGGCAAGCACCAGGTCGCAGCCCTCACCCACCAGGCGGGCCAGCTTAAAGGACGGCAACGAACGACGCTGGCCGCCAATGGTGTCGACCTGTCCGTGGGCAATGCGGCCGAGATCCAGGCGTCCACCGACATCATGAAAACGATTGACTCGGGCAATCTGAAAATGAACGCCTTGCGTACCGCGTTCGGGTATCGCACCCAAGGCATGAACGCGATGAACGAATCCCGTATGGCCACAGCCAACGCTGCAGGCATTAGCCCCGGCGGTGCCGCCGCTTCCACGTTGTTGGGGGGTGCTTCTCAAGTGGCCTCAAGCTGGTATGGCATGAGTCAGGCGGGGATGTTCGACACGCCGCAATACGCATCCATTGACGCGTTGGCCGCTGATAAGGGGTTCTGGTGATATGGCACGCGTACCTACCTATGACAACTTTCAGGTCACCCCTAACACGATGCCCCAGACGCAGGTCCGAAGCCCCCAGGCGATGGACTTTGCAGGGCAACAAGCACAACGTACCGGGCGTGCGATAGCCGGAGCGGGACAACAGCTTGGGCTTGTCGCTACCAAGGCGCAAGAACAGGCCAATCAGATCCGGCTCGACGATGCAATGAATCGGGTGAAAGAAGAAACCCTTCGTCTGACCTACGATCAGGAAGCCGGGTACACGAACCTGCGTGGCATTAATGCGCTGGAACGCCCTGATGGTAAGCCGCTGGCCGACGAGTACACCGGCAACCTGTCCAAGTACATATCGCAGGTTTCGGCTGACCTGGGCAATGAGGTTCAACGCGCTGCGTTTACCCAGTCCGCGCAAGGCCTGATGACTTCCTTCCAGGGCCAGCTACTCAAGCACGAGTCCGACGAGTTCCGCACCTACGCCATGAGCGTGGCCGAGGGGGTGCAGTCCACCGCACTGCGCGAAGTCGCACTGTCCTGGGACAACCCCGAGGCCATTGACAAGGCCGTGCACCGCATCCGCGCCCACACCCACCGCCAAGCCCAGATGCTTGGTAAGTCTGCAGAGTGGCAAGAGGCAGAGGTGCGCAAGATGGTGAGCACGGCCCACACGACCGCGCTTGCCGCCGCACTGGAAAACAACCACGCGCTCTATGCTGACTCCTACCTGTCCAAGTACGCCAAGGACATGGAAGCCGACGACATCTTGCGCATGCAGGGCCTTATTACTAAGACCGTGGACCTGCAGGTGGGCCAGCACATCGGGGCTGACGTGTTCGCGTCGTTCGCACCGGATATCGCACCGAATGATTTTTCCCGCCTTACAAACATCGTCATGAATATCGAGTCGAACGGGCGACGGTACGACGACGCCGGTAATCTGCTCGAAGGTCCGATGACCCGCTTCGGCACGGCCAAGGGTGAAATGCAGGTACTGGACGGTACGAACGCAGATCCAGGCTACGGGGTTAAACCCGCACAAGATGACAGCCCAGAAGAACGGGCACGTGTTGGTCGCGATTACTTAGCCGCGATGTTGAAGGAATACAAGGGCGATGTTTCCAAAGCCTTGGCCGCCTACAACTGGGGTCCCGGCAATGTGGACGCGGCCGTTAAACAGCATGGTCCCGAATGGGTGAACCACGCGCCACGAGAAACCCGCGACTACGTTGCCAGCGCCTTGAACCGCTTCGGCACCGGTGCTGGCAAGGCCCACAAGCCAACCTTGGCCGAAATGAAAGCCGAGCTTCGTGCGCAACCGGAATTAGCGAACAACCCGGCACGATTAAGCCATGCCGAAGACCGGCTGGAATCCGATTACAAAGATATGAACGCCGCCATAGAGCAAGGTGA
>SMFF01000050.1_pt1 | contig 22020 bp, 36 predicted proteins | sample 2456181 | NCBI WGS metagenome assembly SMFF01 (sample SAMN10132611, study PRJNA489261) | soil metagenome | isolation source: day120 antibiotic-loamy sand soil ammended with raw manure from dairy cow... | place: USA | collected 2015-04-01
ACGAAGACCCTATAGTCCGCATCGACACGGACTTCTCAGTCAAGTTCATTGCTGACATCAGCAAGACAGACCCGAATGTCTGCATCACTTGCAGTTATTACGAACCGTTAAACTAGTAGCGCTATGTTAGAGAAGAAGGCACAAGGAGGAAACGGAGGCACACAGCGGGATATAGTTGTCGAGTCGCCTGATCGATCTGTCGAGATAAAACAGACTTCATCGGAGTCTGTCGATGTTGTGATGTTGTCTGTTCCTCTTGCGACAGAACAGAATGACGGAAGAGAATCCGCATTAGACAAGTATGTTCACGATCATAGCATTGCGAATGTCGCTCAGTTGAACCGTGCAGCGAACGAGGACGAGGCGCTCGATCAACTTATCTCTCAAGATCCGCAGTACTATCCAGTAGAGGGACAATTCTTGGGGTGGACTGATACTAACGGGGACATACATCTCTCAAGATATCACGCTCTTGCGGTTGATAGTCTACCTATATATGCTTACTGGATTGGTGCAGTGTATGATGATGTCCATGACTCTTGGTGCATCCTATCAGGAGGTGACAAGGCATATCCTATTGGAGAATCAGCCAATTTTACGGTTGCAGTGACGCACGATGGAGGACTGTCTTGGTCCTATTACCAGGATCCAGCGATTGAACGCTGGAAATGGATTGAGGCAGGGAACGGGTTTATTGCTGCGATAAGCGGGAACTCTTCTCAGGAAATCTATTACTCAACAGACGGAGGAGACACGTGGACTAAACGCACTATCCGTGACAGGTATTGGAACAAGGTCCGCTACGATAAATTTAACAGTAGATTCGTATTTTTTGGAGCGACTGATATTTGCGTCACTGATGACTTTGTAAACTTCTCCTACAATACTTTTGATATTCCTGAAGAGGTCTCAGGTCTCCCTATTAACGACATTGCTTTTTTATCCGCCAATAATGTCGCATACCTTTTTTACGATGGAGAATACAAATTGAGTTGCGCCTATGGAAACGGAGGCACTAATAGAGAAGTCGTTACCTTCCCGCAACCTGTCAACCAGATGTGTGCGGGCGATGGATTTGGAGTAACGGTTTTTTACGGAGAGAAGGACGCTAACAATAATTACTGTTATTACAGGAACTTGTCTTCACATGCTTGGAATGGAGATATGAAACTGGATTTTTCGGTGAATCGAGGTAGTTCAGAAGGTAATGGGATGTACGAATGGTATAGCGCAATCCTACACGCATTCCCTGTCAAAAATTTGGAATTATACGGAGATCAAGAATATGATTCACAAGAGTGCATAGTATTCTGTACGTATTACGGGATATATCGAGGATATGTTAATCTTAAAAGGGAAATACTGTGATATGGCTGAGACAATTATAGAATTAGACGGATTTGCCGTTTTTGGGCATAACAGCAGGAAAATTCTTGCCGTTAAGGGAATAACATATCAAGTCAATGGCAGTAGAGCGCAATGGTCCAATGTCGCAGATGTCATTGACTACATATCAGGAGCGGAAGGTCTCGGGGAATGGGAAGAAATCCCAATCCTAAAGCCAAACGTAAGAGGCTTATTGCAGGCAACGGTTAAAGGATTCGAACAGTTACCTATCAGAAGTCCATATCTGTACATTGGCAAGAACGATGAGGATGTAAATGAGTTGTGCGCCAAGGCTTCAGACAGATATGAGAGATATCTCAACCACAGACTATATGCAGTGATCGAGGGAGAAGAATATGAGGTTTGGTGCATCGCGGACTGGAATAATATCATAGATAATACTACAGTCGTATATGAGGATGAGGAGTGTACTATCCCAATCGGAGTGATATCTAACCACAATTACAATCCTAACAATCCTTACGATACTGAGATAGTAATCGATGGAGATAATTTCGTATTCACGTGGGACACAAAGGACTATCCTGATGCTCTTGCGACAACGTTAGCAGTTATCGAGTGCGGAGAAAAAAAAAAAGGTAAGTTAGCGGGTAATGCAGTTTACTTCAAAGCGAATGGGACAGGATCATGGGTGCAGGTATCGGTCAATTGGGTTACAGATCATTACGAATGCGCTCCAGCGACTAATCCAGGGTTTATCGTTGTAATAACGACAGACGGGAACGCTCCTGAAAATGACTTTAGCAACGCTTGCAATATTTATCAATGGACAGCGGGCAGTACCTTCGGCATTATCGCAGTCGCTGATTTCACCAGCGATGCGCACGGAGACGCACCAATACAGATTTCATTATAAAAATAAAAATATGGAGCATCAAATTACAATCACATGGGGAAATCGCGTCAACGCTGCGAACATGTTCCCTACTATCGGAAGTCTAGAGGCGATGCACAGATCACGCATCTGCAGGGGAGTCCTTGTCGATAACGTATCTGCTGAGGATAAGGCAAAAAACAGTATCTCTCAGAATGCATTGGGGAAATGGATGACGGATAAACCTAATAGAGAAAGTACACTCACAATCAACGATGCAGAAGTCTCGCTCTTCGCTGCGTTCATCGAGGAACTCTCGATTAAGGAACAGATCCCAATGGTTATTGAGGAGTTCTTCTCTGAAATCATGGCGCTAAGGCAAGGAGAGGAGACAGATGGAGAGGAAGGAGGTGAGTGATGACAAAGGAAGAAGTACTATTATTAATTAGCATCATGTCGCTGCTCGGATCAGCGTATGTGATGAAGAAGTTCTCTCCGTTGCTGAAGGAGAATAAACAGAAGGCTGAAACAACCTCACAAGGCAACAAGCCAACAGAGTCTGTGTTTTAAAAATACCGCGAGCAACATGGAAGATTTACGTACATTCATAGAAATCCTTGCGGGTGCTGCCGTCTCGGTCGGTGGCTTCTTCGTTGGTCGCAAGAAGACCAATGCGGAAGCCAACCGCACCGCCTATGAGGCTTTCAATGTTGCTTTCGCTTCGCTAAGGGATGAAATTAAGAACAACGCTGAGCGCTTCAACGAGGTCCGCAAGGCGCTGGAGGAAAAGATTGAGGAACAAGGTAAGCGGATTGCGGAACTGGAAAAAGAGAATCAGGAATTAAGAGAAGCAATAAAAAGGATGTCAAAATGAGAATAGTGTTACCCATATTAATATTTCTTCTACTCCTCCCATCCTGTGCCAGCAAACGAAAACTCAAGGCTACGGAGGAGACAAAAACGGAAGTGATCCAGGATCGCAAGGAAGACACAAAAGCGGTCCTCCGTGATTCATCGTTTACAGATGTCAACACAGATTTTACACAAGTACAGGTCACGGAGAAGATGGACACGCTCGGAAGAGTCCTGACGAAGACAACCACCACCACCGTCAAGAAAACAAAGGCGAACAAAAAGACCGGGGCGGACTTTACAGAAGTAAAGGATGTGAAGGAGGAGACGCAAGCGACACAGAAGACGGAGACGAAGGTGAAGCAGGAACGGACCAACAAGGAGGGGCGTATCTTCGTGGAAGTCATAATCTTCATCATCATACTACTTATCCTATTCGCTATTAGCGTTAGGCAATTGTTCAAGGTACAGTCAGGAAGATAACTCACACTATTCCATATAATTCCTTATCAGACGGGGGCGGGGCGCAATGTTCCGCTCCCGTTGTTTTTTCATGTCACAAACTTCTAGGGATATCTATTTTAATAGAATATAATCATACTTATTTATGTACAATATTTCAGGTTGTCAAATATTACATTTTGAAATTCAATTTTATTTACATAAAATTGCAATGGCCAAAAATGACTGCTTATGAGGAAATCGATTTTATATTTTTTGACTGCTTTGACCTTGCTTGCTGGATGCAGGAAGGAAGAAGAGGAAGCAATTAAGGAAGATGTCACCCCCTCATTCGAGGCTCAAGTGAAATCAATATACTACTACCCTATCACTGTTAAGGTCGATACGGTGGATTGCAGTCTGTGGGTTAACTATCGCGTGAGTGGAGAAAACTACTGCTTCATGATTGAGAACCCTACAGACTTCGAAGGACTAGCCTCTGACTTTATCCTCCGTAATCAGCATTTTAACATAAAGATGCTACAGGAGGCTAAAGAGGGATGGTTCAATATCGCCCGCGTCAAAACAGAGTACACAGGCGAAGTCATCTATCGTGATGTGATCGATATCATGAATGAAGAGGCGAACTATTTCTATTACCTTTACAAAGTTTTCAACGATTGATGAGAGTTCCGCCAACTACCTGAATTTCACCTAATATAAATTATATAACAAAAGGCGAAAATTCAGACAATTGATTATCAACGCATTAGAATATACACCTTATATATTATGTTAAATACAATGAAAATAAAAATTAACTCAAAGGCGTTCGAGACAAAGGCTTTCGAATGTGTGCGGAACAAGAAGAATCTCCCTGAGATTTTTATCCGCGAAATGGCAAAAGTATTTGGTTTGTCGTACCCCAAAGCGAAACAGATGTTTCAAATCAAAGTAACATGGGAGGAGGCTTCGCATGAGTTACTTTGATGAGCGAATTAAAAGCCTAAATCTATCCGAAGCGGACTGCCACGCCCGCCTAGGATATGAGCTGGACTCGGAGAATTATCAGACGGGCGATTATCAATTTATACGCCCGTCTGATATTGGGATAGAGATTCACTTCTTCGATATTAACAGGAACATCATATATTATGATGAAGTGGATCCGCGGAACGTTCGATCAGGGAAAGAGAAACTGAATCGAAAGGTCTACAAGATTACTCGGCTGGAGAATCCTGACGGAGATATGAGATATAAGTTTCCTTCAGCAGTTGGAGAGACTTATCCTTTCATTCCTGTTGAGGTATGTGACAAGTACAAGGCTGGGGAACAGATTCGAATCCTATACCTGACTGAGGGTGCTTTCAAGGCGTTCAAGGCAGCGAAACACGGTTTAGATATCATAGGTCTCACATCCATCACCCACTACAAGCAGAGCGATGGAACGATATACCGCGACATCCGCAGAGTAATAGAGAAGTGTAAGGTGGAGGTCGTGTGTATGCTCTACGATGCTGACTGCCTTGATTTGTCAGCGAAGGACCTAGCGACACACGGAGACCTTAGCAGACGACCAAACACCTTCTTTAACTCGATGAAGTGCATCTATGACCTTTTGAACGAATATTCATTAGATATCTACTTCACCCACATCCTGAAGGAGGTAGAAGGCTCTCCGAAGGGACTTGATGACCTGTACTGTCAGTTTGAAGGGAATGAGGACATGATTACAAAGGACCTTCTCTCTCTGTCTAGATGTAACGACTTCTCATATAAACTCAATCTTAAAACGCACTTCAGCAAGTTGCGTGCATATTTCGGACTAAAAAGTCCAACTCATTTTTTTAACAAGCATGAGCGCGAAATCTGCAATACTGGGGAGAGTTCCTTTGTCTTCTACGGATCAAGATATCGCATCGGGACGGACGAGAATACGGGAGAGAAGACGGTGACGCTGGAGATGCCCGCTGATCTGAATAAATACTTTAGATGCGGGGATGACTACTTCGAATTAGTTCCTACCCCTACCCCATTCGGAGAGATGGAGGAGGTGTTGACAAAGCGGTCCGTGAAGACGATTACAGACGATTTTGGGAAAGATGCGATCAAGCACATCGCCAAATATAAGGCGTTCGTAAACATCCCTAGCAACATAAACTATCAACGTATTATTAACAACTGCTATAACTACTATAATCCCATTTCACACGAAATCACGGAAGGCAGTTGGTATTTTACAGAGATGTTTCTACATCACATATTTGGAGACTATTACGATGTAGGAATAGATTACCTCACTATTCTTTTCAAAGAGCCTACACAGATTCTTCCAGTTCTCTGTCTCGTATCTGAGGAGAGAAGAACGGGAAAGACTACTTTCCTAGATTGGCTAACGGACATATACGGTGAAAATGCGTGTGTAATCGGCTCTGAGGAGTTGAAATCTCAGTTTAACGGAGTCTTCTTGAGGAAGTTGATATGTGGAATAGACGAGACATCCCTGAGCGATAACAGGGAAATCACGGAGCGCATTAAGTTCCTGTCTACTGCCAAAGTTATCCCAATACAGACGAAAGGCAAAGACTTCGTACTCGTTAAGAACTTCTGTAAGTTCATCATGTGTAGTAATAAGGTAGATTCGTTCATCTATTCGGACTCTGAGGAGGTCCGCTTCTTCGTTCTGAGAGTTCCACCATTCGGAGGAAAAGAAATCACGGATATCCGAAAGAGGATGTATGACGAGATCCCCGCTTTCCTTCACTTTTTGCTGAATCGAAACACGACTTACAAGAAGGAAACTAGAGCATGGTTTGCCTACAACCTGATCAGGACAGACGCATTTGAAGCGCTATGTGAAAAACAAAAGCCAAGGGTGCAGAAAATCATCGAGACATGGATATCTGAGACGATGGAGGACTTCGAACTCACAGAAATAAAGATGACGAAAAACTCCCTTATTTCTGTACTTCCTGAGTTGCACAAGTATGAAAACCAGATCAACGACATCCTCAAAAAAATGGGATGCGAAAAATCAGATAAGACAGTCAGATTCAAGATTCCAGTGTGGAGCAATGATCCAATGGAAAACGAGCTGCGCATGACAACGCTGGACTTTAACGGAAGACCTTTTATCTACAGGAAATCAAACAATAACAATAATAATGAGGAAAAGATATGATTACAGTTATTCATGAGAAGAAAGGATTTTACAAGCATTTCACGAATTGGGATGAAGGGGTGAAATATATGCAAGGACACGAAATATCATTTCATTTTGTTGAAATCATAAAGAATATTGAGGTTACCCACAGTAGATTTTACAGATGGGTTATAGTAGTAAAAATTAGTTAACCAAAAGGAGATAGGAGGAATAGTATGGCTAAATTATCAATTGACGACATTGTCTATTACTTTGAAAATGGTCGAGTAAAAAAAGGCAAAATCAATGGCATTAGAAAAAAATGGTATTCAGAGATATTCGAATCACTTGAAGGAATAGTCTATGAAATTGACGGAGAAGAATTTAAGGAAGAGGATGTATTTGTCAGAAAATCAGACGCATTTATAAAAATGATGGAAGTATTAGATCGCGCAAACAAGATCCATTACGATAAAATAAAAAAAGCGTGTAAATACCTATTCCCTGAAGAATGGGAAGATTCTGTAGAGGATGAAGACTTTAAAACATTAGACATAGAAGAATCAAAAAATCTAATAGAAGCATGGGGAAGAGTATGATACATTTTAGAATTTTCGGGAAACACATCTACATCTCAGACTGTCACCTGAGAAAGAAATACGCCAAGCGATCCAATAGCAAAGAGTTGAGAAATGTCATAAAATCGGGGGGGGTCGTGCTCTGTGAGTTATGTGGAGATGAGACAACTACGCCAACGGTACATCACGCTTATGAGTGCAGCACTTATCCACAATACAGGAGAGCGCACTGGAATAAGATGGTACTATGTCCGAACTGCCACGCAAAGGCGCATTTGGATGTATATGTCAACAACGAATTAAAAGAAATAGCATGGAGAAGAAAATCAGAATCAGAAGACCAACAGAGCGGGAGTGTTTCCGACTGATGGGAGTGGATGAGGAGGAAATCGATAAACTCCTCACCAGCGGAGTATCGTCAACTAACCTCTACAAACTGGCTGCTAATAGCATCGTTGTAGATGTGCTTTACCACGTATTTCGCAAGGTACTTATAGAACGAGATCCGGATCACGGAGACAATTACGAACTTTTTTAAAAATAATTCTTATGAACAAGAAATTAACAGTATTCACAGCCTTCTCAGGCTATGACGCTCAACTGCTAGCGCTTGAGCGCCTGAAACGAGATTACAAGATTGAATATGAGTGTGTGGGATGGGCGGACATCAACCGCAACGCAATCAAGGCGCATGACGCTCTATTCCCTGAACTTATGGGAAAGAACTTCGGGGATATCTCCCAAATCGACTGGTCCACGGTGCAAGATTTTGAGATGCTCACCTATTCATCTCCTTGTCAGGATATCTCAAAGGCGGGACAGAAAAAAGGACTGGACGAAGGGAGTCAGACCAGATCATCGCTTCTGTGGGAGGTGGAGAGATGCCTGATCGAGAAGCGTCCACGGTTCGCTATCATGGAGAATGTCGCAAACCTGATATCTTATCGATTCGTTGAGAATCTGAGGGAGTGGAAGAGAAGACTAGAGAAGTTAGGCTATACGAACTATGTCAGAAAACTTAACTCCCGTGACTACGGAGTCCCGCAACAGAGAGAGAGAGCCTTTGTCGTGAGTATTCTTGACGATGCGTTTCATTACTATTATCCAGCTCCTTTCACGCTGAGAAAGGAGGTACGTGACTGCATTGAGAAGAACGTGGCAGAGAGATACAGACTAGACCAGTCCGCAGTAGAGAAGATTACGAAGGTGAAGGACGGAAGGCTATATGTGCGAGAGGCGAACAAAGAAGGATGGGACTTCGTGCAAGAAGGCAGCATCTTCGATATGGCTTATCAAAGGAGCAAGACAAGGAGAGGGCGAGTCATCCAGCAAGGGAAGGTATGCCCTACCCTCACCTGTAAGGCTAACGGGAATATGGCAGTGTTTGAAGGATTTATTAACGAATAAAATTACAGGAGGGATTATTATGGGAATCATTAGATTAAACAGGCATCAGATTCTAGCAGTCGCAAGACTGACAAAGGATGTAGTCAACAACTTCACGATGTATCAAGCGGAGTCGCTTGAGATAATAGATGGAGACAACTCAGATAAATTCTATGTCAACATGAAGATTAAAGAAGGTGAGGTAATTAGTGAATGGAAGAAGGATGGTAATGTGAAATTAATTAGTGTAAATCTTAAAGAGAAGGAGGACTGAAAATGAAACTGTATATATCAGAGTCAATCCAATATGGAGGACCTTTTCAAGACATCGCACAAGCGGAGGCGGATGGTAGACTAATGGTTTTTCACCTAAAAAATGGATGGTGGAAGAGTATTAACGAAGGGAGGAAAAAGAAAGAATATCGAGATGAAAAATGGAGTAAATATCTAAGGCGATATATCATAAAATTAGCGAATGGAAACAAGGTATATATCGAATTAGATAAGGGGTATCCAGCCAAGATGGATTTTAGACGAAAAATGTTTTTTGAAGTTCATAAAATAACTTTCGAAAGGAGTTTAAAGGAAATTGGTGGAGATGGAGAAAACAAATGGGCAATTTATCTAGGAGAAAAAATTTTATAATAACATGAAAAGACTTTTATCAACATTATTAGTTTTCTTCGCCCTCAACGCTAGGGCGTTCGAAACATCGTTTATGTCTGTGGACTTTGATAAAATGGTCCTTATTCACAACGGTCAGACCTACACACTAGTAGAAGTTAAAAAAAAGGTGAGAAGGAGCTGGAGCGAGGTGACTTATTTATGTATAGATGAACGGCTACACGCTGTAGCCTTCAGGCTTTTCGTAACTGATGAAGGCTCTTTTATGAGACTTCAAAAGTATACATCGAAGAAGTGAGTATTAATCATTTAAAGAGTTCAGAGTATGAAACTATACGCAAAAAACAACATAGTGAGAGTAGATGACGAGGTGTATTTCATCGAAATAGTTGGAGAGCGCATCCTCCTTAACGATAAAAAGAGATGGGGGATTTCAGTAGATGATGACTCGTTTGAAGCAATTAAAGACATAGAGATATCAGATTGGTTACTTGATAACATCTTCAAGAAGGAGAAGGAGGACTCCTGGATCGTTGATTCACTACATACTGGTACATCGGATATACCTTATTTCAGGATAGAGAAGGACGAGTCAGGGGAGGTTTACTGCTTCACTAGAGAAGGGAAATGTTTGATGTATATGGGGTATGTGAGAGAGTTGCAGAATATATATCACCTATACAGCGACTACGAAGATGGAGACTTTCTTAATAAAGACATAGACGAAAAGATTAAGAAACTTTTTAAACTGATATAATCATGGCAGAACAAAAATTTAAGATTGGAGAAGAGGTATACATCATTGATGGATGGTTTAGACCTGTTAAGGTGAAAATAGTAGACTTCAAGATGAACTACAACGATCCTAGACTATCGGAAGACAGAGAAATGTATGTCGTATATGATAGTAAAGAAGGTATGCTGAAAAGAATCTTGGAGAAAGGGATTTACAGGACAAAGACGGAAGCATACATCGAGAGGATAAGGGAGAATCTAATTGAAGGTGACGAGTTATCCATCACCGTAGACGATGAATGTTACACAATCAAAATAAAGAAAGGGGAATAACATGGAGTACAGATTAATGTTAAAAGAGAAGATTTCAAGAGAGATGCTGGACGCTATCTTTTATAAGTCAATGAAGTATGATAGCAAATGGTTGGTAACAAACACAGTCTCAAGATTTGCGGTAAATATGATAGACGATAGAGTCATCCTGTCAAAAGAGTCAATAAACAAAGAAGACGAGGCGCAAGTGATATGCGTCTTGCAAACCGCTGAGGACATTCTACTTCTGTTCAATCAACTCCAGCGACTGGATGCGATTCATGATCTTGTTAAGGTCGAAGAGACTGGAGAAGTATATGAGAGAGAGTATAACATAACGGATCGACTATCCACCTATTTCGCAGACAGGGAGGAGTAAGTATGACAGACAAGCAGATTAAAGACTTCATCCTACTTGTAGAGAAGATGCGGGGAAAACAAAAAGAGTTCTTTCGTGGAAAGATGGGACGCGACCTGGACGCGGCTAAAAAGTTGGAGAGGGAGGTCGATAAGTTCATCGCAGAATACAAGACGGAACAACTGGAAGCGCTGCAAGGTAGACTATTCTAGTCCGGTCATTCTGAATCTATCGAGATGGAGAGGTGATTTATTCACTTCTCCATCTTTTTTTGTCGTTTTTTTGTATTTGCGAAAATTTGCGCCAAAGGCGCATTTCCAAAATTAATTTTACAAACAATGTCCATTTTTTTTGTCACATTAAAAAAAACACTATTAATAAACTGAAATACAATAAATTACAATGTGACAACCTTGTCACATTTTGTCACAATTTGTTGCAAATGTCACAAATGTCACACTGTTGTCACACGCTTTGTTACGTTGCATTTCATTGTATATCAATATATTATATGCTAAAAATATTAGCGTGACAAATGTGACAAAATTTTTCAGTTCCTACGAAAAAACACGAAAAATACGGTAAAAATATTTTTGTCTGAAATAAAAGACTCTCCTATCTTTACAAGCGGAGAGGGGAGAAAACATTTTGCAGTCTAGTTCTCCATGCTACAAATTTGTTTGATAATTTCTACTATCGTAGATAAAAACCATGTCTCCCCTTCCTTTTTTTTGACTACGTAAACAAACCTTATATTCGTATTTTCATAAGAAGTTATTTTTATTTTCTGACAGATATAGGGGCTTGTGAAAGTCCCTATATTATGTATAAGATAAAAGACAGATAAAACAGGGTTAAATCCTTGTTGAAAACTAAATAAATGCTGGATGGAGTTGAAGATCGAAATAAACGAAATAACCTCTCACGACATCGCCAAGATGCTCTCTTGTGATGTTCGTTCAGCACAAAGGAGACTCTCTCTCCTTCGTGACGCTTACGGCTTGAAAAAACACTCTATCGTCACATTCGACCTGTTCTGTGAATACTACCAAATCCGACCTCAAGACATCCACATCACACCCGAAAAATAACATACAAAAAAGCGACATCTATATTTCTCAATGAAAATATATTTGTTGCGTATGATGAAGACAGAAGACATAATCGGAGTAGCAGCGTTCTTCCTTCCGTTCCTCGGTAAGAAGAACAAAAAAGCGTCCAGCGGTACAGGTTTGGACCGCTTCAAGGATTATCCCAATTCGGGAGGCGAGTACGGAACTGGTTATTATGACAAGTTGACTCAGGAGACTATCTCAGAGCAACAGAAGAAGGATGCGAAGACATATACAGGTGACAAAGGCAGTAATTCGCAATATGATCCATTCTACAATCTGACAGATAGTCAGTACGGATCAATATCATCCTTCAATCCTTCTGACCTTAATAACTACATACTGGCAAATCTCGCCCTCCGTGTGAGAATCGTTCCCAACTCCTTCTTCTGCTCCGCTAAGACGGAGAGAATGTCTGACGGCAAACTGAGAGAGTTGCATACTTACGCCTGTGTGGTGGAAATTTTTAACTCTCTTCCTGATGTTGGCGGAACTGCCAACGAGATCATTATGGATCATTGTGAGTACTCTACTATCTCTGACAACAAACACAACGATGTCACGGATAAATGGGATATAGATTGCGGGATCCGCGTGAGAGGTGCGAACGGACTTGTCACTGCTTACATCGATACTGCAACGAGCAAGCAGTATCACATACAGCTCAAGGACCGTCTCCTATCCTCCCCTCTGAAGTTCTTTGAAACACATAATCAAATTGCTTGGTCTAGCGCATACGCTGGAGACGGACATAAGAAGAGCATCGCTCCACGTCAGTCCGTATATATTCCTGTCTTCTTATCGTTCGTTGCTGACCCTAAAGGGGACTTCGACCCTAATGTATACCCTACTCCTCTATACTTCACTGATGCGGTGAAGTTCTTCCAGTATGGATCTAACATGAAAGAGGTGACGGGAGAGACAACACTTCCAGTTAAGTCTATTGAGTTTACTCTTAATATTGGAGTCCGCACAGGTCGAAATCACAGACTAAAGATATCGATGGAGGCTGATGGGTACACATTCAAGGATTCAGAAAGTGTAAGTAATTCGAATCAACTAGCGGAGTACTTCCGTCCGAACGCTACGCCAATCTTCCAACGCCCTGAATTTTGGTCCAGCATATTCGGACAGAAGAATATCAATGCGTTGGAGACTCCTTCCCCTCAGAAGGTTCGGTCTTATTTCGCTGCCGCTCAATCATTTTTGGCGATGGAAAAATTCGCTCCGTTTGGATCGATGATTATATAGTTAATATATGAGTACAGAAGTTAAGATATTTGGCGGTCTCGCCCTTTTGGTTGGTCTCGGATACGGTTGGACCTACAGGAATGCGTATAAGGTCCTATCCAAGTGCCGCTATGCGATATCCCGCGTGTTCATCGATTCGATTAATAACGAGGGGTTTGTCCTCGGAATAAGAATCAAGGTGACAAATCCAACTGGGAGCGAGTTGTCGCTGGAGAATGGCAACAAACTGCTTTTCTACATTAATACTTCCCCGGTCGCTCGCGTGAGAGTACCTTATCACCAGTACATCAAGCCTGAGGATACAACTGAGATAACGCTTGCTGTTGTTTCGAAGTGGTCGGACTATAACAAATGGTGGAATATCCTTCTAGGTTTGTCTAATACGGCAGACCTGAAGGTCGCGGGGAAACTGAAGGTGAACGGCTTGAGCGTCCCTATTCCTCCAGTCAGCGTCTATCAATACAACATAGATGAAGTAGTTAAGCAGCTCAAAAATTTTGCGTGATGGATAAATTAGAAGTGGCCAATAAAAAGACCTTTGTAAAGAAGGGGGTTACTGAGGACATCGTTGATGCAGTCATAGCCTGCTATGATAGGAACATCGATAATGTTCCTGACTCCCTTCTTCGTCTTGTCCGCTCCTCAGACAAATATGAATGCGCCTATAATATTTGGTCTTGGGTTGCATCAAATATACGCTACAAGAAAGATCCTGAAGGCGAGCAGTGGATTAAGACTCCTTCACGACTGATATATGACGGTTGCGGAGACTGCAAGTCGATGACTATACTGATATGTGCGGTTCTGACGAAGTTAGGGATCAAGAATAAATTTCGATTCGTCTCATACGATAAGACACGCAACTATACACACGTTTATCCCGTTGCGGTTATTGAGGGCGAGGATATTCCTCTCGATGCTGTCGCATACATCCAGCGGGGTACAGACTTCGGTAACGAGATAAAATATAATTACAAAAAAGATCACATGAATAAGACAGTCATATCTGAGTTAAGCGGAGTTTCCCGCATGAACGGCGCGGTTTCTAAATTGAATGATAACATGTCCGCTGCCAAGTTGGTCTGTGAGTCCTACAAACTGATCGCGATTGCAACTGCTGACGCTCCTATGTGGGATAAATGGAATATCCTATCTCTCCTTGTAGATAAGTATCAGGAAGATACAACTCTCTTTAGAGTTGCCGCGTATGCGTGGCTGACTAAACTGAATTTTTCGTCCGCTCCTGATTTACTGAGTAATGGAGCAATTCGTTCTTACATCGCTGAAGTTGATAAGTTTGTCGCATCGTCAAATAAGTCATCTTTCTCTATCTCTAACGATGTCCTCTCTAATCCTGCGTTTTCCGCAAATTGGGATATTGTAGAATCTCAAATCATTCCTGTACTAGACAGATACAAGCCTGATTGTAATAATGTTCTTGTTGGTAATGACCTGATGGGGATGGGACTTGCTGGTCTGTATCTCTTCTTCCCTGATGCGGTATTGACCAAGTCTCAGCGTACCAAGAAACGCAATCAGGAGACAATCGTGAATAAGATGATCGGAACATCATTGTTCACGCCTCTCGCAGCGCTCAACTACATCTATGCTGGATTTGTCTCTATGCTCCATACCACTCCTCTCTACTGCTTTAATGCAATGTTCGAGAAGTCCCTTCACTGTGAATATATAACTGAGGCGATATCAGGTGAGCAAATCATCGCAATCAGCGGTGATGACGATGAATGTTACAACATCGAGTACAATCCTAACATCGGCAGTTTCGAGGGCGTACAAAAGGCAGAAGTCGTGAAGGATAATACAACCATCTACGACAACATAGGAGACTGGATTACCAAGGCTACTGGATGGTTCAAGGATATCTATGGCGCAATCACGGGAGGAGGTTCTTCGAACGGAAACGGAGTTATCCCAACATTCAATGACGCATCAGGAAGCGGATTCGGTTGGGTTATCTTGGGATTGTTCGGTGTAGGCGGATTCTTACTTCTCAGAAAGAAAGGAAAGAGAAAATGATAATCGGTGATTCTAACATAGTAAGTACTATTTCCTCGGTTTGGACGGATGGTCTTTCCAACTCACGGATGCGGCAGTCTGAGCGGTTGATTTTCGCTCGGATAGACTTCCTTCTGTCTTACCTTAATTCTTCAGTCTGCACTAATGTGGAGGCTATCGCTAACCTCATATCTGTCTACTGGATGGAGTTACAGTTAATTAAGGAGTTTGCCTCTAATCCTGATCTTTTGTATAAGTCTGGAGCAGTCTTGAGTCACTATGTTAATGATATCCTAGAGTTGAATCCCGCAACACGTGACTCCACTCTCTTACAGATGTTGTCGGATATTAAGAGCAAGACGATTAATTCTTCACTCGCTCCGTCAGACCTCAGATTTATGTCTGAGTTCGAAAGAGATGTTTTCGAGCAAAACTTTTATATAAACTTCTCCAGCGGGGATAAGACAGCCTCTCCATCCTCCTATATTGGTGATGTTGATCCGGATCTTTTAAGCGAGTTCAAGCGTGTAGCGGGAAATCTAGTCTACACACAGGTCGATTATTCGAAGATGAAGACCGCGGAGGCAAAGCGCAAGTATGCTAAGCAGATCGCTGTTATCTCAGAGTTATGCGCGTCGGGGTACGGATTCACTAGCGAAATATGCTCCCTTGGTATTCAGTCCTCTATCTTATCCGCATCAAACCTTGACTGTGACACGTATGTCGCTGCAATGCAAGAGGCTGGCAAGCAGTCTGGGCAAAAAGTGGGAATCGGTGACGGAGGTCTATCTGCTGGTGTGATCGCTGCTATCATCACATTAGTCGGTACATTCATAAGCAGCGGAGCGGTAATCTTCACCACAATCTACACGCAGAGGCGGAAACAGGGAAAGATAGACGCTAATTCAGCGCTCTATGACGCACAAAGAAGTTACGCGGACATTCCTGACTGGTTATCGTTAGGTGACCTTGACGGGGATGGCAAGGATGACACGCTGAAGGTCTACGGACTTGGAGCGCTGCTCTTCGGAGCATATTACTTCCTAAGAAAAAAATGATTCTTTATTATTAACTAATTCTTTTTAGATATGGCAAAATTAAAAATGCTCAAAACACCGAAGAAGCCAAAGGCTTCGGCATCTGTCGCAGTAAAGGAGTCTTTCTTGAAGAGGCTGAACGATGTGCGCAAAGAGAACGCACGCAGGAAGGCTGAGAACAAGAAGTCTGTCGAGCTGGACAAGAAAATCAACGCAGCAATCAGAGGCTGCAAGTAACAACCTAAAAAAAGAATAAGACAATGAAATTCAAATTTGATTTTACCTCCATCCTTGGAGGTGTAGCAGGAGGCGTCGCAGCCTCTTATGTAGAGGATTTGGTCCGCGGTGAAGACACGGAAAAAGACAGTTACACTCCCGCCATCATTCAAGCGGTTGCTGGAGCGGCTGTGAGCGCTATCGCCCCTCAGGGCGTGTTGAAAGGATTGGGTAATGGCATGATCGGTGCTGCTGGCTACCAGATCGGCAAAATCTTGGGTGAGTCCTCTGACACTGATAAGAAGGTAGAGGGTATCGGATTGCTCCCCGGTCAAAACGCTATCGGAGCATTGAGAAACTGGAAGCGTAAGTCCCGCGTCGGTTCTGCTGAAACGGCTGGACAAAACGCTGTACAGAGTGTGATGTAATCACTAGTCTATAATATATAATAAGATAAGAAATGAAAAATGTAGCATCAATCGAATTTATGCGCAGACGCTTCGACGAAGCGCTCGCATACTACAAGAGCAAGGGACTTGCCCCACAAAGGTCTCAAATCCGCATCGAGGAGGATCTTGTCAGCGGTAACGGTCTCTATGAGTTCAACTTGCGCAAGGAGCGTCTCTCAGGCGTTGAGCGCAACTTGAGAAGAAATGACCTCTTCATCGTGCGTGGCTTGTCCATCTTGCTTCGTATCGAGGACGAGGACCGTCCTAATGTTTTGCCTTTCTTCACTTATGCGAAGAAGGGCGTAGAGACAGTAACTGCCGCAACGGCTAGCGATCCAGCAGTCTACACCGTTGATCAGGCTGGCTTCCAAACTGACGACATCGAGGCATTGTATAACGGGTCATTGAGCATCATCACTCAGTCGACTGTCAACTTCCAGTATTTGCCTTGCTCCTTGTTCAAGTATGAGTCTCCAGCAATCGTTGGTACTCAAGACGGAGCAGTCAAGGCAGTAAACAACGGCTTCAACTTGGAGAGCGACATCTTGACGATGGCAGAGCAGCTCGTTTTGGCGGGTACTCAGGATCATAAGGTTACTTTGACCTTCCCATCCTTCAACGGTGCTAACTACGAGGCTCTTCAAGGTGGTAACGGAACAAGTACGGCTGATGATACGAAGATTCCTAATACTCACTATAAGAGTAAAGTGGTCTTCTTCGCAGACGGTTACCTTATCGCTGGTGGTACAGACGAGAAGTATCGCTCAGACGAGGCTAATCCGTTCGCGCCAGCGATGTAATCGTCCATTCGCATCTCATGTTAAGGCTAGTTCTGAACTCCTAGCCTTCAGGGGGAGGGTACTCCCCTCCCCCTTTTGTTTTATCCGAAATTTCTGAAAGTATGATTATACAGAATTTTGACACATTCTTCCTCAGATGGGATGACAATCACAAGGAGGTGTACTTCCCTAGAGAGCGTATGTCTAACCGCAAGATTAAGTATTTGATTGTGCTTAATGGTGATATCTACGGTAATCGCACAATATCCCCTTCAGGCGATATCTGTACGGATATTCGTGTCTCTTTCATTAGTCCGAATCACAATGACATAGTTAATCTATTTGACAACGAAGACAGACAAATTCTCTCTCAGTTCGCATTGTCTCAGTTGCGCTTCCTGCAAGAGAACAATAACGGACTGTTGGCTAATCCTCTCTTCAAGTTATCGTCTGCGATTAATCCGTCTCTATCATACATTAGAATGGGTGAGTCCAGGTCTGTAGAGGGAGGATACAAATCGGAGGTAGTCCCTGTATGTGTAGTGTGGGATGATGACGCTGATGAACCTCAGAGCAGTCTGTTACGCTGCAAGACTTTCGACATCAATACTGATGATACCAGGATCAACATATCTGATATTACCTCATACTTCCTCGCTGACAAGAAGGTTCGAAAAATAGAAATTGCGGGAAAGAATAGCGATGGCACATTTGAGCAAGGAAAATGTATCACGGATAAATTCCTCACAATCAAGACGAAGGACGGGAAACAAATAAATGACTTACCGTCTTTGTTCCTCGCAACTTACGGACATTGTTACGACTCCTACTATCAGTATGAGGAAGTGATGAATTTCCGTCAGGTAGACGATATCTCTTTTGATAATCTTGATATCGACGAGGATTTATCTTATATCGACAATCCTAGCGGATCTACATTTAACGCACGTATAACCTTTTATTATTAATAGATATGAAACAGGTCATTACAGGAGGTGTAGGTAAGACGATCGCAATCACCTCAAACAAGACATATTTTCCGTACATCGCAGAAATAAAGGATAAGACAATCAAATATATAGATGTCTTCTTTGGTATGACGGACGCTGATGGTAACTGGATCAATGCTGATCCGTTCTCCTTCGAAGTCTCATTTGTAAGGAAGGGGTCTAATGACATCTTTATCGACCGCCTCGCAGCGTGTAACCTATTCCCTGAGTTTCGGTTAGGTAAGAGAATCTATATCGGAGAGAAAATCGACATGGAACAGTCTTTCATCACGACTTTGTCTCAGGTTGGAGAGAATGCCTTCTTTGTCTTTTATTATCAGGATTCTGAGGCTGGATATGAGGAGAAGGAATCTCCTATCCGCATCGAACCGAACGAGGCTACAGTATCTTTCCGTCAGAACTTCTTCGAAGATTCACGCGTATTGGTTAATAAGAAGTTCACGGGTATTTACCCGTCATTGGTTGAGTCTGATGAGCGAGGTATACAAAATATATTAAATCAGAGCCTAGGATATGACTTTTACCTAAACCTAGTCAAGGGAAGCAATGTTTTTCTCAAGAATGTTCCCGTCGTTGCGCTTCTTCGTTACTACTATTGGCTAGGTTATATAGAGTTTGCGGATGTGGAAATCGACTTCACTAACAGTTGGATCTCCGTTCCGCCTTCCATCGTTTCCGCGGATGCTGGGAAGTCGATGGTGATGTCGTTCGAGTATAAATAAGGAGGGAATATGATAGTAGGAATAGACCAATTAATCGAAGTAGTTGAGCAGAACGGCATCAAAAATTTTGAAGTACGTTCATCTCAGGGTGACAGCAATACCACACAACTACGCACTAGCGATGAGCAAACACCAGATCAGAAGATTAATCTCTTACGGTCTGTGATGGCTAACAATTACGGTAAGTTCTACCTTATCGGATATGATTCGCAGACTCAGAATAAAGGACGCATCGCCCTTGAGTTTCTGATTCGTGAGGATGTGAAGTCTCCATCTTACGCTCCTAGCGTTGCTGGAATTGGAGCGCCTGATGGATATGTCTCTAAGAGCGAGGTGCAGCAGATGATCGACAATGTGAAGTTATCTAATCAGGTCTCAAATCTCGAGAAGGACCTTGCTGACCTCAAGAAGGAGAAAAAAGAACTTGAAGCGCCAGTTAACGAGTTCTTTCGCAACCTAGCCCCTATCGCCTCCGCTCTTGTTGCTGGCTTCATGAAGAAGGGTGCGGTCGCTCCCGCTGCAGTTCCCGCATCTATCGGAGAGATGGACGCTGATGAGGAGATGGACGCTGATGAGGTGGTCGTGATGCAGCAACGGTTGCAAGATCTTCTGCAGCGCTGGTTGCAGAATGACCGGGACGCAATCGATTTGATTGAGAAAATCGTGAATCTCTGTGAGACAAACAGAGGGACTTACGATATGGCAAAAGGGATGTTAAACAATATGTAAAATGATTGTCTATGACGCTGAAAGAAGGACAGAAATATATCGATGATATAGTAGGACCTAATAACCTGATTCTAGTTGACAGACACAAATACTGGAATTATTACAAGTGTTATTTCACGGGAGGAGGCTCATTAGACTATTTCTTTGACGACAAAACATCTGAGTTCTCTAAAAATGTGTACTCACTTGTGTTTTATCTTCAATCTGTAATAGAAGACTTTGTCGAAGAGACTGGAGTCCCCGCACAGACCTGTTTCTCTGTGATTAATGCGGCTCTCCAAACTGGCTATGTTATCGGAGAAGATAGTCTCGATGTCATATATCGAGAATCTGTCGAACATTTATACGAACTATCTAATAGACTAAAAAAATGAGGAAAAAATGGTGAATATGTTTCCAATTCCATCTCCCAAGACTCTCCTCACCGTCCTAGGGGTCGGTGCGGGTGCGTTTGTTGCATATAAGATGTACGGCAACGCACAGGAGAAGAAACGACAAAAGCGACTTATCGAACGGGTCAACTCAGAAGAGGAAAGAGCGCTCATGAAGAGCAAGGAGCGGACCATCGACGACACGACCGCCTCCAGTATCTCCCGCGCTCTATTCGAGGCGATGGACGGTGCAGGAACTGACGAAGACTTGATCGAGGAAGTTCTTATCACCCGCAACCGCCTCACCAGCGGTGACATCGTTGCGGTTAATAAGGCGTTCGGAATACAAAAATATGGGTCTCTCGGTACTCCGTGGTGGGGAAACGGTGAGGACCTGAATCTAGTAGGATGGTTTATGCGGGAGTTGTCAAACTCCAGCTCATTATATAAAGTTTTACAATCAAAGTTCACTCAGGCGGGAATCGACTGGGACTAATTTAAAAGATTATGGGATATATAAAAGTAGATTCGTGTTTCATCAGCGTATTCAAAGGCAGGAAGGGCGCTGGCTCTCCTGTATTTTCCTCTTTGGTCACCGCAAGAAACTCTAACCTAAAGAATCCAATTTTGATAGAATATGATGAGGATGGAGGATTAGTCATCCATCCATCTGACAAGAAACTGGACGACATTACTTTATATGATGTATCTATTAGTTTAGACTATCAGAATCCAAGTACATCCGTTCATCGTAACAAAAAGACCGTACTCCGCAAAGAAGAGTATTCTATTACATTCAAGAACAATAGTGAAATGTATGGAAATCTAGAATGTACAATTATGGCTTAAATAATTATGATATGCTATTCCTTCGCGATAAAATAAAATCAGACAAGAAAGCGACCTTTGAGTCAAAGGTGGTCCAGATCGCTAACGCTATCGGATTCGATCCGAATTGGCTCATGATAGTCATGTTCTTCGAATCAGGTCTGAATCCTCAGGCGGTCAATCCTACCAGCGGAGCGTCAGGTCTTATCCAGTTCATGCCAACAACGGCTAAGAATCTAGGGACAACCGTGGAGGATATCCGCAAGATGGATGCGCTCGATCAATTGGACTATGTATATCAATACTTGCTACCTTATAAGGGGAAGATTGCATCACTTGGCGATTTGTATCTCCGTGTCTTTTATCCCGCTGCCGTTGGGCAACCGTCAGACTATGTACTAGGCGGAAACAACCCTGAAAAGTTGGCAACTCAAAACAAGATTTTCGACACTGACAAAAACGGTATAGTCACCAAAGGAGAGGTAGATCAATATATTAACGCATACGCTAAGCGCCTCGGCTGGGTGGAGCGGGTGAAGAAATTCTCCATCATCCCGGTCATTCTGCTTATCGGATTAATACTGTACAAGATATGAAGGATTGGAAAGTGAGATATAGATTTGAGAGCGTGAAGCAGAACAAAGTCCTGCTCCATGATGGCTATTCTTGCGTCATGTTCAACAATCAGGGGGACACGGATGCGGTAATCAATAATAATGTTTTGATTCGACCTGGAGAGAGCGTGTCTTTCAACGAAGACCCTATAGTCCGCATCGACACGGACTTCTCAGTCAAGTTCATTGCTGACATCAGCAAGACAGACCCGAATGTCTGCATCACTTGCAGTTATT
>SMFF01000051.1_pt1 | contig 21771 bp, 24 predicted proteins | sample 2456181 | NCBI WGS metagenome assembly SMFF01 (sample SAMN10132611, study PRJNA489261) | soil metagenome | isolation source: day120 antibiotic-loamy sand soil ammended with raw manure from dairy cow... | place: USA | collected 2015-04-01
GCCGAGCGTCACGAACTTGTGCGGCACGAGCGCCGAGGCCACGAGAATCTGGCCCGCGGTGACCTCGGCGATGTCGTCACCGACCGTGAATCGCGCCGCGCCTTCGTAGACGACGAAGGTCTCGTCGTAGGGATGCCGGTGCAGGCGCGGCCCGATGCCCTCCCGCGTCGCACGCTCGAAGATGACCGAGACGCTCGAGCCGAAGAGATACCCCTCGAGATTGCCGTGCTCGAGCTCGGACTGCTCGATGAGCCGAATCGTCATGTCGTCGTTCCTCTCGCCGGAGTCGCAGCGGCGTCATCTGCCCCGCCCGTCGGCGCACGCGACACACGTCGTGCGCGCGGGACGCAACTCGAGCTGGCCGTCGGGAATCGGCTGCCCGCACACTTCGCACACGCCGAAGGTGCCGTCGTGCACGCGCGCCTCGGCGGCATCCAACTGCGCCAGCTCGGTGAGGTAGTCGGTGCGCGAGCCCTCCGCCTGCTGCCACTCGAAGGTGAGGGCGAAGCCCTCCGGGTCGTGCTCCTCGTCGATCCAGTCGCCGCGGGCCGTGCGCACGGCGTCGAGTCGCGCCTCGACGCCCGCGAGGCGCTCGGCGACCACCGCTCGCCGGGCGGCGATCCAGCCGAGTGCAGCATCCGGTGACGTCATGTGCCCATCGTCACCCATCCGGGGGCGGAGATCGAGCCCCATGTCGAGAACCGTTTTCACTTTTCACCCGCGAAATACAGGATCATCACATACGCTCAGCGGAAGAGCAGTATTCACCGCGAATGTTCGCAACTCCTAGAGCCTTGGTGTTCTGAGCCGACCACAAGCCATCACCTAACGAGGCAATCATGGGCGTTCTGTATTACGCCGACCAGGCGATCGCCATCGACGATCGCACCCTTTCCCATCTCAAGGTCGCGGCCGTGACGAAGTTGCGCCGCGGCGAGAGTTTCACCCTGTCGTGGACGCACCCGCCCGAAGAGGTCGCGGGGCGCACGACGATCTGGATGCACCCCGCCATCCCCCTGCGGTTTGAGTTCGAAGAGCCCGAGACGCCGGTGCTGCACCGCGAGTGGATCGAGAACATCCTGCGTTCGTCGAACTCCACCGGCGGCATTCAGCTGGCGGCCGAGACGATGACGACGGGGCAAGTACCGCAGCTCACCACCGCCTGAGCCGCTCGGCGCTACCAGCCGAACAGCTCAGCGGGGTGGGTGAGACGCCACCACGCGTCCGGCTCGCCGATCGTCGTATCGAGCACCACCGGCACCGTCACGGCCTCCGCGCCCGCGGTCCAGGTGACCGATGCCACCTGCTGTCCCGTGACGGCGCTCGTCACCGTGGGTGCCGTCATCGAGACGGCGACCTCGGTGTTCGACCAGAGCTGCAGCGATCCGCCCGATTCGAGCACCATCCGGGACTGCTCGCCCCACGCCGACGACACGGTTCCGACCGTGCGCCCGGCTTCCCCGACGGTCACCCGCTGGAAGCCCGCCGCGATGCTCTCGAGCCACGCCCGGATCTCGCGGTCGACCGCGTCGTGTGAGGTGCCGCCGAGCAGTACACCCAGGATGCCGAGCTCGCCGGCTCCTGTTACGAGGTGGGCCGCGAACAGCAGGTTCGACCCGGAGCCCTCGAGCGTTCCGGTCTTGACGCCGTACACGCCGCTCACCCCCAACAGGGTGTTGGTGTTCGACCGGAACTCGAGCCCCGGCACGTCGAGCGTCTCGGATGCGACGATGTCGGCGATCGCGGGGTTCGCCATGGCGAGGCGGCCGAGCGCGAGCAGATCACGCGGCGTCGACACGTTGTGCGCGTCGATGCCGGTGGGCTCGACGATCGTCGTGTGCTCCAGCCCGTTGGCGGCGAGCCAGCTGCGTGCGGCCGCGAGGAACCCGGACTGCGAGCCGAAGGCCCATCCGGCCGCGGCCTCGGCGTAGTTGCACGCCGACACCACGAGCATCGTCTCGAGCACATCGTGCAGGCTCAGCGAGCTGCCGGTGGGCATCTTCGCGATCGTCGCGCCGAGCACGTAGTACTTGTCATAGAGGTCGTGATCGGCCTTGTCGAAGGTGAGCGTGGGGCCGGGGTCGTCGGATGCCGCGAGCGGCTTCGCGTCGAGGATCACGAGCGCCGTGATGAGCTTGGTGATGCTCGCGATGGGCCGCGATTCGTCGGCGCCCGAGGTGGCCCAGATGCCCGCCGCATCCGCGCCGAGATACTCGTCCGCGCCCGCCACGCTGATCGCCCACGCACCCTCGGGCGGGGTGAGGATCGTCGCGGGCGCCGGCGGTTCGGGCGCGCGCAGCGTGGTGGTCTCGACGGTGAGGGCGGGCAGCGGTGCGGAGAGGCTCACCCCGACGTATCCGCCGACGATCCCCACGATGACGAGTGCCGCGAGGCCCACGATGAGCCCGCGGCGGCGGCGCTGCTGACGTCGTCGGATCGGGTCGACCGGCTCGTGGTCCGCATGCGGCTCGGAGTACTCGGCCTCACGCAACATCGCGCTGAGCTGGGTCACGCCGTCGGGCGACCCGTTGTGCGGCGCCATACGCCCTCCCCCGGTCTGAGTGCCGCTCATTCTGCCACTCGTGGGCGCCCGCGGCTGACGCCAGGTCAGTCGAGAGCCCGCCTCGCGGCATCGAGCAGCAGATCGACGAGCGCCACGAGCTCGCCGAGGGCCTGCTCGGGCGCCTCCGCGGGAGCGCTTCCCCGGCGAGTCGGCTGGCCGCGCTCGAAGGTCACCGCGACATCGACCGCGAGCTTCCAACGCAGCGCGATCGTGGCGTCGAGGCCCCGGCGCACCTCGTCGGCCGACACGACGCCGGCGCAGGCATCCGCGTATGCGGCGACCGCCGCATCCATCACCTGCCGCACCGTGCGCACCAAGGCATCTCCGCGTCGCACCGAGGCGAACAGCAGCGAGGCCAGGTCGGCCCCTACCGTGCCCGAGCCCACCGACTCCCAGTCGATGAGCACGGTGCCGTCGGGCGTGGGGAACACGTTGGCCCCCACGGCGTCGTGGTGGCACAGCGTCTGCGGCAGCGACTCGAGCACGCGGCGCAACCGAGGCTGAGCGCGCAGCAGGCGCTCGGCCTCATCGAGCCGCCCGCCCATCCGCGCGACGACGGTCGGATGCCGTCGCCGCAGTGCGGCGAGACCCTCGTCGATCGCGCCGGGCTGGCCGTGTCGCTCGATCCAGCCGTCGAAGATCCACTCCTCCTCGGGCACCCGCCCGACCCAGGCAGCGGCGAGTCCGCCGAGATCACGGGCGGCGCGCAGCAGGGCATCCGCGTCGAGCGGCCGCGACGGAGAGGGGATGTCTTCGAGCCACAGCGTGGTGCGCCCGTCTGCCTCGACTTCGTGAACATTGTGGAACCGGATGTCGTGGTGCTCGGCGGGGGCGTCACCCGCTCCGGCGCGCAGCTGCTCGACCCGGTTCGCCGCATCGTCGCGGACGGCGCCATGGAGCCGGCCGCGCGCGCCGTGCGCGTCGAGCTCGCGGCCCTCGGCGACGCGGTGTGCGTCGTCGGCGCGGGCGTGCTCGCGCTCGACGCGGGCTGAAACTCAAGCAACGACACTGAGCGAATGCGCGAAAGCGATGACCGTTTGCTCACGGATTCGCGCCACCCGTCACTAGCTTGACCGCCAGAAGGCCGCACCCCCGTGCGGCCGAAAGGGGAGAGCAATGACGCACCATCTCAGCGGACGTCGCACGACATCCGTCACCACCCTCCGGCGCAGCCTCGCCGCGCTCGGCACGGCGGCCCTCACAACCGTCGTCCTCATGACTGCGGCGCCCGCGAGCGCCGCCGACGAGACCCTCGCACCGGAGTCGCTCGCGACGACGGCGGGCAGCATCGGCAGCGGCCAGACCGTCGCCAACCTCGCCGTGAGAGACCAGTCCGGCACGCAAGACGGCTGGAACAAGTACGTCGAGTTCAGCGGGAAGTACCGCGGCACCCGCGACTACACCCTGCCGCCGAGCGTCGATCCGGACGACGTCACCGCAATCGAGGTGAGCGTCAACTACCGCGGTCCATCCAAGGCTGAGCAGCGCTGGGTGTGGTCGCTCTACGACTGGTCGGACGCGAGCTGGACCGTCGTCGGCGACAACGCGGGCGCACCCTCGTGGGGAACCTGGAAGCTGCTGACCTTCGCCTCGCCGAGCAGCGCATCGGACTACGTCACCGCATCCGGGGGCATCCGAATGCGGCTGCACGCCAGCAACAACACGGACGCCGCCGACATCGACTTCGAGTCGCTCATGGTGACGGGCTCGAGCGGCACCGGAGGCGGGGGCGAGACGGTCGCGCTGCCGCCCGCGAACGGCAAGTTCTCGTACCAGCTCGGCGGCGACTACGCCCCCGAGTCGGGCGTGCAAGTCGTGAGCCGCGACCGCACCGTGGCTCCTGCAGGCAGCGGCTACTACAACATCTGCTACGTCAACCTGCTGCAGACCCAGCCCGACGAGGAGGGACAGTCGTCGAGCAATCCGCCGTACGGCACGACCAGCTGGTGGGTGCTCAACCACCCGGATCTGCTGCTTCGGGATGCCTCAGGTGATGTCATCGTCGACGAGGACTGGAACGAGGCTCTCTTCGACGTGCGCACGGCGGCGAAGCGCACGGCGCTGCTCGGCATCCAGAGCGCGTGGTTCGACGACTGTCTGAGCGACGGCTATCAGGCGATCGAGCCAGACAATCTCGACGCGTTCGACCGCTCGACGGGCCTCATCACCTTCGCCCAGACGAAGGAGTACCTGAAGCTCGTGGTGCCCTATGTGCACGACCTCGGCCTCGCGATCGCCCAGAAGAACACCGCCGACAGCCCGAACGGCTACGGGGGCATCGGGGCGAGCTTCGTCGACGGCAGCGAGGGCTTCGACTTCGCGATCGCGGAGGAGTGCGCGGCCTACGAGGAGTGCGACCTCTACACCGACGAGTACGGCGCGCTCGTCTTTGAGATCGAATACACCGACAACAACCCGAACCAGACCCGCAATGGGGTCACGAAGCCGGCGTACACCTGGATCTGTCAGGACGACGGCGTGAGCCGGTCGATCATCCTGCGGGATCGCGACGTGACGACTCCGTCGGACGCCGCCTACCACTACGAGGAGTGCTGACGCGCCCAGCGACGGGTCCCCGGTGCGCTGCGCCGGGGACCCTCGCGTCAGAGCAGCCCGACCGGGTCGTCGCCACCGAGCAGGCCGTCGTGCTCCTCGGCTCCGGATGCGAGGCGGTCGGCCTCTGCACTGTCGACCTGGTCGGCGGCGATGTCGGGATCGAGCGTCACCTCGTCACCGACCTCCATCTCGGCAGAGTCTGCGTCGCCGCCGTCGGGGCCGAGGGGGATCGGCACGGGAAAGTTGCTGTTCGACATGACTGCCTCCTTCTGCTCCCGACGCTAGAGGCGACGCGGCCCCGCGGCCACGGGGTTGACGCCGGAGCAGAATGGGGCCATGGCGGTCGTCATCGCGTTCCTCGCCAACATCGCCGTCGCGATCGCCAAGACCGCGGCGGCGCTCATCACGGGCTCGGCCTCGCTCGTGGCCGAGGCGCTGCACAGCTGGGCGGATGCCGGCAACGAGGTGTTCCTGCTGCTCGCCGAGCGCTCGGGGCGGCGCGAGCGCGACCGCGCGCATCCGCTGGGCTTCGGCCGCGACGTCTACTTCTGGTCGCTCTTCGCCGCGTTCGGGCTGTTCACGGTCGGGGCGGTGCTGTCGATCGTCACGGGAGTGCGCGAGCTGTTCGCCCCGGAGGAGGCGACCGACTATCTGATCGGCTACATCGTGCTGGGCGTCGCGGCGCTGCTCGAAGGCGGCTCGCTCGTGCAGTCGCTGCGCCAGGTGCGGCGCGAGACGACGCGGCTCAGCACGGCACCCGTCGAGTACGTGCTCAACGGCTCGAATGCGACGTTGCGCGCGATCGTGTTCGAAGACATCGCGGCGCTCATCGGGCTCGCGATCGCGGCCCTCGCTCTCGCGCTGCACGAGCTCACGGGCATCGCGGCGTTCGACGGGGTCGGCTCGATCCTCATCGGCGTGCTGCTCGCGGTCGTCGCCGTGCTGCTCATCCAGCGCAACCACCGCTTCCTCGTCGGCATGACGCCGCCCGACTCGGTGCGCCAGGAGGTGCTGCGGCAGGTACTGCTGCACGCCGCGATCTCGCGCATCACCTTCCTGCACCTCGAGTTCGTCGGGCCCGGTCGCCTGCTGCTCATCGCCGCCGTCGACCTCGTCGACGACGAGGCGGAGTCGGTCGTGGCCGTGCGCTTGCGGCAGGTGTCCGACGACCTCGAGCGCGAGGAGCACATCGCGATCGCCGCCCTCACGCTCGCGCTTCCCGACGAGCCCTCGCTCGAGGTGGTCTGAAAGACGGCCGCAGGCGACTGTCAAGGGGTGTGAGGCATCCGGGCGTGGCGCGTAGACCGGGGAGAGACGGAAGGAAGACCCCATGACGGTTCGACTCAATGACGACGCCCTCTCCCACGCTCGCGGACTCATCCGCGGCGGCGACTTCGAGGCCGACGAGCGCGACGACTGGAGCGAGCACGCGCCCTCAGCCGACGACGGCAATGCGTTCATCGAGAAGCACGGCATGGCCGAGTACGCCCGCTGGTTCCTCGGCGAGGACACGGATGCGACAGAGGGCACCAAGGGCCGCTACCTGTTCCCCTACGGCGACTTCACCAAGGTGCATCGCTGCGCTGTGATCTCGGGCGAGAGCCGTGCCGGGCAATACGACCACACGAGCATCGAGAAGGCGCTCAAGGAGCTGCTCGAGCTGATCGACAAGAAGGCCGACTAGCTCCTCAGGACGCCGCCGAGGAGAGAGCGCGCTCGAGGGCCCGCGCGGTCGCGATCACGGCCGGGGCGAAACGCTCGGCCTGCGATCGCGCGGTCGCGCCCGTCACCGAGAGCGCCGCGATGGCGAACCCGCGCCGGTCGCGCACGGGTGCTGCGACGCAGAACAGTCCGTCGAACGACTCCGCGAGATCGAAGGCGGCCCCCGCTCGCCGCACGCGCGCGAGTTCGGTGCGCAACGCATCCGGGTCGGTGATCGTGGCCCGGGTGAGGGAGAGGAGGGGCCGCTCGAGGTACGCGTCCACGTCGGCCTGCGGCGAGAAGGCGAGAATCGCCTTGCCGAGTCCCGTCGCATGAAGCAACCCGCGGCCTCCCAGTCGCGAGTGCGGAACCCGCAGATCGCGCGCCCCGATCTTCTCGAGGTACACGACGTGGTCGCCCTCGCGGATGGCGAGGTTCGCGGTGAGGCCCGTCACCTCGCGCAGGGTGTGCAGGTGCGCCGATGCGCTCTCCACGAGCCGGTTCGGGGTCGGCGCCATCGCCCCCAACTCGAAGAGCTTCACGCCGAGCCGCACGCCGCGGCCGCCGCGCTCGAGCGCGCCCCATGCGAGCAGCTCGCCGACGAGGCGATGCGTCGTGGAGCGCGGCACGCCGGCGCGAGCCGCGAGCTCCCGCACGCTGAGCTCGGGGCGGTCGGGCGTGAACGCGTCGAGCAACCGGAAGGCACGCGCGAGCATCGACAGCGATCCGTCCCGGTCCGCGGGACGCCCCCTGGCAGCATCCGCCTCGCCCCGCCCAGGATCGGGGATGTGACCGACACGACCTCCGGCACCCTGCGTCTGCCGCCCCGTATCCACGTGGGCGAGGGTGCCCGCGCCCAGCTGCCCCTGCTCCTGGCCGAGTTCGGCCCGCGCGTCTTCGCGATCGTCGACCCGTTCGTCGCCACGACGCCCGCCTTCGCCGGCATCCGGCACGCGATCGAGGCCCAGGGCGCCCAGCTCACCGTCGCCACCGAGGTGCTGCCCGAACTGCCCGTCGCCTCGCTCGACGCCCTCGCCGAGCGGGCGCGCAGGGCGGAACCGGATGTCATCCTCGCGATCGGCGGTGGAAGCGCGCTCGACGCCGCGAAGGTGGTGGCCCTGCTCGCCGCCCACGGCGGGCCCCTCAACCGCTACTACGGCGAGAACCTCGTGCCCGGCCCCGTCACGCCGCTGGTCGCCGTGCCCACCACCGCGGGCACCGGGTCGGAGGCCACGCCCGTCGCCGTCGTCACCGACCCCGACCGCGAGCTCAAGGTGGGTGTCTCGAGTCCGTACCTCGTGCCCGCCGCGGCGATCGTCGACGCCGAGCTGACCCTGGGAGCGCCGGCCGGAGTGACCGCCGCCTCGGGGATCGACGCCCTCGTGCACCTCGCCGAGTCGTACACCGCCGCCCCCCTCGGGGCGCACTGGGATGCCGCCCTGCCCGTCTTCACGGGCCGCAACGTCTTCTCCGACGTGATCGCGCTCGACGCGGCCGCGCGCATCGGCCGGTGGCTGCCCGTCGCGGTGGCCGAGCCCGACCATCGCGAGGCCCGGCGCCACCTCGCCTACGCGAGCCTCGTGGGGGGCATGTCGTTCGGTGCGACCGGCACTCATCTCTCCCACGCCCTCCAGTACCCGATCGGCGCGCTCACGCACACGGCCCACGGGGTGGGCACCGGGCTGCTGCTGCCGTACGTGCTCGACGCGGTGCGCGCGGATGCGGATGCCGCCGCCCGCATCGCCGAGCTCGGGCGCGCGCTCGGCTCGACGGCGAGCTCCGAAGCCGCCCGCATCGACGACGCGGTCGCGCTGACCGCCGAGCTGGGGCAGCGCATCGGGTTGCCGCCCTCGCTCGCGGCGCTCGGCCTCGACATCGCCGAGCTGCCGCGGGTTGCGGAGCTGGGCATGGCATCCGCGCGCCTCGTCTCGATGTCGCCGCTGCGCGCCGACGTCGGCCTGCTGCTCGAGATCCTCCACCGCGCCCACGCGGGCACCCTCACGAAACGGAGCACCCGATGACCTTGCGAACCGACCTCTACATCGACGGGCAGTGGCGCGCCGGCGACGGCGGCGAGCGCTTCGACGTGATCGACCCCTCCGACCTCTCGGTGATCGAGCGCTTCGCGATCGCGACGGAGGCCGACTGCATGGCCGCCGTCGACGCGGCCGCCGCCGCGCAGGAGTCCTGGGCGGCCACCGCACCTCGCGTGCGCGGGGAGCTGTTGCGAGCCGCCTACGAGGTGCTCGTCGAGGAGGCCGAGCTCTTCGCCGAGATCATGGTGCGCGAGAACGGCAAGTCGTGGAGCGACGCGATGGGCGAGGCCGGTTACGCCACCGAGTTCTTCCGCTGGTTCTCGGAGGAGGCGGTGCGCATCTCGGGCGACTACCGCCTCTCGCCCGGCGGTGACAAGCGCATCGTCGTGGATCGACAGCCGATCGGCGTCTCGCTGCTCATCACGCCGTGGAACTTCCCGGCCGCGATGGCCACCCGCAAGCTCGGCCCCGCGCTCGCCGCGGGCTGCACCACGATCCTCAAACCCGCCCGCGAGACCCCGCTGACGGCCGCCTACGTCGTCGACGTGCTGCACCGCGTGGGGGTGCCGCGCGGCGTCGTGAACCTCGTGACGCCTGTGCCGACCGGCCCGCTCGTGAACGCCATGCTCGCGCGCCCCGAGGTGCGCAAGCTCTCGTTCACGGGGTCGACCGAGGTCGGCCGCGAGCTGCTGCACGCGTGCGCCGACCGGGTCATCAGCGCCTCGATGGAGCTCGGGGGCAACGCCCCCGTCATCGTGCTGCCGGGCGCCGATCTCGAGACCGCCGTCGCCGGAGCCCTGCAGGCCAAGATGCGCAACGGCGGCTCGGCCTGCACCGCGGCGAACCGCTTCTACGTGCACGACTCGCTGCACGACGCCTTCGTCGAGCGGATGGCGGCGGAGCTCTCGGCGTACCGCGTGGGTTCGGGGCTCGACCGCGAGAACCAGCTCGGCGCGCTCGTCTCGGTCTCGGAGCGCGACAAGGTCGCCGAGCTCGTCGACGCGGCCCTCGCGGACGGCGCCGTCGCGGTGACGGGGGGCACCGCATCCGAGACCGGCGCCTTCTATGCGCCGACCCTGCTCACCGGTGTGCGGCACGGATCGCGCATCACCGAGACCGAGATCTTCGGACCCGTGACGAGCGTCGTGCGCTTCAGCGAGGTCGACGAGGCGGTGCGCATGGCCAACGACACGATCTACGGGCTCATGGCCTACGTCTTCGGCGAGGAGCGGGAGGCGATCGCGGTGGCGCGTCGCCTCGAGGCGGGCATGGTGGCGGTGAACCGCGGCGTGGTGAGCGACCCGGCCGCGCCGTTCGGCGGCGTCAAGCAGAGCGGCCTCGGGCGCGAAGGCTCCTCGGAGGGCATCCTCGAGTACCTCGAGGAGAAGTACATCGCCCTCACCGCCTGAGCAGGTGGTCACTTGATGGCCAGTGCGTTGGGGGGCGAGCCCGCGGCGCCGGGGAGGTTGAGCGGCTTCACCGTGAGGAAGAACTCCCAGACGCCGTCGTCGGCGCAGTCGGCGGCGAGCTCGTCGAGCTTCCAGAGCTCGCCGAGCGCCATGCCGAGCAGGGCGATGAGCGGACGATGCAGCATGCCGGAGTGGTCGACGCCCCGCTCGGGAGGCGTCTCACCGGGGTAGCGGAAGTCGCTCTCGAGCACCGGGTCGGCCTCGACCGCGAGGTTGTCGGCGGCCACGAGCGCGATCTCGCGCTCCCACAGCCAGCGCAGCACGCCCTCCTCCTGCGCGAGCCCCGGAGAGAGTCGCCAGGGAGCCACGGCGCGTTCCTCGAGGGTCTTGGCGAGGTAGCGCTCGGCCCAGGCGGTGCGCAGCAGCAGCAGCTCGCCCCCGTGGAACTCGACGCCGTGGAAGGCCGCGAGCTCGTCGAGCATGCGCGCGTCGATGCGGATGGTGCGCTCCGTGTCGTAGTCGAGGCCGCGATCGGCGAAGAACCGTGGCACATCCAGCAGCACGCCGCGACCGGCGATGCCGGCATCCGCGTAGTTCTGGATGCCGAGCGCGGTCGAGCCCTCGACGTTGTGCTCGGGAGCGAGGCCGCCGTAGAAGCCGTGCAGCGGATGGCCGATGTGGCGCAAGGCGTCGAGCTGCGATGACGACTGCAGATAGAAGGAGTCGATCCAGTCGTCGCGGTGGAACTCGTTGTTGGCGAACACATGGTGCTCGATGGGGCGCCGGGTTCCCGTCGGGTACGGCTCGAACGCCGTGAGGGGATGGTCGAGGCTGAACCGCTTTCCCGTGCGGATGAGCCGCGCGGCGGATGCGACCCGCTCGGGCGTCAGGAAGTTGACGGTGCCGAGCTGGTCGCCCGCACCGAAGGTGCTCCAACTGGAGCCGGGTGGCTGCTCATTCAGCAGCTCGTCGTAGCTGGGCATTCGGAGCTCCCTCGCGGCCGGCGAGCTCGGCACCGAGCGCGGCCGCAGTCGAGGTGAGGGCCGAGAGGAGCGGGGAACCCGACGACAGATCGACGCCGAGCTCCGAGCCGAGCAGCGCCACGGTGGCGCAGATCCCGTGCTCGTCGAACACCGGCGCCGCCGCCCCGTAGATCCCGTCGGGGAGCTTGGAGACGTAGTAGCCGGTGCGGCGGGCGGTGTAGATCGCCGCTTCGAGCTCGGCGCGCTGAGGCGCCGGAAGGGTTTCCATCATCCTCTCGACCGTCAGATGGTCGGTGAGGTGGGCGAGGAAGACGCGCGTCTGCGACGCCGAGAGGTCGAGCTGAGTGCCCGGGCGCACGGTCACGTGGACCGTGCGGGCCGGGTCCTCCTGCACGAGGGCGACGACCGGAGTGTCGATCCCCCACAGGCTCAGGACGGCCGTCGCGCCGGAGGTGCGGGCGAGTTCGTCGAGGTACCCGGGAGCGATGTCGACGACCCGCTTCCGGTGGAGGGCGTGGATGCCGAGCTGCAGCAGGAGGCCCCCGAGCGTGAACGCGCCCTTGCGGGTTCCGCGCTCCAGGATGCCGGCGGTCACCATCGACATGGCGTAGCGGTACGCCGTGGTGCGGTTCAGGCCGACACGCTCGGCGATGTCCGCCGCTGTGAGCTCGACGGTCCGCGGGCCGAACAGACTGAGGATCTGCCCGACCCGCGACACCGACTGGATGTCGAAGTTCGAGGTCTCGCCGCCGGGTTCAGTGTTCGCCATCGCCTGATCGTAGTTCACATGGGGAACACCTCCCCCGGCGGTCGTCATGATTCGACTCGACTCTCTGGCGGACTCAGCCGGCCAACCAGTTGGTCAACTTCGTCGACGCGTCGTTGAAGTTCTCGGCGTACCAGGGGATGTCCTGAAGCACCGTGATCCCCGGGTTGGTCTTGGGGTTGTAGACCTCGACCTGGCTCGCGTACTCGTTGAGGTTGAGCTGGGCCGCCTTGTTGATGGGCGCCACGCCGAGCAGCTCGGAGATCTTGGCCACCGGGCCCGGCTCCATGACGCTCGCGAGGAACTTCTCGACGGCCGCCTTCTTGGTCGAGCCCTTCGGCACCGCGAACGCGTTGATCGAGGCGACCGTGACATCCCACACGACGGTGAGGTCATCGCCCTCGGCCAGCTGCGGCACGATGCGCGAGTCGGGCAGGAAGAACATGTCGACCTGGTCGGCCGCGACGGCCTGCTGCAGGGCCCCGACGTTCGGGGCGAAGGTCGTCACCGCGCGGATCTTCTCGAGCTCGTCGAGCGCCTTGTCGACGTCGAGCGGGTAGAGGTTCTCGGGGTCGGCTCCCGCGGCGATCGAGGCGTACTCGAGGATGCCGTTCTGCAGGTTGGTGACGAAGCCGCGCTGGCCCGGGAACTTGTCGACGTCGAAGAAGTCCTCGACGGTCTTCGGTCCGCCGTTCGGGAACGCGTCGGTGCGGTAGGCCATCGGGGTCGCGTTGATCCAGTTCGCCGTGTAGCACTTGCCGACCGAGCCGGGGATGAGGTCCTCCTCGGGCACGGTGAGCTCGATGTCGAGCGGCTCGAAGAGCGTGTCGCAGTTCTGCTCGGCCGCGTAGGGGGCCGTCGCGATGACGTCCCACTGCACGGCGCCCGCCTCGACCTGCGCCTTGACCTGCGCCACGTCGGGCGGCGAGGTGTTGACGAAGGTCACGTTCGGGTGCGCCTCGGTGTAGGGCACCTGCCAGGCCTGGATCTGTGCGTCCTGCCCGGCGCCGCCGTAGCCGACGTAGGTGATGGTGACGGGGTCGTCGGCTCCGCCGCTGCCGGCGGGTGCGGGGGTGCCCGCGCAACCGGCCAGCAGCCCTACGGCCGCGACGAGGCCCACGCCGGAGACGACGGCGCGCCGTCCGGCTCGGGTTCGGGATGTGATTCGGGACATCGTTGTCTGTTCCTCCGGGTCGTGAGTCCGGCGGTCGCCGGACTCGGGTGTACGTGTTCTCTGGAGTTGGCATCCGCGTGAGCGGATGTTCGACGGAGTCCCAGCCGTCGGGATCGCGGCCCACCGAGGTCGGCCGCGACGTCTCATGCAGCGACGAGGCGCTGACGCTCGGGGCGCCAGTGCGCGATCACCTCGTCTCCGATCGCGACCGACGCGTCGAAGGCGTCGATCCGCGCGCGGCCCGTCACCCCTGCCGCGCCGAAGGCGAGCATGGCGGTGCGGTACGCGCCCATGTACTCGAGGTCGACCACGCGTGCGCCGACCGAGTTCGCATCCGCCGGCAGCGCGGTGCCCACGGTCGCGATCCCGATGTCCTCGGGTCGCACCACGACCGCCGCCTGGCGCCGCACGCCGGGATGCGTCGCGATGGTGGCGGGATCGACGGCCCACTCGCGGTCCTCCCAGCCCACGCGTGCGCCATCCGCTCCCCCGGCGAGCTCGAAGACGTTCGAGTCGCCGAGGAACCGCGCGGTGAAGAGCGTCTCGGGCCGGCGGTAGAGCTCCTCGGGGCTGCCGACCTGCTCGATGTGGCCCTGGTTGAACAAGGCGATGCGGTCGGAGAGGTTCATGGCCTCCTCCTGGTCGTGCGTCACGAACACGAACGTCGACCCCACCTCGCGGTGGATACGGCGGATCTCGGCTTGCAGCGCGCCGCGCAGGTTGCGGTCGAGTGCCCCGAGCGGCTCGTCGAGCAGAAGCGCCTTCGGGTCGAACACGATCGCGCGCGCGAGCGCCACGCGCTGCTGCTGCCCGCCCGAGAGCTGCGTGGGGTAGTGGTCGTCGCGACCCGTGAGTTGCACGAGCTCGAGCACGGCGGCGACCTTCTGCGCGATCAGCTCCTTCGACATCCGGCGCTCCCGCAGCGGGTACGCGACGTTCTGCGCGACGGTCATGTGCGGGAAGAGCGCGTAGTTCTGGAACAGCATGCCCAGGTCGCGCTTGTGCGGGGGCAGCTTGCCGACGTCGGCACCGTTGAGGGCGATCCTGCCCTCGGTGAGGCTCTCGAAGCCGGCGATGAGGTTGAGGGTCGTGGTCTTGCCCGAGCCCGAGGGGCCGAGCAGCGTCATGAACTCGCCCGGCTCGATCGTGAGCGTGATGTCGTCGACGGCGGGCACGGCGAGGCCGTAGTCCTTCGTGACGTGCTCGAGATGGATGCGGGTGCCGCCCGTCGCGGTGGGGGTGGCGGCGGCGCTGTCGGCGCGCACGGTCGTCGAGGTGGTCATGGTTCTCCTATCGGCGCTTCGGGCGTCGCGCGAGCATCGGGATGAGCAGCAGCAGGGTCACGGTCACGACCACGAGGCTCGAGGCCGCGGCGATCGTCGGATCGACCTCGACGGTGACTGCCGTGTACATCTGCACGGGCAGGGTCTGGAAGGTGGGCGAGCGCAGGAACAGCGCGATGACGACCTCGTCGAGCGAGGTCACGAAGGCGAACACGGCGCCGGTCGCGACGCCGCGGCCGATGAGCGGCAGGGTCACCCGCAGGAAGGTGCGCACCGGCGAGGCGCCGAGAGATGCGGATGCGCGCAGCAGCTTGGTGTCGAACCCGCCGAGAGCGCTCGTCACCGAGACGAGCACGAACGGCACGCCGATCGCCGCGTGGGCGAACACGTAGCCCCACATCGAGCCCACGAGGTGCCACTGCAGGAAGGAGATGTACACCGCGACGGCGATCACGATCGCGGGCGTCACCATCGACACCATGAGCAGGGTGCGCACGAGGCGCGAGAAGCGGCTCGTGAGGTTGTTCAACCCGAGCGCGGCGGCGGTGCCGACGGTCGTCGCGATCATGGCGGCGAGCACCGCGACGAGCAGCGAGTTCAGCAGCGAGCCGATCCACTTCGGGTTGGTGAAGAAGTTGCGGTAGAGCTCGAAGGTGAACTCCTTGGGCGGGAACTGGAAGCTGCCCTGGCCGCCGAAGCTCATCGGGATCACGACGAGCGTCGGCAGCGTGAAGTACACCGCGACCGCGATGCCCACGACGGCCAGCCACCAGGGGATGGGGTCGACCGATCGGTCACGGCGACGGCGGCCCCGCGGTCCGGCCGTGATGGCGGCGGTTTCCAGCAGCTCGGGGGTGTCCTGGGTGAGCGAGCTCATCGGCGGGCCCCCGATCCGGTCGCGACGACGCCGATCGCCGAGATGGTGCCGCCGACGCGGTTGGCCCACGCCACGAGCAGCAGCGTGATGACGAGCACGACGATGCCGAGCGCGCCGGCGCCCTCGAAGTCGAGCAGCTGCATCGTGCGCTGCGCGAGCAACTGCGCGATGAGCGACTGCTGCGGCGAGCCGAGCAGGGCGGGCGTCACGTAGAAGCCGAGGCTCAGGGTGAACACCAGGATGAGGCCGGCCACGACACCGCCGCGCGACAGCGGCCAGTAGACCTTCCAGAACGCCACGATGGGCGGCGATCCGAGGCCACGCGCCGCGAGCAGCAGCCGACGGTCGATGGCCGAGAGCGAGCTGAACAGCGGCAGCACCATGAACGGCAGCAGCACCTGGCTCATGGCGATCGTGACGCCGATCTGCGAGCCGACGAGCTGGATGTCGCCGAGGCCGATCCAGCTGAGCGCGGTCTGCACGGGGCCGCCGCGCTGCAGGATCACGAGCCACGCGAAGTTGCGGGCCATCACCGAGGTCCAGAACGGGATGAGCACGATGACGAGCAGGATCGCGCGGGAGCGATCGCTCACGCGCGTCATGAAGTAGGCGTAGGGGTACCCGAGCAGGAACGCCACGACCGTCGTGAGCGCCGCGGTCGTGGCCGTGCGCCCGAGCACCGTGAGGGTGACCCCGTCGGTGAACAGCTCGACGTAATGCTCGAGCGTCCAGGTGGGGCTCGCGATGCTGCGGATGAAGCTCTGCGCGAGCGGAACGAGCAGCACGGCCGTGAGCAGCACGAGCGCAGGCACGAGCAGCATCCAGTTCGCGTTGATGCGCCGCCGCTGCTGGGCGCGCGTAACGGTCGCGAGATCGGTTGTCGGGTCGGTCACGATGTCCTTTCCTCCGAGGCGAGCATCACGCTGAGCTTGTCGGCGGCCTCGCGCAGCAGCTCGACGCGTCCGGCGACGTCGTCGGGCGACAGCACGGGACTCGTGCCGAGCAGCGCGATCGCCGCCTGGATGTCGTGGGGACCGAAGATCGGCGCGGCCACGGATGCCAGCCCGATGCGGCCGAGGTCGGCCCACGCGAGTCGATCTCGGCGCACCCGCGCGAGCGCCGCGGTCTCCACGCGACGCTCCTCCTCGGTGAGGGCGGCGTGCACGCGGGCGACGACGGCGGGGTCGGACTGGAAGGCGAGCAGCACGCGCGACTGCGCGGCGCGCACCTCGAGCACCGTGCCGGTGCGCACGGTGAGGATGATCGTTCCTGCGCTCGCCTCCTCGACGAGGGTCACGACGGCTCCCGTGCGCCCGAGGAAGCTCACCACGCAGGTGAGGCCGGTGCGATCAGAGAGCTCGCGCATGATGGCAGGCGCGATGCCGAGGAGCTGCTGCCGGCCGGCGAGCAGGGCCGAGAGCTGATCGAAGAGGGGCCCGAGGCCGTAGGAGCTGTCGAGGAAGCCCGAGCTCTGCAACGACTGCAGGTAGCGGTGCGCCGTCGACCGGTTGAGGCCGAGGCGCTCGGCGACGAGTCCGGGCGTCAGCATGCGGGTGTGCTGGTTGAACAGGCCGAGCACGGCAGCGGCCCGCTCGATCGATTGGATCGATCCGCGTTCGCCCTCGAGCACGAGTTCCGGCAACCCGAGCAACTCGCGGGCGTCCTCCTCCGACGTCGCGTCGCGAGTGGAAGATCCGGTGCTCATCGTCACCTCCTCGTTGAGGTCGTCGTGTTCGAAATGCAATCTGTGATTTCAGAATACGAACGCTAGAGCAGGATGCCACGTTCGTCAATATGCGCGGCCGAATCGCGCATCCGCCGCGCACATCCAGGAATTAGGGCTTGGAGAGCCGGGCGAGACGGTGTAGACATGTCAGCGCGTGATCCGTAATCTGAACACGCACTTCGCCATCCGAACACAAGGAGGTTCGTCGGATGTCATCCGTCGACGATCGGGCCACCCCGTCACCCGCACTGCTCAAGGTCCTCACGGGGGCGGTCGACCTGCACACCCACTCGGGTCCCAGCCCGTTCCCCCGACGCATCAACCACGTGGAGGCCTCTTATGACGCCGCGCGGATCGGCATGCGCGCCATCCTCATCAAGTCGCACCACCACAACACGGTCATGGACCTGCTGGCCATGCGCGACCTGCTCGCGGACGCGCCGACGCCCGCCTACGGCGGCGTCGCCCTCAACTCCGAGGTCGGCGGCATCAACCCCTCGGCCGTCGCCGTCGCCATCAAGATGGGCGGCCGCGCCGTGTGGGGGCCCACCGTCTCGGCGGCCCAGCACATCGCCGCCCACAGCCACGACGACGGCTTCCCGACCGCCGGCTCCGACCTCGAGGAGAAGGTCGAGTCGGTCTTCGACGACACGGGCAAGGTCTCGGCCGAGACCGTGCGCGTCACCCAGCTCATCGCGAAGGCCGACATCATGCTGAGCGGCGGCCACCTCGACGTCGAGTCGCAGAAGGCGCTCTTCGCGACCGCGAAGGAGAACGGCGTGCGCCGCATCCTCCTGCACCACCCTGACTTCATCGTCGGCGCATCCGAGAACGACGTCGAGGAACTGCTCTCCTACGGCGCGTTCGTGGAGCACGAGATGTCCATGTACCACCCGGGCGTCCCAGCGCCCGGGTGGCCGATCACCCGCCTCATCGACTGGATCGAGCGGGTCGGCCCCGAGCGCACCGTCATCGACTCCGACCTCGGCCAGGAGGGCAACCCGCTGCCGGTCGACGGCTACCTCTACGTCACCCAGCAGCTGCTCGACCACGGCATCTCCGAGAAGGACGTGCGGCAGATGATGTGCCACAACACCGCATACCTCCTCGGTCTCGAGGACTCGCCGAAGGCCGGATGATGCACACAGCAGAGAAGGTGATCATCAGCACCGCGGTCACCGGCAGCGTCAACGTGCCGTCGCAGAGCGACTACCTGCCGCTCTCTCCTGAGGAGGTCGTGCGCGCCTCGGTGGAGGCGGCGGCCGCGGGCTCGGCGATCATCCACCTGCACGCGCGCCACCCCGACGGCCGGCCGGCGTTCGAGGCGGGCATGTTCGAGCAGATCATCCCGCCGATCCTGGAGCAGGTCGACGTGGTCATCAACATCTCCACGGGCGGCTCCTCGCAGATGACCATGGACGAACGCCTGGCGGGTGCCACCCGGTTCAGCCCCGAGCTCGCCTCGCTCAACATGGGGTCGATGAACTTCGTGTACTCCGGCATCGCCGACAAGGTGACGAACTGGAAGCATGACTGGGAGGAGCCGTACGTGCGCGGCACGTACAGCCACCCGTTCATCAACTCCTTCGACCGCATCGAGTACGTGCTGCGGGAGCTGGGCGAGAAGCGCGGCACCCGGTTCGAGTTCGAGTGCTACGACATCGGGCACCTGTACTCGCTCGCCTACTTCGTCGACAAGGGCCTCGCCGAGCCGCCGTTCATGATCCAGGGCGTGTTCGGCATCCTGGGCGGCATCGGCGCCGACCACGCCAACCTCGAGCACATGGTGCGCATCGCCGACAAGCTCTTCGGCGACGACTACCAGTTCTCGGCGTTCGCCGCGGGCCGTGACCAGATGCAGTTCGCCACGCACTCCGCCTGGCTCGGCGGCCACGTGCGCGTCGGCCTCGAAGACAGCCTCTGGATCGGCAAGGGCCGGCTCGCCGAGAGCAACGCCCAGCAGGTCGAGAAGATCCGCGGCGTGATCGAAGACCTCGGCCGCCCGATCGCCACCCCCGACGACGCCCGCCGCATGCTCGGCCTCAAGGGTCTCGCGGGCGTCACCCTCTAGAGAACGGACGCAGATGAGCTACACCAAGGACGACATCCGATCCACCCTGCAGGCGACCGCGCCGACGGTCGAGGTCGACCCGTCGACCCCGATCAAGCCCTCGCAGTGGATCGAGTTCCTGAACCTCGAACCGAGCCAGACCCTGCCCCACGGCAGCCGGGTGTGGAACGCGCGCGCCTCGAACCTCGTCGTGTCGTATGCCGACGCCCGGGCGGGCGACGTGCTCGAGCGGCCGGGCCAGATCGACGAGTACTGCGTGCTGCAGTACTCCGAAAGCGCCCGCATCCGCGTGGTCGCCTCGGGCGAGACCGCCGACGTGCACGAGGAGGCGTTCGTCGTGGTGCCGCCCGGCGACTCGCGCATCGAGGTGCTGAGCGACGGCCCCGTCATCCGGCTGTTCTCGGTGCGCTCCGACGAGCTGCGCGACGCGGCGCTCAACGCCGACGCGTACGAGGTTCCGGATGTGCGGTGCGCGCCGCTCGGGGAGTGGCCGGAGCCTGTGGGGGGCTTCCGCCTGCGGGTGTACCGCCTCGCGGAGACCCCGATCGCCCCCGGACGCTTCGGGCGCATCTTCCGCACCACGAACGTCATGGTGAACTTCCTCGCCGAGGAACCCGCCCCGCGGGACCGACACAAGCTCTCACCGCACCACCACGACGATTTCGAACAGATCTCGCTCGCCGTCAAGGGCGACTTCGTGCACCACATCCGGTACCCGTGGGGGCCAGACTCCGCCGCGTGGCGCACCGACGAGCACCGGCAGATCGCCACGCCGTCGATCTGCGTCATCCCGCCGCCCACCGTGCACACGACCCAGGGCGTCGGACCGCACCAACAGCTCATCGACATCTTCTCGCCGCCGCGCGTCGACTTCTCGATCTCGGGCTGGGTGCTCAACGCCGCCGACTACCCGGCGCCGCCCGAGCGCGGCATCCCCGAGGGGAACTGACGGTGCCCACGTTGCCGCTCGGGCGCAGCTTGTTCCGCGCCGCGCTCGCGGATCCGGGCCGGGTACCGCTCGGCACCTGGGTGAAGCTGCCCGCGACCGAGAGCATGGAACTCGTCGCGCTCGCCGGATTCGACTTCGCGGTGATCGACCTCGAGCACTCGGCGATGAACCTCGAGACCGCGTTCCGTCATATCGGAACGGCCCTGCTCACGGGCGTCTCGCCGATCGTGCGGGTGCCGAGCCTCGAGGGTGGCATCGCGCAACGGATCCTCGACGCGGGGGCCGAGGGCATCATGCTGCCGCACGTCGACACTGTCGAGCAGGCACGGGCCGCGGTCGCCGCCGTGCGCTTTCCCCCGCTCGGCACCCGCGGCGTCGGCAGCACGAGCCGCGCCGGCGCCTGGGGGGCCGTCTCGCGCGACGAGTACCTGCGCTACGGCAACGAGGAGGTCGTGCTGATCCCGCAGCTCGAGAGCGCGGAGGCGGCACGCAACGCCCGCGAGATCGCTGCGGTCGACGGGGTCGACGTGCTGCTCGTGGGGGCCGCCGATCTCTCGACGAGCGAGGGGCTCGCCGAGTCCGACCCCACCGTCGTGGAGTTGATCACCGGAGCCGTGCGCGCGGTGCACGCCGTCGGAAAGCCCATCGGCAACGCCGGCGGCGCGAGCGCGGCGCACGTGCAGGCGTCGCTCGAGACGGGCTTCGACTTCACGCTCATGAGCAATGACGCGAGCCTGCTGGGCTCTGCCGCCCGGGCCGCCGTCGAGGCGGGCAGGTCGGTGCACCGTGGATGATGTGAGAGTCGAAGGAGACGGATGACGATGGGGATTCTCGAGGGCAAGGTCGTGCTGCTGGTCGGCGCGAGCACCGGCATCGGCGCGGAGGCCGCCCGCGTCTTCGCGCAGGAGGGCGCATCGCTCGTGCTCGCGGCACGGTCGGCGGATGCCCTCGACCGGCTCGCGGGCGAGCTCACCACTGCGGGTCACGAGGTCGCGACCGCTCCGGGCGACGTGACCTCGGCATCCGACGTCGCCCGCATGGTCGACACGGCCGTCGAGCGGTTCGGCCGGCTCGACGGCGCCTTCAACAACGCCGGCATCACGCAGAGCGGGCCGCTGCACGAGGTGAGCGAAGCCGACTTCGACCGGCTCTTCGAGGTGAACGTCAAGGGCGTCTGGCTGTGCCTGCGCGAGGAGCTGCGCGTGATGCGCGAGGCCGGCGGCGGATCGATCGTCAACACCTCGAGCGTCGGCGGCTACAAGGGCAGCTCGGGCTTCGGCGCCTACCAGGCGACCAAGCACGCGGTCATCGGCCTCACCCGCACCGCCGCGCACGACAACGGCCCGCAGGGCGTACGCGTCAACGCGGTCGCGCCCGGCCCCACCGAGTCGGCCATGCTCGACGCGATGCGCCGCGACGACCCCGAGGCCCTCCCCCGCCGCATCGCGGCCATGCCGCTGCGCAAGATGGGCACGGGAGCCGAGGTCGGCAACGCCGCGGCCTGGCTGCTGAGCGACCGCGCGAGCCACGTGACGGGCGTCGTGCTGCCGGTCGAGGGCGGTTTCACGGCCTGACGAGACGCACGAAACGCACGACGAGGTCGTCGGCGCCGTCCGCGAGGGTGATGCGCAGCCGCACGGCGTCGGCACCGGATGCGGTGAGGGCCCCGTCGGGCAG
>SMFF01000052.1_pt1 | contig 21698 bp, 19 predicted proteins | sample 2456181 | NCBI WGS metagenome assembly SMFF01 (sample SAMN10132611, study PRJNA489261) | soil metagenome | isolation source: day120 antibiotic-loamy sand soil ammended with raw manure from dairy cow... | place: USA | collected 2015-04-01
CGCGCTGTCGGCGACGGGTCTCAGCGCGATCGTGCTCGCCACCCTCGCCTGGCGTGGGCTGCGGCGGCGAGCGGTGGCGTGAACGCGCGCATCCGCGGGATCGCTCCGGGCCTGATCGTTGCCGCGGTCGGTGCTGCGCTCGCGTGGCTCGTGCAGCTCGCAGTGCCCGCGGTGCCCTGGCTGACGGCGGCGTTCGTCATCGGCATCGTGCTGGCCTGCCTGCCGCCCGTGCGCCCCGCCCTCGACGGCGTGCTGCGGCCGGGCCTCGGCTTCTCGGCGCGCACCCTGCTGCGGGTCGGCATCGTGCTTCTCGGGCTCGACCTCGCGCTCGCCGACATCGCGGCGCTCGGCTGGTGGGGTGTGCTCGCGATCGTGGCGCTCGTGGGCGTCGCGTTCGCCTCCACGTACGGCATCGCCCGCATGCTGCGCCTGCCGGGCGACGAGCCGGTGCTGCTCGCGGCGGGCTTCTCGATCTGCGGCGTCTCCGCCATCGGCGCGATGGCGGCCGCCCGCCCGCGAGAAATGCAGGAGACCGCGACCCCGACCGCCCTGGTGACGCTGTTCGGCACCCTCGCGATCGTCGTTCTTCCTGCATTTCTCGCAGGGGCGGATGCGGTGGGGCTGCCCATGAGCCCTCAGTTCTTCGGCGCGTGGGCTGGGGCGAGCGTGCACGACGTCGGCCAGGTCGTGGCGACGGCGCAGACGGCCGGGGCGACGGCGCTCGGTGCGGCGGTCGTCGTGAAGCTCACGCGCGTGCTCGCCCTCGCGCCGATGGTGGCGATCGCGTCACTGCACAGCCGCCGGGCCGCGCGGGCAGCCGGGGTGGCGGCGGGCAAGCTGCCACCGGTTGTGCCGCTGTTCATCGTCGGATTCGTGGCGCTCGTCCTCGTGCGCTCTCTGGTTCCGGTTCCGGATGCGGTGGTCGACGCCGTCGACGTCGTGCGGAACGCGCTGCTCGCCGCCGCGCTCGTCGGGATCGGGGCCGGGCTGCGCCTCGAGAAGCTCGTGCGCTCGGGCGGGCGGGCGATCGCGGCGGGGGCGCTCGCGTGGCTTGTGATCCTCGTACTCGGCCTGGCGGTGGCGGCCGTCGTGACGCTCTAGGAGTTTCCGGCATCCATCCAGGCGCACAGGGCACCCTGGAGCCATGGCGGAACCCCCGGTCGATCCCACGCGCGTGCGTGATCAGCCGGCGTTGACGACGTCGCGCGGCCTCTCCTGGCTCATCCTCGGGGGGCTGCTGACGCTCATCTCGCTCGGCGTGCTCGTGCCGATGGCCGTGCTCCGGATGCCGCCGCTGGGGGTCGCAGGGACCGCGGCGGTCGTCGTCGGCATCCTCTACCTGTGCATGATCATCGTGCGCTTCGCGACACCGCCGAGCCGCCTGCGCCTCGCCCTGCTCGCGGTCGACATGCTCGCGATCGCGTTCGTGTCGCTGCTCGCCGTGCTGCTCGTCGCCGAGCGGGCGACGCTCGTCTGAGGTGACAGGCGGGGGACCGCACGGCATCATCGTCGGATGAGGTTCTCGACGACACTGTTCCAGTCCGGTAACAACACGGGCATCGAGGTGCCGCCCGAACTGGTCGAGCAGCTCGGCGCGGGCAAGCGCCCTCCCGTGCTCGTGACGGTCAACGGCTTCCGCTACCCGTCCACGATCGCCTCGATGGGCGGCCGGTACCTGATCCCGTTCAGCTCCGACAAACGGGCCGCGACGGGTCTTGCGGGCGGTGACCCGATCGACGTCGAGCTCGAGCTCGACGCGGCCCCACGCGTCATCGAGCCGACGCCCGACCTCGCCGAGGCGCTCGCGGCGAATCCGGATGCGGCGGCGGCCTGGGAGCGCCTGGCGCCGAGCCACCGCAAAGCGCACGTCACGGCGATCGAGACCGCGAAGGCGCCGGAAACCCGGGCCCGGCGGGTCGCGGCGGCGATCGAGAAGCTCGCCGGCTCCTGAGACGGAGCCCGGCGCGGCTCAGGCCTCGCGCGTGGACTTGCGCACGATGAGCTTCGTGGGCAGCGGCGTGTCTTCGGTGACCGTCTCGGGATCCTCGACGGCCAGCAGCACCTTCTGCATGATGAGGCCGCCGAGCGCGGCGAAGTCCTGTCGCACGGTCGTGAGCGGGGGATAGAGGTAGCCGGCCTCCGGCACGTCGTCGAAGCCGACCACGCTGACATCCGCGGGCACCTGCAGCCCGCGCTCGCGCAGCGACGAGAACAGGCCGATCGCCATGTGGTCGTTCGCCACGAACACGGCGTCGCCCGGTTCCACACCCAGTTCGGGGCCGAGCCGGTAGCCGCTCTCGGCCGACCAGTCGCCGTGCGGCGGCTCGACGATGTCGAGGTGGTGCGCGATGAGCTCGTCGCGCCAGCCACGCTCGCGCTCGAGGGTGTCGGGATTGTGCGGGGGGCCGCCCAGATGCAGGATGCGGGTGTGCCCGAGTTCCGCGAGGTGCCGCACGGCGGCGCGCGCCCCGCGGTACTGGTCGATCGAGACGATGAGCGGGCTCGGGCGGGGGGATGCAGCCACAGCGACCACGGGGATCGCCAGATCGAGACCGCGCACCACCTCGAGCACCGCGACATCCACGACAATGAGCACGATGGCATCCACGCGCTGCCGCAACAGCGACTCGACGACGAGTTTGATCGCGGTGGGGTCGTCGTCGAGCGAGCTCACGGTCTCGACGTTGTAGCGGGCCGCGCGGGCCGCGAAGTTGAAGTGCATCGCGATCGAGCTCGGCCCGTAGTCGGAGACGCCCGGCGAGACGAGTCCGATCGTGCGGGTGCGGCGGGTGACGAGCGCGCGTGCGGCGGGGGAGGGGCTGTAGCGCAATTGCGCGATCGCCTGCTCGACGCGCGCGCGCGTGGCCGGGCGCACGTTCGGCAGATCGTTGAGCACGCGCGACACCGTCTGATGTGACACCCCCGCGAGTCGCGCGACATCGAAGATGTTGGCGGCCCGCGCCCCCTTGTCGTCTTGGCTCACAGCCCCCTCACCTCGTCATCGGGCCGGGCGACCATCGCGAGCAGCGAATCGACGGTGAGTGCGTCCGCGGCGTGGCTTGCGACGAGTTCGCCGCCGCGCATCACGAGCACGCGGCTCGAGACCCGCAGCACCTCCTCCAGCTCGGCCGAGATGAACATCACCGAGAGCCCGTTGTCGGCGAGCTCGGTCACGAGGTTCTGGATCTCGACCTTGGCACCGACGTCGATGCCGCGGGTCGGCTCGTCGAGCACGAGCACTCGAGGGGCGAGGGCGAGCAGGCGCGCGAGCAGCACCTTCTGCTGGTTGCCGCCCGAGAGGGTTCCGGCGGGCCGCTCCGGGTCGGCCGGGCGGATGTCGAGGGCGTCGATCCAGCTTGCGGCGAGCTCTCGCTCGCGCGCCGCCGGGATGCGGTGCAGCACCCCGCGCTGCGCCTGCAGGGCGAGCGTGATGTTCTCGCGCACCGACAGTTCGCTGATGATGCCGTCGCTGCGGCGGTTCTCGGAGGAGTAGACGACTCCGAGCGCGATCGCCTGCCGCGGCTGGCGCGGGTGCGCGGCGGTGCCCGCGATCCGGATGAGACCTGCGCTGATCCGGTCGACGCCCGTGATCGCGCGTGCGAGCTCGGTGCGTCCGGAGCCGAGCAGCCCCGCGACGCCGAGCACCTCGCCCTCGACGAGGTCGACATCCGTGGCATCGAGTCCGTGCGCCTCGAGCCCGCGCGCGCTCAGGTACGGTGTCGTCACCTCGCCCGTCGGAGGATCGCTGCGCTGGCGTGTGATGAGCTCGCTCGTGCTGCGGCCGAGCATCTTCTGCACGAGGTCGATGCGGAGCAGCTCGCGCGTGAGGTACTCGCCCACGAGCCGACCGCCGCGCAGCACGGTGACACGGTCGCAGATCTCGTAGACCTGGTCGAGGAAGTGCGAGACGAACAGGATCGCCACCCCCCGCTGCTTGAGCTCGCGGATCACGCGGAACAGCTCGCCGACCTCGTCGAGGTCGAGGCTCGAGGTGGGCTCGTCGAGCACGAGCACCTTCACCTCCGAGCGGATGGCGCGTGCGATCGCCACGAGCTGCTGTACGGCGAGAGAGTGGCTGCCGAGCAGCGATGCCGGGTCGATCTCGAGCCCCAGGCTCGCGAGCACCTCGCGGGCTTCCGCGCGCATCCGCCGCCAGTCGATCACCCCGAGCCGCCGGGGTTCGCGCCCGAGCCAGATGTTCTCGGCCACCGTGAGGTTCGGCAGCAGGTCGATCTCCTGGTACACCGTGCTGATGCCGGCGGCGAGCGCGTCGTGCGGGGTGCCGAACCGCATCCGCTCGCCGTTCAGCCGGATGACGCCCGCATCCAGCGGCAACGCACCGGTGAGCGCCTTGATGAGGGTCGACTTGCCCGCGCCGTTCTCGCCCATGAGCGAGTGCACCTCGCCCGGGAACATCCGGAAGTCGACGCGGTCGAGCGCGAGCTCCGCGGGGAAGCGCACCGTTGCTCCCACGACCTCGACGACGGGGTGGGTCTCATCGACCATAGGCATCATCATGCCCGGCGACGGCGCCTGCTCGCGCATCCGGGTGAGTGTGTCAGCGCCGATCGGATCGCGCCACGATGATGCGCTGCACCACGACGAACAGCAGAAGCAGCAGTCCGACGGAGATGCGCGTCCACGACTGGTCGGCACCCATGAACGAGATCGCCGTCTTGATCGTGCCGTAGACGAACACGCCGATCATCGATCCGACCACGAATCCCGAGCCGCCGAGCAGCAGTGTGCCGCCGATGACGACAGCCGCGATCGTGTCGAGCTCGGTGCCCATGCCGTTGAGCGGATACGAGGCGCCCGTGTACGCGGTGAACACGACCCCGGCGAGCCCCGCGCACACGCCGCTCACGACATAGGCGAGCAGCTTGCTGCGCACGACGGGCAGACCCATCAGACGGGCCGACTGCTCGTTGCCGCCGATCGCGTAGATCGTGCGACCGAAGCGCGTGTAGGCCAGCACGAGCGCCGCGACCAGCACCACGAGCAGGGCGATGATGCCGGTCGGGGTGATGTAGAAGCTGCCGGGGGCACCCTGGATGCGGGTGGACTGCAGCCAGAGGATCTCGGGCGTCTCGACCTTGATCGAGTCGAGGCTCACCATGAAGGCGAGCCCGCGGGCCGCGAACATCGCGGCGAGGGAGGCGATGAAGGGCTGCACGTCGAAGTACTGCACGAGCACGCCGATTGCGAGCCCGAAGGCCGCGCCGAGCAGCAGCATGACGGGCACGACGATGCCGGATGGCACCCCGTCGCGCAGGAGGCTCGCCCCGAACATGCCGGTGAAGGCCATGACCGCGCCGACCGAGAGGTCGATGCCGCCCGTGAGGATCACGAAGGTCATGCCGACCGCGAGGATGAAGAGGTAGGCGTTGTCGAGCAGCAGCGCCGAGATGACGCGCGGCGTGAGGAAGTTGCCGAAGTAGGCCTGCCCCGCGATGAAGATGAGGATAAGCAGGGCGAGAGCTGCGAACACCGGGATCCACGAGGCGCGACGGCTGACGAACCGCTTGAGGGGGCCGAACGCATCCGCCTTCTCGAGCGGTGCCTGAACGCTGGTCATCGGGCGACCTCCGAGGTGTTGGGCCGCGCGCCCTGCGCGGTGCGGGTGACGAGGGAGCGCAGTCGGGGCGATTGGATGAGCACCACGATCACCACGGCGACCGCGAGGAACAGCGGGGCGACAGCCGAGGGCACACCGAGGAAGAGGATCGTGGAGCGCAGCGTCTCGATCGTGAAGACGCCGATGACGGTGCCGGCGACCGTGAACTTGCCGCCCATGAGCGAGGTGCCGCCGAGCACGACCGCGAGGATCGCGTACAGCTCGATGTAGAGACCGGCCGCGTTGGAGTCGGCGGCCATCGTGTTGGAGCTGTAGAGGATGCCGGCGAAGCCCGCCAGCACGCCGCTGGCCGCATACGCGCCCCAGATGATGCCGCGCGAGCGCACGCCCGCCAGGCGGCTCGCCTCGGGGTTGATGCCGACGGCCTCGGTGAGCACCCCGAGTGCCGTGCGACGCTCGATGAGCGCCACGAGCGCGACCGCCGCCACCGAGACGAAGAACGCGAACGGCAGGCCGATGACGTAGCCCTGCGCCATGAACTTGTAGGGCGCCGAGTTGATCGTCGTGATGAAGCCGCCCGTGATCAGCAGCGCGACACCGCGCCCGGCGAGCATGAGCACGAGCGTCGCGATGATCGGTTGCACCCCGACCACCGCCACCAGGAATCCGTTCCAGGCGCCGAGCAGCATGCCGATCAGCACCGCGATGCCGATCGCACCGAGCACGGTGCCCAGGTCGTTGGGCGTCGGCGAGCCGTCGATGATCGTGAGCGCGACGGCACCCGAGACGGCCATGATGGCTCCGACGGAGAGGTCGATGCCGCGCGTCGAGATCACGATCATCATGCCGAGCGAGACGAGCATGAGAGGGGCGCTGTTGCGCAGGATGTCGATCAGGGGACCGTAGAGCTGGTCGCCCTTGACCGTCACGCTCACGAAGCTCGGGCGGGCGATCGTGTTGATGACGATGAGCGCCACGAGCGCCGCGATCGGCAGCATGAGGCGGTGGGTGAGGATCTTCTTCATGCCGCACTCTCCGGGCTGTCGGGCTGGGGCTGCTCATCGGCGATGAAGGCGACCAGGTCGTCGACGCCGATGTCGTGCGAGGTCAGTTCGCCGATCTTACGACGATCGCGCATCACGACGATGCGTTGGGCGATGCGGATGACCTCTTCGAGCTCCGAAGAGATGAAGACGACCGCGAGACCCTGCTCGGAGAGCTCGGCGACCTTGCGCTGGATGTCGGCCTTGGCGCCGACGTCGATGCCGCGCGTCGGCTCGTCGAGGATGATGAGCTGCGGCGCCGTGGCGAGCCAGCGGGCGAGAAGCACCTTCTGCTGGTTGCCGCCGGAGAGGTTGCGCACGAGCGCGTTCGGGTTCGCGGGCCGCACGCCGAGAGCCTGGATGTACTCCTCGACGATGGTGTCCTGCTCGGACTTGCGCACCTTGCGCAGCGCGCCGCGCTTGGCCTGGATGCCGAGCACGATGTTCTCGGCCACGGTGAGGTCGCCCACGAGTCCCTCGGCGCGGCGGTCCTCGGAGGAGAAGGCGATGCGGCGGTCGATCGCGTGGCGGGGGTTCGTGATACGAGCCGTGCGACCGCGCACCTCGACGCGTCCGGCATCCGCGCGATCTGCGCCGTAGAGCAGCCGCACGAGCTCGGTGCGACCGGAGCCCAAGAGGCCGGCGAGGCCGACGACCTCGCCGTCGTACACCTCGACATCCGCCGGATGGAGCACGCCCCGGCGACCCACGCCGGTGGCCCGCATGACGGGATCGCTCGTGCGGTCGATCGCACGCGCGGCGCTCTGCGAGATCGCGTCGAGTTCGTCGAGCTCGCGGCCGATCATCTTCGAGATGAGCTGGCCGCGGGGGAGGTCCTCGACGGGGTACTCGCCGACGAGCGTGCCGTTGCGCAGCACGGTGAGGCGGTCGGAGATCTCGTAGACCTGGTCGAGGAAGTGCGTCACGAACAGGATCGCGACGCCGCGGTCGCGAAGTCCCCGGATGACGCCGAAGAGCTGGTCGACCTCGCCGCGGTCGAGGCTGGAGGTGGGCTCGTCGAGCACGAGTACGCGCGAGTCGGTGACCATCGCGCGGCTGATCGCCACAAGCTGCTGCACGGCGATCGAGTGGGCGCTCAGCATCGAGCGCGTGTCGAGTCGCACGCCGAGGTTCTCGAGGTGGCGCGCCGCCTCGCGATGGGTGGCGGCCCAGTTGATGCCGAGCGGGCCGCGCACCTCATGGCCGAGCATGACGTTCTCGCCGACCGAGAGGTTGGTGCAGAGGTTGACCTCTTGATACACGGTCGAGATGCCGGCGAGTTGGGCATCCGCGGTTCCGCGGAACTCACGCGGGGTGCCCTCGACGATGATCGAGCCGCCGTCGATCGCGTAGACGCCGGTCAACGCCTTGATGAGGGTGGACTTGCCGGCGCCGTTCTCGCCCATCAGGGTGTGCACTTCGCCGCCGCGCAGCGTGAGATCGACGCCGTCGAGCGCCTTCACGCCCGGGAACTCGATCGTGATGCCGCGCATCTCGACGATCGCACGGGCTTCCTTGGCCGTTGACATGGCTTCCTTGCGTGAGTGGTGGTTCCGCCGGGGACCGGTGCGCCCCGGTCCCCGGCGGAGGGATGGATTACTGCGTGACGTGACCGATCAGTACGGACGCGTCGGCAGGGCTTCCTTCGCCTGGTCCTGCGTGAAGGTCTGGTCCTCGACGATGGTGCGCTTGTCGACGGACTCGCCGGCGAGCACCTTCTTCACGAGGTCGGCGACCTTCTCGCCGAGCAGCGGGTTGCACTCGACGATGAAGCTGAACTTGCCGTCGGCGAGTGCCTGCATGCCGTCGTGGACAGCGTCGATCGTGACGATCTTGATGTCCTGACCGGGAACGAGACCGGCGGCCTCGATCGCGTCGAGCGCGCCGAGCCCCATGTCGTCGTTGTGAGCGAACAGCAGGTTGATGTCGCTCCCGTACTTCTGCAGGAAGCCCTCCATGACCTTCTTGCCGCCGTCGCGGGTGAAGTCACCCGTCTGCGAGTCGAGGGTCTTGATGGTGGAGCCTTCGAGCGCCTTGCTCCAGCCGGTCGCGCGGTCGAGCGCGGCCGAGGAGCCGGTCGTGCCCTCGAGCACGACGAGGTTGGAGCCGTCGGCGTTCTCGACCGCCCACTGACCGGCGAGCTCGCCCTCCTTCTCGAAGTCGAGGCCGACCCAGCTGGCGTAGAGGTCGTCACTCGCCGAGACCGTGCGGTCTTCGAGGATGACGGGGATGCCGGCGTCCTTGGCCTCCTTGAGCACGTCGTCCCAGCCGTCGACCGTGATGGGCGCGATGACGATGGCGTCGACGCCCTGGTTGATGAAGCTGCGGACGGCCGCGATCTGGGCCTCCTGCTTGTTGTCGGCGGCGTTGAAGACGAGCTTGAAGCCGTTCTCCTCCGAGAGCGCGGTCTTGAGCGACTCGGTGTTGGCCGAGCGCCAGCCCGACTCGGAGCCGGTCTGGGCGAAGCCGACGGTGATGAGCTCGTCGCCACCGCCTCCGCCGCCTCCGCCGGATCCGCCATCGGTCGCGCAGCCGGTCATCGCGAGAGCCACGGCTCCCACGAGGGCCACGCTCGCCAGGATCTTCTTCATGTACAGAACCTCCTCGTTCTGGGGGCCGGCAGCTGTGCCGGGTGCCCGGGTGGTGGTGCCTCTTGGCGCGACGCTCGCGCTGAGGCGAGCCGTCGGCCAAATGTTAGCCTTCACAATTCTCATCAGCGCAAGCATTCGGGCGTAACGTTTCGGTAACGCCGGCGAGTTCTCTGAGGAAAGCGGGGATGCGGGCCCCGCGCGGTGTGAGCGTTCCCGTGAGCCTTCACATCCGGAGTCCGCATGGCGGCCCCGTGCGCCGCGCTACCCTGACGCCGTGGCGCAGGCGAGACGGAACCCGAGCATGCACGACGTCGCCGCGCTCGCCGGGGTGAGCCACATCACCGTGTCGCGCGTGCTCAACGACTACCCCTCCATCCGCCCCGAGACGCGTGATCGGGTGCTCGCCGCGATCGCCCAACTCGGCTACCGCCGCAACCCCGCCGCGCGCGCTCTCGTCACCAGCCGCACCCGCGCGATCGGCGTGCTCTCGCCCGCGGTGGCCCAGCACGGTCCGGCCTCGAGCGTGCTCGCCGTCGAATCGGCCGCCCGCGCGCACGGCTACCACCCGCTCGTGACGGCCGCAGCGGTGGAGCATGACGCCACCGTCGCGGCCCTCGAGTTCCTGCTCGACCAGGCCGTCGAGGCGCTCGTCGTGATCGCGCCGCACGAGACGGTGTTCGGCGCGATCCGCGACCTCGACATCCGGGTGCCGCTCGTGACGCTGCAGGCGCCCGACCGCCCCGGCGGGATCGGCGTCGACCAGGCGGCGGGGGCCCGGCTCGCGACGGACCATCTGCTCGAACTCGGGCACACGCGCATCCAGCATCTCGCGGGGCCCGAACGCTATCTCGAGGCGACCGCCCGGCGCACGGGGTTCGCGGATGCCATGGCGCGCGCCGGACTGCCGGCGGGCGTGACGCTCTCGGGCGACTGGAGTGCGGCATCCGGCTTCGCGGCGGCGACTCGACTCGAGCCGCAGACGACCGCGGTCGTCGCGGCCAACGACCAGATGGCGATCGGGCTGATGGCGGCGCTCGCGGATGCCGGGCGCGCGGTGCCCGGCGAGGTCGCGGTGGTCGGCTTCGACGACGTGCCGGAGGCCGCCTACGTTCGCCCGGCGCTCACGACCGTGCACCAGGACTTCGAACTCGTCGGCCGCCGGGCCGTCGAGGTGCTGCTCGCGCGGCTCAGTACGGAAGAGGGCGACCCGGATGCGGGGGCGGGGGCGCGGGCGACGGCCGACGTCATCCCTCCGCGGCTCATCGTGCGCGCCTCGACGGCGCCCGCGCGGCGTGCGTGATGCCGCGGATGCGCCGCCTCCCGCTCGGCTCCCCATTGTCGAAAATGCAGGAGATCTCGGGCGTGTCCTCCCGGCGGCGCCCGGATGCGGGGGCGTCGTGCTCGACGACTCCTGCATTTTCGACACAACGGAGCGGCGCGGAGGCGGCTGCCGGCGGCGCGGAGTTGACGCCACCGGGGTCGTTCGTTAACGTGAACATCGAGCACAGCCCCGACCGGCGAGGAGGCCGCGACGCATGAGTGAGACGACGTCTCTCGGCATCGAACTCGGATCGACCCGCATCAAGGCGTGCCTCATCGACGCCGACGGCCGCACGCTCGCCACCGGCTCGCACAGCTGGGAGAACCAGCTCGAAGACGGCCGCTGGACCTACTCGCTCGAGGCCGTTCACGCGGGCCTGCGCGCCGCCTACGCGAACCTCGTCGCCGAGCTCGGCGCGCCCCCGAGCAGCTTCGGCGCGATCGGAGTCTCGGCGATGATGCACGGCTATCTCGCCTTCGACGCCGACGATGAACTGCTCGTTCCCTTCCGCACCTGGCGCAACACGAGCACCGCGGCCGCCGCGGCCGAGCTCTCCGACGCGCTCGGAGTCAACATCCCGCTGCGCTGGTCGATCGCCCACCTGCACCAGGCCGTACTCGACGACGAGCCGCACGTGCCGCTCATCGCACGCATCACGACACTCGCCGGCTACGTGCACCGTCTGCTCACCGGGCGCGACTGTCTGGGCGTGGGCGACGCATCCGGGATGTTCCCGATCGACCCCGCGACGGGCGACTACGACACCCGCCTGATCGACCTCGCGCAGGAGCGACTGGCCGCGGCGGGGGCCGAATACGACCTGCTCGAGTTGCTGCCTCCCGTGCTCCCCGCGGGCGCGGATGCCGGAACGCTCACGGCGGCGGGCGCCGCACTGCTCGACCCCAGCGGCACGCTGCAGCCGGGCATCCCGTTCGCGCCGCCCGAGGGTGACGCCGGCACCGGCATGGTCGCGACGAACGCCGTGCGCGCGCGCACCGCCAACGTGTCGGCGGGCACGAGCATCTTCGCGATGGTCGTGCTCGAGGGTGCGCTCCAGACCCCGAGCCCCGACATCGACGTCGTCACCACGCCCGACGGCAGTCCCGTCGCGATGGTGCACTGCAACAACGGCTCGAGCGAACTCGGTGCCTGGGTCGGCGTCTTCGCCGAGTTCGCCGCCGCGATCGGCGCGACACCGAGCTCCGACGAGGTGTTCGCGGCCGTGCTCGGCGGCGCGCTCGAACCCGACGCGGCCGAGAACGGCCTGCTCGCGTACAACCTGCTCTCGGGCGAGCCGATCGTCGGTACCGACGAGGGCCGGCCGCTCATCGTGCGCACACCCGGCTCGCGGCTGAGTCTGGCCGGTTTCGCGCGCGCCCAGCTGTTCTCGGTGTTCGCGGCGCTCGCGATCGGCATGCGGGAACTCGGCGCGCAGCAGGTGGCCGTGGACGCCGTGGTCGCCCACGGTGGACTCTTCCGCACCGGCGGTGTCGCCCAGCGCGCCCTCGCGGCTGCCCTGGCAACCCCCGTCGCGGTGGGGGAGAGCGCGAGCGAGGGCGGAGCGTGGGGCATCGCGCTGCTCGCCTCCTACCGTCGTGCGGTTGCCGAGGGCGAGACGCGCACGCTTCCCGACTGGCTGGATGCCACGGTGTTCGCGGCCGCGCCGGTCACGACCATCGCGCCCACGGCATCCGAAATCGCCGACTACGCGGGCTACCTCGAGCGCTGGGAGGCGGGGCTCGCGGTGGAGCGGGCGGCCATCGCGGCGCTCGCCGACACGGGTGGTGTCGACACTGCCGGCAACGACGCTGCCGACACCGAGGAGGCCGACTCATGAGCACCGAGCACGCCGCCGACCTCGACGCGGCGATTCAGCGCACGCGCGAGGAGGTGGCCCGGCTGCATGCCGAGCTCACCCGCTACGGGCTCGTGATCTGGACCGGCGGCAACATCTCGGGTCGCGTTCCCGGCGCCGAAGTGTTCGTGATCAAGCCGAGCGGGGTCTCCTACGACGAGCTCGCGCCCGACAACATGATCCTGTGCGACCTCGACGGCAATGTCGTGCCCGGAAGCCCGGGCTCGGAGCGCAGCCCCTCGAGCGACACCGCGGCCCACGCATACGTCTACCGGAATATGCCCCACATTGGCGGCGTCGTGCACACCCACTCCACTTATGCCACTGCGTGGGCAGCGCGCGGCGAGGCGATCCCGTGCGTCATCACGGGGATGGCCGACGAGTTCGGCGGGGAGATCCCGGTGGGTCCGTTCGCGATCATCGGCGACGACTCGATCGGCCGCGGCATCGTCGCGACCCTCGACGGGCACCGCTCGCGCGCCGTGCTCATGCAGAACCACGGCGTGTTCACGATCGGCCGGGATGCGAAAGACGCCGTGAAGGCGGCGGTGATGTGCGAGGACGTGGCCCGCACGATCCACATCGCGCGGCAGCTGGGCGACCCGATCCCGATCCCGCAGGACAAGATCGACGCCCTCTTCGACCGCTATCAGAACGTCTATGGCCAGAAGCCGCAAGGAGAGCTGCAGTGAGCATCATCCCCGACCTCACGAAGAACGTCGTCTGGTTCCTCACCGGCAGCCAGGACCTCTACGGGGAGGAGACGCTGCGCCAGGTGGCCGAGCAGTCGCGCGGCGTCGTCGCCCAGTTGCAGGCCGCATCCGACATCCCCGTCACGATCGAGTGGAAGCCCGTGCTGAAGAGCTCGGATGCGATCCGCCGCGCCATGATCGACGCGAACGCGGATGACGACGTGGTCGGCGTGATCACCTGGATGCACACCTTCAGCCCGTCGAAGATGTGGATCCACGGATTCGACGCGCTGCAGAAGCCGCTGCTGCACTTCCACACGCAGGCGAACGTCGCACTCCCGTGGAGCGAGATCGACTTCGACTTCATGAACCTCAACCAGGCCGCGCACGGTGACCGCGAGCACGGCTACATCCTGAGCCGCATGTCGGTGCCACGGAAGACGGTCGTGGGGCACGCCTCCGATACCGCAGTCACCGCCGAGATCGGCACCTGGACGCGCGCGGCATCCGGCTGGAAGGCGTCGCAGGGGATGCGCGTCGCGCGTTTCGGCGACAACATGCGTAACGTCGCGGTGACCGAGGGCGACAAGACCGAGGCCGAGATCCGCCTGGGCGTGAGCGTCAACACGTGGGGCATCAACGAGCTCGTCGCGCGCGTCGACGCGCAGACGGATGCCGACATCGACGCGCTCGTCGAGGTGTACCTCGCCGAGTACGACGTCGTGCCCGAGCTGCGGCCGGACGGCGGCCGCCATGGGTCGCTGCGCTACGGGGCCGCGACCGAGCTGGGGCTGCGCTCGATCCTCGAGGAGATCGGCGCGAGCGCGTTCACCGACTCGTTCGAAGACCTCGGCGCGCTCCAGCAGCTTCCGGGTCTCGCCGTGCAGCGCCTGATGGCCGACGGCTACGGCTTCGGCGCCGAGGGCGACTGGAAGACCGCGGTGCTCGTGCGCATCGCCGCCGTCATGGGCGCGGGGCTGCCGGGCGGTGCGAGCCTCATGGAGGACTACACCTACGACATGACGCCGGGGCAGGAGCTGATCCTCGGCGCGCACATGCTCGAGGTGTCGCCGTCGCTCTCCTCGAAGAAGGCGAGCCTCGAGATCCACCCGCTCGGCATCGGCGGCAAGGACGACCCGGTGCGTCTGGTGTTCACGGCGGATGCCGGGCCGGCCGTCGTGGTCGCGCTGAGCGACCAGCGTGAGCGGTTCCGCCTCGTGGCGAACGCCGTGACGAACGTCGAGCCCCCCGCGGCGCTGCCGAAGCTGCCGGTCGGGCGCGCCGTCTGGAAGCCGGCGCCCGACTTCCGCACGAGCGCGACCTCGTGGCTCATCGCGGGCGCCGCGCACCACACGGTGATGACCACTCAGGTGGGCATCGAGGCGTGGGAGGACTTCGCGCGCATCGCGGGTGTCGAGCTGCTCGTGATCGACGAGGCGACGACCGTGCGCTCCTTCGAGGACCAGGTGCGCGCGAACGCCGCCTACTTCCGCCTCGCGCAGGGGCTCTGACCCTCCTCGGCTCTCGTTCCCGGTGCCAAACGCTGTAGCGGTCGGCGCCGGGCGCCAGGAGTTGCTGGCGCGCGATGCCGAACGGTGGCGCGCGAGACGGATGCGGACCCGCGTCGGCGGATGCGGCATCCGCACGCGAAGCGCTGCCCGGGGTCGTGAGCGACTCGCGGGGCGATCCGGCGGTTCTTCGCGACCGACCGATGCGGCTCTTCGCGGGGCGAGCAGCCGGTTCGTCGCGGGGGCACCCGCCTCTCCGCGCTACACCTCTTGACGTCGCGCTGCAGCAACTACTGGCGCGCCTGGTCAACCGCTACAGCGTTTGGCAGAACAGAGGAACAGCAGGGTCAGCGGCTCGAGTTGGGGGTGCGGCCGCGCACGATGCCGATGAAGGTGTCGACGCGGGGGTCGTCGACCGTGCGCAGCCAGGCCAGCCCGATGCCCGTGTCGGGGGCGTCGCTCACCGGGCGGGCGACGACATCCCGTCGGGAATGGGCGCGCGCGACCGACATCGGCATGAGCGCGAGCCCGACGCCCGCGGCGACGAGCTCGACGGTGTCGGCGCCCTGACCCGCGAGCAGCGTCTCGCTGGCGAGGTCGGCGAGGGTGAGCTCGTCGAACGCGGCCACCGGGTGGTCCTTCGGGGCGACGACCACCGCGCGCTCGCGGTAGAGGGGGATGACGTGCAGCGCGTCGTCGGCCGTCACGTCGCGCACGAACGCCATGTGCGCCTCGCCCGCGTGCACGGATGCGAGGGCGCCATCCGCGGGCAGTGCGCGCAGCTCGAGGGGCGACCGCGGCATCCGCTCGCGCCAGATGCGCTCCCACTTGCCGGGGGTGACGCCGGGCACGAAGGCGACGACGAAGGGGGCGGTCACCTGCACGAGGCTACCCTCGGAGCATGACCGACGCGCCGCGCGAGGATCGCCGCCAGCAGCCCAAGCCTCCGAAGCCCCAGTACCTCTCGGCGCAGAACGCCGCCAAGAAACTCGGCATCTACCTGCCGGCGGCTCCCGCCGAGTTCCAACAGGCGCAGCACTCCCGCGATGAACTCGCAGCGCTGCAGGCCGACCCGCCGGAGTGGCTGCGCACCCTGCGCACCGAGGGGCCGCATCCGCGCTCCGAGGTGGCCCACCGCCTCGGCGTCAGCAACTCGGCGTTCACCCGGGCAGGGGTCTCGGATGCCATGACGACCGCCGAGATCCAGGCCCTCATCGCGAACCCGCCCGAGTGGCTGCACGCCGAGCGCGCTCGCGCCCGGAAGGCGACCGGCGCCTGACGTCGTTCCCGTAACTCAGGAGTTGCGCGCGGAATCGCCGGGAGATCGCGGGATGCGGTGCCCCTTCCTGAGTTGCGGATACGCGCACATCCGTAACTCAGGACGGATCACTCGATTCCGGCCGTCATGGCACAGCGCGGGCGGGGTCTCCTGAGTTGCGAATCCGATGCCCCAAGCTGGCGCGACTTCGTGAAACCTTGCGGTCTACCCCCGTTTGGGGGGTACCTTTGCCTAGACCGTGCCGTCCGAACCGCGGGTGGCGACGTGGAAAGGGGAACACGTGAGAACACGGAAGGGCCGCATCCTGGCGGCCACGGGAATCCTGACGGGGGCGATCCTCACCGTCGGGTTCGCAGCACCGGCCACCGCGGGCGGATGGCCCGGCCACGGTGGCGGGCACAACGGAGGCGATCGCAACAGCTCGGCTACGCTGCGCAAGGCCGTCAACGCGAAATCGATCCAGTTCCATCTGAGGGCGCTCCAGCGGATCGCGGATGCCAATGGCGGCACGCGCGCGGCGGGGACGCCCGGACATGAGAAGTCGGCCGCCTACATCGAGAAGCTCATGAAGCTCGCCGGCTATCAGACCGAGCGGCAGCCGTTCAGCTACGAGAAGGTCAACATCGACCGCGCCGAGTTCTCGCAACTCACCCCGACCCCGGCCGACTACGTGCTCGAAGACGACTTCTATCCGATGGACTACTCGGGCGAGGGCGCCGTCGAGAGCGCCGCGGTGACGCCGGTCGACATCAACCTCGACGGCGATCGTGCCTCCACCTCGGGTTGCGAGGCGGAGGACTTCGCCGACTTCCCGGCGGGCGACATCGCCCTCATCCAGCGCGGCAGCTGCGACTTCGCGGTCAAGGCGACGAACGCCGAGGCCGCGGGCGCATCCGCGGTCATCGTGTTCAACCAGGGCAACGACGTTCCGGGCGATGACCGCTTCGGGGTGCTCTTCGGCACGCTCGGCGAGCTCGGGGTCGGCATCCCCGTGGTCGGAACGAGCTTCGAGCTCGGGGAGTCGTTCGCGCTCGCGGCCGACCCGACGGCGCGCCTCGTGCTCGAGACGAGCCAGGTGACGGTCGACACCTTCAACCTGATCGCGAAGAGCCGCAAGGGCGACCCGACGAAGCAGGTCGTCGTCGGTGCGCACCTCGACTCGGTGCCCGCGGGTCCCGGCATCAACGACAACGGCTCGGGGTCGGCGACGATCCTCGACGTGGCCCTCAAGCTCGCGGTCACGAAGTCGAAGCCCGCGAATCAGCTCGTGTTCGCCTGGTGGTCGGGCGAGGAGGACGGCCTGCAGGGGTCGAACTACTACGTCTCGCAGTTGAGCGAGGAGGGGGCCGCGAACACGGCGCTCAACCTCAACTTCGACATGGTGGGTTCGCCGAACCCCGTGCGCTTCGTCTACGACGGTGACGGCGACGCGTTCGGCGAGGCGGGGCCGGAGGGCTCGGCCGAGATCGAGAAGACCTTCGTGGACTACTTCGCCTCGCAGGGGCTCGAGACCGCGCCGACCGCCTTCGACGGACGCAGCGACTACTTCGCGTTCATCGACGCTGGCATCCCGGCCGGTGGCCTGTTCACGGGAGCCGAGGGCATCAAGACCGACGATGAGGCCGCGATCTTCGGCGGCACCGCCGGTGAGCCCTACGACCCGTGCTACCACCAGGCGTGCGACACGACCGACAACATCGACGCGACCGTGCTCGACGAGATGGCGGATGGGGTCGCACACGCCGTCTACACCTTCGGCGCCGTGAAGACCGCCGGATGGGGCCACCACCACGGCAAGTGGGGCTCGTGGGGCAAGTGGCACCAGCACAACGGCTGGGACGGATGGGGCTTCCGCGGCTCCCACGGTGACCGTCACGGTCGCGGGTGAGGCACCGCGCCTAGCCGCGTAGCGGTCACCCGCTGGTCGAGTAGCCGCGTAGCGGCGTATCGAGACCCCGCCGGCCGAGCCACCACCCCCCGGTCGCTCGGCCGGCGGTTCGCCGCGCCGTCACGCGTGACGTAGCGTGGTGGCGTGGCGGAATGCATCCACGGTTTCGATGAGGGTCTCTGCGATGTGTGCTACCCGCGCACTCCGGCCCCCGCACCCGCCCCGGTCGCACGGGTGCGGGCGGCGCGCTCGACCACGACGCGCGGTCCACGCGCCGGCGCCACGACCCGTACGGCGGGCACCTCGGCAGCCCCGGCGACGCTTCGCCTCCCGGGCCGCCGCGTGCACCACGTGACGCACCTGCGCACGCTCGAGTCGATCGCCCTCGATGGCGAGCTGCGCGCCGACGCGGTTCCGGATGTCGACGTGAGTTCGGCGACGACGCGCGAGCTGCGCGCCTCGGCGACGGTTCCCGATGGACGCAGCGTGGCATCCTTCGTCGCGTTCCACCTCGCCCAGGACTCGACGCGGTGGGAGGAGCTGCGCCACGGCGCGCTCGGAACCCACTGGTCGGATGCGGCGCGTGCTGCCCGTCCGACGGATTTCGTGATCATCTCGGTGCCGGTCGACGCGCTCGGCGGCGACGTGGTGTTCGTCGACGGCGACGCGGGCGGGGTCGCGGCGCGGTTCGCTTCCGGCGTCGAGGCCGGCACGCAGGCACTGCGGCGGCTCCACGCGGTCGACCCCGATTTCCGCGATGCCGAGCTGCTCGCGGCAGGCCCGGTGTCGCTGGACGCGGTGGCGGTCGTGACAGTGGCCAACGATCGGGTGCGCGACGAGGTGCGCGCGCTGTTCGACAACGCCGGCCGCCCGGCGCCGCGCATCGCCGTGTACCCGCCCGCGTTCGCGAACGACTGACCTCTCCTCCTCAGCTCTGAGCTGACCGATCTATCCACGAATCGCGACAGCGGACCTCGTGGCACCGCCGCCTCACCGCACGATGGCGGCATGACGATCCCACGATTCGACGACGTGCGAGACGCGCCGCTCGCCACCGACGAGCAGGTGCTCCAGCGTGCGGAGTTGCTGCTCGGCCACGCCATCCGCCGCCAGCTGTGGCTGATGTTCCTCGACGAGTACGACCGGCAGCTGCCGCTGCTCATGCCCACCTACGTGCCCCGCCGTCCCGGCCCGGGACACCAGGAGAACTACGCGCGGGTGCTCGGCGTGCTGTTCGAGGATGCCGAGGCCGACAGCATGGTCGTCGCCTACGAGCGGCGCGGCACCGAGGCGCTCTCGAGTGTCGATCGGGCCTGGCTGCAGCTCGTACGCGATGCGTGCGCGCACGCCGGGATCCCGCTGCGCGGCCCGCTGCTCGTGCATGACGGCGGCATCCGCTGGATCGCGCCCGACGACCTCGTCTGAGCCCGGGCGACGAAGCGAGCGTCAGTCGTCGACGTCGTTCGCGGCGCGGCGGAACCGCCGCCCGGTGATGACGCGCGGGCGCACCCGCACCCACCGCGTCTTCGGCGTCGGAATCCAGGGCCGCAGGCCGAGTTGCTCCGCCTCGGCGATCTCGGCGCCATGCTCGAGGCGCTCGGCGATGCCCTTCACGACGACGCTGTAGGCCTCACCCTCGTCCCACCCGTCGATCTCAAGAGCGACCTCGGGGTTCACCGTCAGCTCGACGAGCTTGGTACCGGGGGCCGTGCGGAACCACAGGCATCCGGCATGTACTGCGAAATTGAGGGGGAAGATGTCGATCTCACCGGCGGCGGCGAGAGCGATGCGCCCCATCGGCGCGAGTTCGAGCAGCTCCCAGCACTCGCGCTCGTCGAGCGACTCGACGGCGTCTCGGTTGCCGATCATGGTGACCTCCTCCGCAGGATGGCTCCAGGGTGCCGAGCGGGGGAGGCGGGCGCCAGGGTCCTTCGGCCCGCGTCGGGCGCATCCTGTTGAATGACGGGGTGATCGTACTGCTGGGGCTCACGAGCGCGATCGTCTACGGCGTCTCGGACTTCCTCGGCGGCCTCGGCTCGCGCCGCATCTCGCCGCTGCTGGTGAGCCTCGTGAGCTTTCTGGTCGCGATCGCGCCCATCGCCGTACTCACCCCGCTCGTGGGATCGGTGTGGTCGACCGAGGCGGTCTGGCTGGGCGCCGTCGCGGGGATCGCGGGCGCGGGCGCTATCTGGGCCTTCTACGTGGCGCTCGCGATCGGGCCGATGAGCGTGATCTCCCCGACCACGGCCGCCGTCGCGGCGCTCATCCCGGCCGTGTTCGGCGTCGCGAGTGGTGAGCGCTTCAGCCCGCTCGGCTACCTCGCCCTCGGCGGGCTCGTGGTCGCGGCGGTGCTGCTCGGCATCACCCGCGAGCAGCAGGGGGGCCGGGTCGGCGTGCGCGCGGTCGTGCTGGCCGCGGCATCCGGAGTCGGGTTCGGAGGCTACAACGTCGTGATGGAGGCGACGCCGCCCGAGTCGCAGTTCGCCCCGCTGCTCGTCGACCTCGTGGTGGGCGCCGCGCTCTTCGCCGTGGTGCTCGCGGTGCTGCGCGTCGTCCGTGGCGACTCGTGGTGGGGCGGACCCGCCGCGCCCGCCGTCTCGGACCGCACGCCCGGGCTCCGGTTCGCGGTGAGCGCGGGGCTGCTCGTGGCGGTCGCGAACGCGCTGCTCGTGTGGGGCCTGCATCAGGGTGAGCTGGCGATCATGGGGGTGCTCGGCTCGCTCTACCCGCTCGGTACCGTGCTGCTCGCGCTCACCGTGCTGCGCGAACGACTCACCCGCGTGCAGGTGGTGGGCGTCGTGCTCGCGCTCGCGGCATCCGCGGCACTCGCCTTCGGCTGAGCCGACGCCGCCGGCCCGCCGGTAGGATCGGAGGGATGTCGCTCCCCTTCTCCGAGGCGACCGGCGCCGATGTGCGCGTCCGGTTCTGCCCGTCTCCCACCGGTACCCCGCACGTCGGCATGGTGCGCACCGCACTCTTCAACTGGGCCTATGCCCGACACACGGGCGGCAAGCTCGTGTTCCGGGTGGAAGACACGGATGCCGCCCGCGATTCCGAGGAGAGCTACCTGCAGCTCGTCGACGCGCTCGAGTGGCTCGGCATCGACTGGGACGAGGGCGTCGAGAAGGGCGGCCCCGACGCGCCCTACCGGCAGTCGCAGCGCTCCGACATCTACCAGGCGATGATCGAGCGCCTGAAGGACGCCGGTCACCTCTACGAGAGCTTCGTGACCCCGGAGGAGATGGAGGCGCGCAACCGCGCGGCCGGCCGTGACCCACGCCAGGGTTACGACAACTTCGAGCGCGAGCTCACTGAGGAACAGCGTGCGGCGTTCCGGGCGGAGGGGCGTCAGCCCAGCCTGCGCCTGCGCGTGCCGGACGGCGACATCACGATCCACGACCTCATCCGCGGCGAGATCACCTTCCCCGCCGGCAGCTTCAGCGACTTCGTCGTGGTGCGGCCGAACGGCGCCCCGCTGTACACCTTCGTGAACCCGGTCGACGATGCGCTCATGGGGATCACGCACGTGTTCCGCGGTGAAGACATCCTCTCCTCCACCCCGCGCCAGGTCGCCCTGTACCTCGCGCTCATCGAGATCGGCGTGACCGACTTCATCCCGCAGTACGCGCACATGCCGCTCGTCTACGGCGAGGGTTCGAAGAAGCTCAGCAAGCGCGACCCCGAGTCGAGCCTCTTCCACCACCGGGATCGCGGCTTCGTGCCCGAGGGACTGCTCAACTACCTCGCGCTGCTCGGGTGGTCGATCGCGCCCGACCGCGACGTGTTCACGCAGGCCGAGTTCGTGGCGGCCTTCGACATCCGCGACGTCAACCCGAACCCGGCCCGCTTCGACCAGAAGAAGGCCGACGCGATCAACGGCGACCACATCCGCATGCTCGACGTCGCCGACTTCACCGAGCGCATCGTGCCGTACCTCGAGGGC